>Ga0209454_1000016_pt1 | contig 144209 bp, 90 predicted proteins | sample WorMetHERISLAND1_2_FD_187400 | JGI IMG/M metagenome (GOLD analysis project Ga0209454, IMG submission 187400) | Marine gutless worms symbiont microbial communities from Max Planck institute for Marine Microbiology, Germany - Olavius geniculatus... | ecosystem: Host-associated > Annelida >... | reverse complement strand
ACATTGCTGTAGCACCCTTGCCTTCGGCTACCCTTCGCCTCCGTCAGGCTGGGTCTGGACTTTGCCCGATATGCGTGTCATAATATCGGACAGCACCATTTAGCAGCCGGGCGGTGCCCGGCACACAACCAATCGCTGAACCTAACCGGGCAAACTATGCCGAATTTCGTGAAATTTTTTGCAGGTTGAAAGATCCAGCGCCGGTAGGTTAGCTCAACCGTTATTAGCCCCCAAGGAAGATATGAATTAGGGCAATCTTATTCGAAGACATAGAAAATGCCCTCCTTTTCGTTAGTATGGGCCAAAAATTTTTGCATAATGCCTACCTATGTAAAGAAACTGGACAAATATAGCTTCTTAATTTTTACAGAATGTGCTCCAGTAATTTTTGCAGTTTTGTTTATTACTGTTATAATTATGGTGGGTTATTTAATGGAGAAAGGATTATATCCAGTTTTCAAAGTATTTAAGGAGGAGGCTTTAATATTTCCTTTCAAATTTCGTGATTATGCAAAAAAGAATAATAAATATCTACTCATAGTATACTACCTATTCATGACAAGCTGTTTTCTGCTGTTCATTGTATTCATGACCGAACTTTTCATCATTACTAAGGAAGAAGCCCCTATTGTAATTCATTATATAGTCTTGGGCACAGCAGCCTTATTCTCGTTAATAATAGGACTTGTGATCTACGGCATGTCTAAAGAAAAATATTATTAAGAACTTCCTGATAATTTGAGCACCGAACCAATCGCTGAACCAGACCGGGAAAATTGTTCGGTTGTGCGAAAAGGTCAGTGGTGGCGCGAAGGCGAGATTGCCGGCGGTTTGCCTCAGCCGTCATGTGCATGTGAACTTATGAGATTACATATCCTCAGCGATTTACATATAGAATTCGGAAATTTTGAAATTCCTGTAACAAATGCAGATGTCGTAATTCTTGCTGGCGACATTCATGTTGGAACTAAAGGCATTGAGTGGGCCATTGAAGCAATTAAGGGTAAAAATGTAATTTATATTGTAGGGAATCATGAATACTATCGAGGGGCTTTGCCAAAGGTAACTGACAAAATAAAATCCATCTCTAAATGCACGAATGTTCATGTCCTCGAAAATGATGCTATTACTATTGGAGATGTCAAATTTTTAGGCTGTACCTTATGGAGTGATTTCCATCTGCTAAATAATCTTGATGTCTCTACTATTACAGCAGCAGAGAAAATGAATGACTTTACATTGATTCGGCTTGGCCCGAAGTTTCGCCGATTAAAACCATCAGACACAGCTATCATTCACCGAAGTTCCCGGGTGTGGTTAGAAAAACAAATAAACTCTAATACTGATGGCGGCATCAAAACGGTTGTAGTAACTCATCATGCACCAAGTATCCACTCGATCCCAGAGCGCTATAAAAAAGACTATTTAGCCGCGGCATTTGCTTCAAGCATGGAAGGCTTTATTTCTGAGTCGCAAATTGATTTATGGGTACATGGGCATATCCATGATCCATCCGATTACAAAATTAGTAATACAAGAATTGTTTGTAATCCTCGAGGGTATGTTGGCGAAACACATCCTGGTTTCATGCCGGAGTTTACAATTGACCTTTAGGTTGGACACATAACCATGCTAGTGGAGCAGTCGGCGTGGAGACCGCGGGTTGACGTAAAGGCTTTGCTAGCTTGATATTTGTTTAGGCCGCTGCTCACCAACGGGCGTTATGCAATTCTGATGGAGAACATCAATGTATGATTATATAGAAGCGAACAAGAAAAGCTGGGCAACCATTGCACAACATCACTACAAAGCTTTTAAGAAACAATTGTCGCAAAACCAAACAACTCTAAGTGAAACACAAATAAACGAATTGGGAGATATCTCGGGAAAAAATCTAATCCACCTTCAGTGTAACACTGGAGCTGACACTATTTCACTTGCTCGTATGGGGGCAAAAGTCACTGGTGTCGATCTGGTGCCAGAAAACATACAGTATGCAAAAAAAACGGCAAAAGATTTCGGATTTAATGATGCTACATTTATCGAGTCTAATGTCCTGAATATAATGGATATACATGATGAAAAATATGACATCGTGTACACGACAGAAGGTGTTTTATGCTGGCTCCCCGATCTATGCCTGTGGGCTCGGAACGTACGTCACTTGCTCAAGGATAATGGTTTTTTGTATTTATTAGATTGTCATCCTTTTTTCATGGCTTGGGATGAAGAAAAACTGCCAGATTTGGTCGTCAAATATCCATATTTCCGTAAAACGGCTGACAAAGATGAGTTTATAGGCGGATATGCATGTGAGCCAAAAAAATCTGACAATTATAGTTGGATGTATACTATTGGAGAAATAATCAGTGCTTTAAGCAAGGCTGGATTGTTCATTGAGTGGTTTCATGAGTTTGACTGGTTATTTTTTAAATTACCCGCTGAACAGCACAAAAAATATGACACCGGTAATTGGGCATTTCCTGAACACAAAGGGAAGCTGCCTTACTCATTCTCTTTAAAGGCGACAATAAGATAGGATAAAATGTATAACAATGCTAATTCATCCGGCGCGAAAAACAGCGCGGCTGATTAGCGCCGTTGGCTGGCAGACCGGATAATATGATAAGAAAGGAACACCGCTACACAGGCGAATGGCCCCCTCTGGATGTTTTGCGAAAATATCCAAACTGGGAACATGCCTTGGATGAAGAGTCGGTTGAGGGGCAAGACGAAACCACAACAAGGCCTGAAAATAAGCAGGCTTACATCACTAAAAATACTGCCTTCACAGCGGGAAAGGTGGTACAGGCGGATAGCACGGTACGTGATGCAATTCTCGAAGTAATAAACGGAGAAATATACAGCGTTGATGTGTTTATAGACAGAATCAAAACCTGGCGTGTTGTAAGGTTACCGGCTGGTTGGCAGCCATTTGATCAGAATTGGCTCCCGGAAGAAGAGAGAATGCCCGTCGTATCTTTTAAGGATACATCAATCTTCCCTCTACATGTCAGTTCTGTGCTGCCGTTCAAGAAAACTAAAATACCACTACAATTTACTGTTGAACCCTGACACAATAGCCAACAAAAGCGAGGAGCGGGCGGCGTGAAGAAATACAAATTTTCACGTTATGTATATAATTTTGGCTTTGGTATTTGTGGGTTATCTATATTAGTTAAAATATTAGAATAGCTGAAGGGCTATAGGGATAGGGAGTGACCTCACGGCCACCCCCTCCCACACCACCGAACATATGGGTCGCGTATCCGGCGGTTCGGCTGGTTACAGCAAACCCAAAGAAAACTTTAGGTCTACTGGGTCCTTAGGGAACGCAACGCTACCGGCATTTCAACGACTGTTGCAATAGGCAGGTAAGAATACGCTCTTTGACAGCCACAACCATTTACCCAGACCATTCGGTTGGGTACCGCTCGGGCCTTCGTCGGGGTGAGGCCTCCGCGTATTATTTCAACGCGGCTCATTTCCGTCGGCTACTATGCCCTTCAGGCTTCGCTCTTCGAGCTACGCCCCGACACGCTGCTGACTTCTGCTATGCGATGGTCTCCCCTTGCGGTTCGATCAGTCCATTTGGACAGCGCGGCAGATCTCCCGGGGTGAACACGTACCTTTCCGGAAATGAATGCCGAGTATACGCCTTTGGCCTAAGATGGATAGAGGACTTCGCCTTGTGTTGCAGGCTCGTCCCACCAAAAACGCCTAACTCGGTGGGCGCTTGCGTCACGCCGAAGGCGTTATTCATCGCCCCATGCGTTCGCGGTACCCTGCCGTATCAGAGCGGCCTCCTCTCCAGACACCATCGCTGGATACCCGGTCGCCATACCGCTATACCCTTCGCCTCCATCCGACTAGGTTTGGGACTTGCTGAGCTCTTAAATACAGAGTAAGCTCAGCGCACCCTTAAGAATACGTGCCGTGCCCGGCACACAACAAAAGCTTGGAGTCAGACGCCTAAAGCAATGCCGGTTTTCAGAGTTTCTCTTTTGAAAAACTGTTTTGTGTTATCAACCTTCTTGCCTTTTATCCGGCGCTGCTTATGCTTGGCGTTGGGGATTGAAGACGGTGGGTACAATTAGTAATGATATCGAAGTTGGGCTATTTGAATAGAATCGCCAAAAGCTTTGTATACAATTCTATGTTCGTCGTTTATTCGACGGGACCAATATCCTGACAGGGCATGTTTCAGCGGTTCGGGTTTGCCAATACCTTCGAAAGGGTTTCGTTTGATCTCTTTAGTTAATGCGTTTATTCGCCGGAGGATTTTTTTATCGGTCTTTTGCCAATACAGATAATCATCCCAGGAATTTTCTGAGAAAATGAGCTTCAATCTGGAAGCTCTCTTTCTGTTCCCTCGCCCCTTTCGAGCTGAGCGATGGATTCAATAAGGCGCCTTGTGTTTTTTGGAGAACGTAAAAGGTAAGCAGTTTCTTCCAAGGCTTCGTAGTCCTCAAGGGACATGATGACCACCGAATCGGTTGTTTTACGTGTGACGATGATAGGTGCGTGGTCTTTGCAAACGTTTTCCATCGTTTTTGCAAGATTTTGCCGTGCAGCTGTATATGTGATAGCTTTCATTTGACACCCCCCAGCTATTGTACAGAAAAATGTACAACTTATTTTGGCAGGTGTCAAGTTAAAAATTTAAACCCATCGGGATCGGGAGGAGCCTCACAGCTCCTCCCTCCCACACCACGCAGCATACGGGCCCGAACTGCGCGGTTCGGCTGATCCTCGATAACGGGATTGCTTCGCGAACAAGTTCAGCTCCAGGGGAACGAAAGCCCAAGTGATGCGAAGTGTTTGTCCGGTAAGGCGATACCAACCCACTTGACTTTGCTCAACCGCCGCCTTCGGCTTTAGCGCGACACTTCCGCCACGGGCCTTTACGAGCACAGCCTGTGGTAAGCGCAAAGCAGCGGGAGATACCCCGTTTCAGGAGTTCCCGCACACGGGTTTTGCGGTTTCACATTGCTTCCAGACCAGCGCCCGAAGTCGATGTCTGATCCAATGAGGCAATGGACGTAGCCGGTTGACCGATTCGGTCAACCGGTAATAGTTCCACCAACCGCGGATGAGCTGCTTAGACACACCTCCTATTGCCACTCTCATTTACCCCTGCCGTTCGGCAGGCGGCATCCCTGCTTCCAGCGGGACTGAATCCCGTTACGTGATGGGCTCGCCTTACGGTCCGCTCACTCGATCGTCAATCTGCTGTTGCATGCCTATCTTTGTGTTCCCGGCTCCTTTTAGAGTCAGGCTCGGCGGTGATCAGGACGCGATGACCCACCGCCGCGGGGGTTTTGATCTACTGGTTCTCCCTGATAATCCGGTTAAAATTTCAGCAGTACCAGCTTTCGAGACGCAACGGGTCTCTCCCGCTGGAAGCGGGACTACGTTCAGTCCGCCGCAGGCGGATCAGATATACGGAGCACGTCTCGACGGATAGAGGACTTTGTCCCTTGTGGGGGCTAAGCCTACGGCGAAGACCCATGTGTTGTCCGCCGGAGGCGGATCCCGACCATACCCCGCCTCATATCTACCTGCCCTCTACCTATCGGTACGGGGCAATGCGTGCGCTTGCGTCCCGCTGTTTTTTAGCGGGATTCGTCGACCCGCGCTTTTGCCTCCAGCTTCCTTCAGGCGCAAATTGCTGTAACACCCTTGCCTTCGGCTACCCTTCGCCTCCGTCAGGCTGGGTCTGGACTTTGCCTGGTATGCGTGCCATAATGCCACTGGAGCAGACGGCGTGAAGACCGCGGTATTACATAAAGGCCGTGCAAGGTTGGCATTTGTTTAGGCCGATGCTCACCGGCGGCCGTTAGCGTATTGAAAGTAATGAAACAGTACAAGAAAAACGAGCACGATTTCGATTCAAAGGATTTTAAGCCGGTTCGTATACTTAAGATCGGAAAAAATACGACCACGTTCAACGATGATATGACGCCCTCGATCGCATTGTGGAATCCCAAATATCCGCAAGACGTGGGCGCAGCTGTAAGGGCTGCGTCATGCTTCGGCGCGAAAGCTGTAATTGTGCTTCAAGAACAAAATGTATAGATCCTTTTACATCATTTTAATTGCGCTTATTCTACTGGTGACTTGTGGCAATGACCGCAAAATAAGGCGCGGTAGCATACTCACCCATCCTATACTGAAAATGGAGCTTGTTGAGATGCCATCACCTGGAAAAGTTGAATGGGTAAGCGGCCAAGCACTGCTAAAGAAAAAAGAATCCTACGGGTATTTTTCAGTATATTTAGGCCTCGAAATAAATGCTGATGATATTCTTTGGCTTGGGAATGGTGCAACAATAGAAATATCTTTTAAAGACGGTACATATGTCGCTAATAAGCCTGTATCTGAGGATACTTTTTTCACCTTTGAATTGCGTCATTAAACAAGTAAGGATTCCTTTTCGAATTGGCCAATTAACACCGGAGTATGGCGGTGAGGACTTCAGTGTACTTTTTCCAAGGATGCAACGGGACGGCTGGCAAAGGGCAGGTGATAACTGGGGCAAGGAAACAAGAGTAAAAGGAATCAAGAGCTTTCAAGTCAAGTGCAAAGGTGATGACGGTTGGCTTTTTAGACCAACGTCTAAACACCCAACTTTGCGAATGAAATATATAGGTTACCTTGAGAAAGGGTATACGTTTCGATTTTCACTGGATGAGTACCCAGATTTATTGGACGGCAAAGTCGACTGGGCTAATTGGGATTATGGTGGAAACTTAGTGTTCGCTCGTCTTGGTGCGATTTACAAATATGAAATATGTGACTTGGATTCGGGCAGACCTACTTTTTTAAAAGATTTAGAGCATCTTCAAAAGTAGCTGCATAAATCAGTTCAGCAGACGGCGTGAAGACCGCGGTTTTACGCAAAGGCCCTGCCATCTTGAAATTTATTTGTGCCGCTGCTCGCTTCCGCGTTCGGCCTCGCCTGAGATTCGGCTTGACAATCCGGATGGCAATACGTACAATTGTACTCATGAAAATAGTTGCCGACACAAACACATTTATTGCCGTTGCCTTAAACGAGCCGGAAAAGGATAAAATCATCCAACTTACTGAAGGTCATGATGTAATTGCTCCTGAAGTTTTGCCGTTTGAAATTGGAAATGCATTAACGGCCATGATGAAAAAAAAAGTTTTGGAAAAGGATGATGTTGAATCAGCATGGGAGATTGTTCAACAGATACCAGTTGATCTCAGGCAAACTGATATAAAATCGGCATTAAGCATCGCGATTAAATTTAACCTATATGCATATGATGCATATTTTCTAAGATGCGCTGAAATCCTTCGTAGCCCGTTACTCACGCTTGACTCAGGAATGCAAAGGATAGCGCGGCAGATGGGGATCACAATTTGGGAGTGAGCTATCATGAAAGTATATACATATTCTGAAGCAAGACGGCGTCTTGCTGATGTTCTCAATATTGCAAGAAGTGAAGAGGTTATAATCAAAAGGAGAAGTGGTGAAACATTTTCGGTAATTTATCGGAAAAGCAATAAATCGCCATTTGATGTTCCTGGAATTCAAACCAAAGCGACTACTAACGATATTATCGCGGCGGTCAGAGAATCCAGGGAACGATTTGCCGAACAAAGCGTTGAAGATTGACGAGCAGGAACAGGCGGATTTTCAAATATCAATATATATCTTCCTCAAATTGACTTGCTGCCATAATCATGCTTTCCCCTGCCCGCAACTTAACTTGGTTATTAATTTCCTAAATTATCAAAACGTGGTGCCAATGAAAATCCTATACACGCTATTGGTATCTCTAGTTTTTTTATGTTCATCTGGTATTACGAATGGAAATCAAAGCCATGAGTTAAAAGAAGAGTTCTTTCAATGTGCTGATGATTCCGAATGTGAACGTATAAGGGTTCGGGGCAAGAGCATGGAAGGGATTTGATTGGAATACAATGAACCGACTTCATGAGAAAGGCCTCATTACTAATCCCGTCGGAAAAGCTAAATCCGCGGGCATGACGGAGAATGGCTTTAATAGGTCGGAAAGTCTTTTTAAAAAATTTTTTATAGACAATTAGACCGCCTCCGGCGAACAAATCGCTGAACCTGACCGGAAAAGCTGTGCGGTTAAACGTAGAGGCCGTGCTAACTTGAAAGGCATGTGGCCGGCAGGTTGGCTAAAACCACTAAGTGCGACATGGCGGATGGCTCGGATGCGCGGGAAACCGCGCATCCGATAAAAGGGAGGCCGAGGGTGGCCACATACGTACTGAATAGATCAGTCCACTGCTGACTTTGGCAATGCTAGGCGATCTGCGTCGATGCCGTTCAAGCCGCGAACATGGACTCTATAGGAACCGCTCATGAAGAAAATCCGAAGTAGGCTTGTGTCCATCTGGGATCCGCGAAGCACCGCGTGTTGGGTCCAAGCCCTATCCCTCGCGATCCTGGGCTTCAGCATCTTCTCCGCGCCGTATCTCTACGCGCTTGCCCGGGTAGGTGCCGAAGCGCTGGACGTCCAGGAAAATGCCACGGCGCTTCTCTACGAGCGCGACGGCACGGAGATCCACTTCACCCAGACCGACCTTTTGTATCCTGATCGCTGGGGATGGGACAGGATCGACTGGTGCGTCGTCTTCGACGTATATCCGGGAAACGAGCCGTGGACGCGGGAGGCAAAGAACCTTACCTGGACCCAGCTGGCGGCCAAGGCGCTCGGTTCGAAGGCCAGCGATACCGCCGACCCGCTTGACTATGAGTTCCTTCGGTTCGCAGACGAGGCAATCCAGCGGCTGAAGCGCGGCAATGCCGAGATCTACGAGATCCCCGAGAGCTCGACCTACCGGCGGGCGACAGGCGTTGCGACGCTCGGCTTGCTCGCAGTGAAGTTGCCACGGCACAAGATCACCGATCCCAGCCTCGCTGGACAGCCGACCGGGCTGGAGCGCGCGCTCGCCGCCGCCGCTGAAGCGATCGAGGAGTACGGCATCGGAGCCTTCGGCATCCCACTGATTCGCACCGCAGGCCGCCTCGACGGCGTCGCCGGTGCGAGCGACCTGGAGTCCTGGAGCGCGTTGCTTGACATCACCGACGGTCTGGCGAACAAGCGTGGATTCGATCGAATCATGCTCGGCGGATTCGGACTTCTTCCGAAGACGAAACGGGCCAAGCGCATCGCCTTCGATGAGGCGTGGAAGGCTCATCGCTCCGAGCTCGCCGAGCAGGCGACAAGGCCGTCGCACGGCGTGGTGCGGCTCGGGCTCGTGGCCCTTCTCGTGATTGCGACGCGGCAACGCCTGTCTGCTGCGGAACGGAAGAACCGCTGGTGGGTTGCGGTCGGCCTCGCGACCTGGGGCTTGGCATCGGTAGTCGCAGCTGCGTTGCCGGCGATCCACGCCGCAATCGGTCTCGGTTTCGGTCCGTTCGTGATGATCTCGGCCCTTGTACTGATGGCTATTGCAGGCTGGTTCAGCCAGGATGTATTCACCTTCGACGTTAAAGAGGAGCTCAAGCGATGAACGAAATCCCCCTACCCAAGTATGCAGCGAGCGAGCGGCTCTCGTTCGAGAGCGCGTTGCGGGCCCTTTTCGACGTGGACCAGTACGACGACTGGGTAAATGATGCCGTTTACTATCGCGACCAGCGGGAGCGCCTGGACGATTGCGTCGAGCAGCAGAAGTCGATTTGGGCCGGTGGCAACCTGCCGCCCGCGCAAACGATTGAATTCACGATCCCCCGTGAAAAGGGTGAACCCTGCCCTTCGACGATCTTTCCGCTGTCGCATCGCGTGGCGGCCTACTGCGTCGCGGGATCCATGGCGCCCCGATTGGAGAAGCACGCGGTTCGCGATAGAGTCCATGGATTCGAGTTCAAGCCGAACGGAAACCCCGCATTGTTCTCTAACCCGGCCGACGGGATCACCGAGGTTTGGGACGGCGCGGTCGCCGTGGTCGACCACAATGACTACCTGCAGCTCGTCGACGTGGACGCCTTCAACGCGTCGTGCCAGCCCAAGTTGCTACTGAAAGCGCTGCAATCCTGCGGCGCGCGTGCTGACGAGCTGCTGTTCCTGCGCGGCCTGATCGGACAGGTGGACGTGGGCCTGCCGTCGATCGATGATGCGTTCGCCTACCTTTATAACTACTACCTACAGCCGGTGGACCGTCGCTTGAAGAAAGCCAAGGTGTCGTTCCTGCGCCACCGCGACATGTATTTCCTATTCGACGAGAACGCTATCGAGCCGGTTATGGAGGGTATCAAGGATCGAAAGCTTACCGCCCGCGAGATGGTCGACGATCCCGAGCTCCGCGACTTCGTTTACTCGGAAGCTGATCTACCAAGCTTTGAGGACCTGGATTTAGAGGACCTGGAGCTGCCTTCACAGACCGATCCGCTCGTTTGGCTCGAGCTCCCGAACGCCCGCATCAAGGTCGTGTTCAACCTCGAATGGACTGGGGAGGCCGAGCTGATGGACGTGGAACTGTCCGACATCGACGCGGCGGAGCAGAGCCTGAAGTCTACCGAGGCGTTCGTCGATTACACGGACCGCCCGTTCCACCAGCTTGACGGCGTCTCGCTCCAGCCGCTGTTCCGGCGCATCCACCCCATCCGCAGCACCGCAGTGACGAAGCTGCCGCAGTTCGATGGCGCGTCGCAAGCGTTTTTCGAGTATCGCGAGAAGCTGGCACCGGCAAAGGCGAGGCTGCTGACGACGGTCCTCGCCGCAGCGAAGCCGTATTCGAAGTCGCCATGGCACGCGACCTGGGCGAGCGCATTGCTGTCCGATCTCGGACCGTTGACCGCCGACGCTGCGCAGAGCACGCTGGAGCTGCTGGCCACTACGACGCCGCTGGTGCAGCCGCATCTCCGCCTGCTGCTGGCGCGTTGCTCGGACTTGCCACCCGAGAAGATCTGGAAGGACCCGCCGGCGTCGACCACATCCTTCGAGCTGCGTTCGGCGCTGATGTGTGCGTCCTACCTGGCAAGACGCGGACATAACGCCGCCTGGATGGCGTGGAGGGAACGCGCGCAGGATCGCGAGCCTCTGCTGGCGGACTTTCTCGAGAAAAACCTCAAGGCCGACAAGGAAGGACGGTGACCCATGGATACTCAATCCGAGGCCAAAACCCTCGACAGGCCCATCACCCGGCGCACGTTCTTGATCGCCTCGCCGGTCGCGGTGGCATGCCTTATCTTCCCCGGTCGCTACGAAGAGGTATGGCCGATCTCGCTGGCCTGGGCATTCGATGGGCCCGATCACCTCGATCAGCTTTACCCCGGTATAGAGCTCTCGGTGAGCAAACGAGGCCGGCGCGGCTACGTGAAGCACGGGGTCCTCGTGCTCGGCTGCTTGCCACCGGACTTTTCCAAAGCTTGGATCCGGCGACTGAAGCGAGGCCAAGCATCCGTTTGCCTGGAGCGCGTCTCTCGCGACGGCGCTGGGCGGCTTTGCCTGAGCGCGCGTTGGCGCCGGCGTGCATAGACCGGGCGCGAGGCAGGAAGGCCACCACCCAAATCGGGACGCAGATCGAGATAGACACTTGACGAACGGCTGGTTCTGCGAAGAGAAAAGGGTCGCATCTTAAATATTAACTATTCGACTTCGTTTTTCGCGATATTGATGGCGGTCAGGGCAGCGGTTCGACGTCCCAAGGCGCCCAGCATCATGATGATAATCAGATTTTTCAAACCCGTGGGAAGTCTGCCAGTTCAGTGAAGTGGCCCAATAAAAGCTTATATTCCTCGATAGTAAGAAACTGCGGTACGGTTTTTTCGATTTTCGGATACCGCAGGCCTGAAGCGATATTTTCAGATACGAGTTGGTGAAGGGTCAAAAAATGGTAAAAGTGTCTGATTGCCCATACCTTGGATTTTGTGACATGGATGGAAGGATCGTTGAAGTCGGCTGCACAATCAATAAAGTGCCGGTAACAGACCCTGTTGATATTTCGAATTTTTGTACAAAACATTCTGTGCTCCGGAACAAATGTGGTCATGGATTTTCCTGCTAATACCGTATCACAGCGCAAATGGTACAAGGCAATAGTATCAGAAATCGATGCGCCTCATGAGCTAATTTATCTCAATACAAGCGAGGAGATTTGCCTCAAACAAATAGCACAAAGAGGCATTGAACGGCCGGAAAGGGCCAAATTCGACACAGAAGAAGTATTTCACCATGTTACCAGTTTTTTTGAAGAACCAAGCGCAGAAGAGGGCTTAAATATTAAACGAATAAAGCGGAACTCTTTTGATTTTTTTAGTGGATTATGCGAAAATATATGCAAAACGTAAAGATAACAACGGGATGAATCAGACGGCAAAAACAATGCGGTATTACGTGAGGGCCGAGTTAGCCTGTAGCTCATATGGCCCGCCGGTTAAATGCTAAGTCCAAAATGGATAGGAATGTGATGAGAAGACTCTTTTCTAATTCTGTTACGATCAGCACAATATTGGTCATTGTCGGTCGATTCATTATTTAACAAAACGCATGCTCGTGTCCAGATAAATCCGAATCGTTGTAATTTCCGCAAGCCGGGAAGAAATTCGATAATGCCACCCAGTGGATGATCCCATATGCCGTAAGGCATATACCCCCCTGTAGAGCTTGCTCTGACGTTGGGAAAAATAGCGAAAAATGAACAAACCTGAGATAAGTCCGCCGTAGGCGATGCAGTCTTTGCGGACAAAGATCACCAGGTTCACTTAATGTCGTGGCCCGTAGCTGATGCGCTTATTAAGAAGAGTAAAAATATGACCATAGATTTTGTTACAAGAGAAGCTGCACTTAAGGTTATCCAGCGGCTACGCGACAACCCAAAGGAAAGAATCCCACCGGCTGAACTTAATTTTAAGGGAGTATCTATGCGTGGCGAGGATTTAACAGGGCTGAATCTCACGGAAGCCAATTTTGTCGAAGCCGATCTGTCGGAAGCTGATCTGAGCGGAGCCCATCTCTTTAAGGCTGATTTCAGCAATGCAAGTCTGGTCAAGGCAAAACTGAATGATGTTGAATTGACTGGAGCCAATCTGTCGGAAGCGAATCTGGAAGATGCCCATGCTGAAAGGGCTGGACTCGGGATGGCGACATTGAGGAAAACCAGGATGTTCAATACGGTACTTGCTGATGCGACCCTTACCAAAACAGATTTAACGGAGGCGGATTTGCGGCATGCAAATCTCAACCGGGTGAGATTGAGGGAAGCAGTACTTGATAAGGCGGATTGTACCGGAGCTGATTTCAGGGGGGCTGATATGTCGCTCTCCAATATTGCCGGTGCTACAATGAATAACGCCGACATGCGGGATGCACGACTACGCTTAGTCAAAGGATATGAAAAAGCTAAATGGTACGGAGTGGATATCCGTGATATCAACTTTGCCGGGGCCTACCGATTAAGGCGTTTTGTGGTCGACCAGAATTATCTCAAGGAGTTCAGGGATGCCAGCAAATTCAACCATATGGTTTATAAAATTTGGTCGATCACCAGTGATTGCGGCAGAAGCCCTAGTCTCTGGTGCCTGTGGATTTTTGGAATCATAGTGTTTTTCAGCGCACTCTATGCTTTTAGCGGGGTCGATTACGGCAGGTATGATAACTGGATTGGCCCCTTTTATTACTCGGTGGTAACCATCACCACCCTCGGCTATGGCGACATTGTTCCGGCCACGCCTGTCGCCCGGATAATTGCCATCTGTGAAGTGATTATAGGCTATTTAATGCTCGGCGGACTCTTATCTATTTTTGCCAATAAGATGGCCAGGCGAGGAGATTGACCCACCATGGTTAAGTTTTTTAAACGAAAGCAGAAGGACCCCAAAGAAGAATTGAAAGCATTGCTGGATGACTATGAGCTGCAGAGGTTACCCGCTGCGGTGATGAATGTTCTGGCAATGCTGCGGAATCCCCATACCGAGACTACCGATATCGCTGACCAGATTCAGATGGATATAGGCATGAGCATCAAGATATTGCGGCTGATCAATTCCGCCGCCTTCGGTCTGACCACCAAGGTCTCAAATCTCCATCACGCCGTCACCATTCTTGGCCGCTCCCGCCTGGAATCCATGCTTTTGACCTATGCCGTCGCCACCACCATTCCTCCCACGCTGGACTGCATGGAGATCTCCCGTTTCTGGCTGGCCTCAGCCCGGCGGGCCTGCCTAGCCAAGCATGTAGCCCTGCATCTGCATGCCGCAACCCAGGCCGAGAGCTTCACGGCCGCTTTGCTGCAGGATCTGGCCGTTCCATTTATCTCCGAAGATAAGAAACATATTTATAAAGATCTTTTAAAAGAATGGCATGCGGATAAGGAGGCGGATATTGATGTCATGGAACGAGAGCTATTCGGCTGCGACCATTCGGCCATCGGAGCTTTAGTCGCCGAAAAATGGGGCCTGCCGGAATATCTGATTCACGCCATTGCCGGTCATCATGACCTGTCTCAGCAGTCACCGGCAGAGCCTGCGGTGCGGCTGGTCTCGCTGGTGCGGTATTTTGATGAAGATGACGGTACCGAACGTCTGCTCAAAACTGCCGAAAACGATTTCGGTATAGGCAGGAATATGATGAAAGAGATGATTTCCAAAGCCTTTGCCGAAGCGGAACAATTTGCCGAAACGTTTCGATAGTAAAACAAGAAGGTCTACTCCACTCGTAACTCATAGAAATAAATATGTTGGCTTGGTCCGCTAGGTTTTCGCCAAATATTTCCATTTTCTGTACGTTTATGCTACTTGTTTTCGCAGTTGGTTTTGGAGCGGTTAACCACAAAGCTGTTGATGTATCTTCGATCAATCTATTGATTTGCACGACGTTTATATTTCAAAAACCTTATCGCGTTATGTTGCGCCTGCCGGTTATTTCACCGTTAGCTCGGTCAATTTCAGAAGACATGAATTCAGAAAAAATAAAACCCCTTTACACATCAAAACCATCAGCACGAAGTTTATGGCAGGAATATCGTGTTTATCAAGATCGGTTAGAACTTAAATTCTGGCTATTTCTTAGAACATTAAACATACCAGCAAGCAAGATTGTCGACATCAGAGTGGTTCCATCGGCGTTTCAAAGGAAAAAAAATACATAATTTGTAGCTTGGTTTTGGGGACTATTTCTCGATTGGGCAGCGTTTAATCGTCATGTATTGGTTGAAACAAAATCATATTTTGCACGATTTCTACATTTTACACCAGAGGACCCAGATGCTTTTTTAAGGGTCTGCAAATCAATATTAATGTCCAACCTCTATAATTCCATCGGTATGGGGTACGCCGCACATCGACGAGCGGATCCACGTATAACCGGACAGTTGATCGATCTACTGAATGTACCTCCTGGTGCATGCGTTGCAGACATCGGGGCGGGGACAGGAACCTACAGTCGTGCACTGGCGGATCGCGGGTTCTTTGTCAGGGCGATCGAGCCATCATCCGTAATGAAGCGGCAGGCAAAGGAGCACGAGCGGGTAGTGTGGGTAGCTGGTGTAGTTGAGGCCATTCCTTTGCCCGATGCATCGATGGATGCGGTGGTGTGTATTCTCGCAAGCCATCATTTCGCATCGATTCCCACGGCCATCGCTGAGATGCATAGAATATGCCCTCAGGGGCCCATAGCGTGGTTCACATTCGACCCACGCCTAGCCCAATCCCCGTGGTTTGCCGACTACTTTCCAGAGATTTGGTCCAACGCCTTTCCCCTGTTTCCTCCGTTGGACGAATTGGCCCGATTGTTTGGGGACATCACCGGAAGAAAGGTATACAGCCACGTCTTTAATTTACCACCGGACCTCGAGGATCGATTTTTGGCGGCTTATTGGCAGGAGCCTTCCGCATATCTTCGTGAGGACGCCCGGCAGTCCATGTCAGCCTTCGCCGTGGCAGACCCGGAAAGTTTGAGGCGTCGGCTTGAACGGCTGTCCAGTGATTTGTCAGGCGGGAAATGGCATGAGAGGTATGGCCATATAGCTGCCGCTGTGACAGTAGACTGGGGCTATCGTTTTGTAGTCGCCAGATACGAAGAGCCAGACAAAGAACTTAACACAGATGGCTAATATAGAGGTATTTTGTAAACTTTCGCGTCTTATATTTTAGAACCATTTATGAATCCATCTCACTATAATATGTTCGGAACAGAACACCTGGTGAGCCTGCTAGTTGTTGCTTTAATCGGGTTTTCAATTATCTTTACCGTAAAAAAATTCTGTGGTCACAAACAGAAACGATTGGTTGCGGTCATCCTCGGTCTTTGGTTGATATTACCTGAAATACCGGATCTTTTGTATCGAACCTACAATCTGGCTGAACCTGTGAAAAATAATCTCCCGCTGCATCTTTGTGGGGTCTCTTTATACCTGACTGCATTCAGCCTCATAACTATGAGATATTGGCCCTTCGAAATCGCCTATTTCTGGGGACTGGGAGGTGCACTCATGGCGCTTCTTTCTCCCGGCGATATCTTTTATTTCCCCCATATTTTAAATATTATATTCTATTCCAGTCATTCGCTAATAGTAATCGGCGTGATATATATGGTCATTATCTTTGGATTTAGACCTACCCGGAAATCTTTGGTCAAGGCCGGCGTTTTAAACATATTATTTATGGCTGCTGTCGCGCCGATTAATTTATTGCTTGATACGAATTACCTGTTCATTCGCTATAAGCCCAAAGGAAGTACTTTTATAGATTATATGGGATCGTGGCCGTGGTATATCATCAGTATGGCGGTTGCTGGTTTCGTCATTTACTGCATTCTCTATACACCGTATATGATTAAAGATGTAATAAACAGGAAAAGGAAATAATTAAGGATGGGACGCAGATCTTCGCAAACTTTGTTGTCAAATTTTTTTTGATGGGAATGAGATGGCGGGGACATGCAGTAGAGATATTCATATTCCTTGCATGCAGATCGATACCGCAGTATTATCGACAGGGTTCGAAGACGATGCGCATTCCAACTCACATAAAAAAATTCTGGCAGTCATTTGAAGCCGCTATCGGTCACGATGTATCATCCCGGTTCTATGAATCTTTTCATTTCGATGATAACGAGCCGGATGCAAACGCACTTGGAGACCTAGTTCTGCAGGGCCGGAAACGAGTACACAAAAACATGCAAGTCAACTATCAAGAATATTTGCCGAATAAATTTAGAGCTTCAGCCGCCCGGCTCTATTTCGAGGCGTTGAAAGAAAAGCTTGAGCCCATACTCGGCGGCAATGGGAGAACTCATGGAGTGCTGGCAAAAAATATTGCTAACGATAGATGCATCACAGCCTTCTGCGGAGACAAGCTTGTCGGCATGATGGGTATTCAGACAGGCAAGCGCGGATTTGTGAATCCTAGTCTGAGAACAATGGTCAGGATATACGGAGTTATCGGAGGCATTATTCGCATGGGAGGCCTGGCGGTCCTCCACCATCCGGTCGGTCCGGATGAGGTTTATGTCGATGGCGTTGCCGTGGCAAGCGAGATGAGGGGTAGAGGCATCGGAACCCATTTGTTTGAATTGCTGGAACAAGCTGTTCTGAAAAAAGAAATCAAAAAAATTTCTCTCGAGGTCATCGATACGAATCCGAGAGCTAAAGCCCTTTATCAACGTCTCGGATTCGAGGTAGTCAAGACGCAAACAGTATGGCCATTGAACTTGTTGATTAAATTTCCATTTAGATCGGCAACCCTTATGGTTAAAACGATGGGCTAATCGGGTACCCAAACCTTTAAATTGTAAATAGACCTGAAGATCTTTGAACAGATGGCGGCGCTTGGTAAAATAGTACGCCATGGGTTGCGACCACACCGGGCATGCACAAATGCACTACCCATTATGAAAATTAGAAGAGCGTCTCACAAAGACATTGATCCAATTTCTAATCTGAGGGTTTTGTTTTGGATGCGAGACGCTTTATCAAACATTATCGAGGGTGATATCGGCCCAGCGTCAGAATGCTGACCTGTTTTCGGTCTGTTTCGCCGAGGCGCAGCGTTGGGAGGAAGCCGAAAGGTTTCGCTAAAGCGACTGAAGGTTCGCTGGTGATGCATTCTACGTCAATTAAGTAAAAACCAATTGAGAGTTATTCGTCATTGGAAATTAGTTAATTATTAGAGAAGTATCAGGAGAAAAGCCATGGTATGCTGTCGGAAGTCTCTTACCCTTTTATTTGGCTTGTTTATGATTTCATTGGCAGTAATTTCCCCGGCCGAAGAGGAAATCGAAGATTTAAACGATTTTGCACTATCGACATGATTCGACTATTTGAAAATAGGGATTGGGCCGCGACATGGCGCATTATAGAGCCTGTGTTCAGGGCTGGCGAAACCTACCCCTATTCACCGGAAATCACGGAAGAAGGCGCATATGAGGTTTGGATTGAGATACCATCTGCAACTTATGTTGCCGTTGACGACCGCAATGAAATCCTTGGCACCTACTATATCAAGCCAAATCAACCTGCGTTGGGCTCCCATGTCTGCAACTGCGGATACATCGTGCCGGAAAGTGCCCGCGGTAAAGGCATTGCATCCGAAATGTGCGAGCATTCGCAGCGCGAAGCCATAGCGCACGGATTCCGATCAATGCAGTACAACCTGGTTGTCTCTACGAATCAGGCCGCTGTCCATCTCTGGAAAAAACTGGGATTCGAGGTGATCGGTACCCTGCCGGAGGCTTTCCGGCACCCGCGACTGGGCTATGTGGATGCCCTTGTGATGTATAAGAAACTCCGGACGTAACGCCCCAATTGAGAAAACCCAAATAATAGTTATTCGTTATTGGTTATTGGTTTTTGGTTCGACAGGAATCAGATCGATTTTGATATGTTACTGGTGATAAAGATATAAACCCAACCTGAATAAACCGGAAAGATTGGCCACCAAGGCACCAAGACGCTAAGAAAAAAAGTTTATTGAAATTAAAATTAGTGCCTTGGTGTCTTTGTGGCGAAAATATTTTTTTGATAATTCCTTCGCAAACAGGATTTGATTTCAATAAATGGACACTAATCTGAGCGATTTTAAGCCGCGGAACCCCATATGGGCGGGAGTAAAGCCAGCCCCTTCGATACCCGGTATAGATCGTTGATGTATTCCACCGCGAACTCTTTGGCCATTTTTCGATCCGGCATGGTGCCCAGCATCGCGTACATCGCTGCCTGCTCCGATAGATCCTGGGAATCGGCAGGAGGAACCTCGGGGATGGTGAGGCGTAAATCATCGACAAATTTGTCGGCAACCGCCAAATGAACCGGCGATACGGTCATGTGCAAACTCGGAGGTAAATGCTGGGCGTCAATATGCCAGCCGCGTTCAGCCATCCGTGCCGCGAGTTCGTAGATATTTATTTCGTCGCTGCCGAAAGCAAAAACCGTGGCACGCGGTTCGCCCAGTACGTAAAGTTGCGGCATTGCATTGATACCGTCCATGAGCTTTTCAGCGGCCGTCCGGGCCTTTTTTGCCAGGGCCAAAAAGCCCTGCTCGCCCAGGTATTGAAACACGGCCCACGCGGCAGCGATATTTCCGCCGGGCCGCCCACCAGCCAGGCAAGGGGTTGCATAGACACCTCCGGGCCAGTCTGCGTAAGCAAAAATTTGAAACTTACGAAAATCCCGATTGCGGTACATCACGGTCGAGACCCCTTTGGGCGTGTAGGCGTATTTATGAATATCGGCTGAAATGGAGGTTACGCCCGGCACACTGAAATCGTAAGGCTCAATGGAATTATCCAGCTTTTTTAAAAACGGAAGCATCAATCCGCCCAGGCAGGCATCGACATGCAGCCAGAGATTGTCTTCCTGGGCAAGCCGCCCAATTTCTTCTATGGGATCGATCGTACCGTGCGGGTAGGTTACCGCGGTGCCGCCTATAATAATGGTGTTTTCCGAGATAGCGTCTTTCATGGCTGCCACATCGGCCCGCAGGTCGTCTGTTACGGGTGTCATGTTGATTTTAAGCCCCAGGTAGTGGGCCGCTTTGTTCCAGGCCGGATGAGCCGTTACCGGCACAACCATTTCGGCTTCTACAATATGCGGATATGTTTCCCGGGCCCAGTCGCGGGCCGCTTTCAAGGCCATAAATATACTTTCCGTTCCGCCGCTGGTTATATTGCCGACGGTTTCATCGTCGCCGCCGCTCAGGGCGGTTACGATGGAAACCACTTCGGTTTCCATTTTTACCAGGCTCGGAAAAGCCATCGGACTCAGTCCGTTTTCGATTAGATAAAGGCTGTGAGCCTCTTTGACCAGGTCCTCGACATCCTGCCCGGCCTCATAGATCAAACCGAAAAGCTGGCCTTCATGCCATTCGACATCACCGCGTTTAAATGATTCCAGCCTGCTCAGGACATCTTCTTTGTTCATGCCGTTTTCAGGCAGGGATATCTTTCCCATTAATTCCTCCGTTTTTAATTCTCCGGGTCACTGTCAGCCCTGGGGTTCCCAAAATTTCAGCACACGAATCAGCGCCAGACCGACGACCATGATACCCGCAAAAACAAAGGTCGTGGCACCGACCCCCCAATTCCACCACACCGGAGCATTCACCAGCACCAAACAGACGCCGATGGGGACCATAGCCAGAACATTCATAACTGCAATTTCGATGGCCACGGGGGTTTTGAAATCCGGATCGGCAATCCTCAAGAGTAAAAGGCCGCAGGAAACAGTACCGGTTACTGTTCCATAGACCGCCGCCGTTCTCTCCAAATTGTAGCTCCACAGGTGATGGCCGAGGTAGACAACGACCCCGGTGGTCAGCAGGCCGTTGACAAGAGAAATAACGGACAGGGGCAATACAAATTCCCATACGACCGGCAATTGAATCGCCATGACCGTTGCAACCATCAGAAAATCGATGGACCATCCGGTAATCCGGCGCTGAATTCCGGGATCAACCATATATTCGCACCCGAACTTTCGCAGCATTATCCTGATCAAGATCGCAAATACCAGTCCGAACACAAAGCAAAATCCCCACATGATCTTGGCTGCGTCCGGCGGCAGCAGCAAACCGACATATTTAACAAACGCATAAGTGATGAGATAAACAAATCCCACCAGGGCAGCCTGAAATGCCATGGAGTCTATGTTGCCGGTGTGAAGGGCAAGTTTGCCGGCTGATTCGACCTGCTTGTCTTTGGAGATGATCCCGATTAGCAGGTCCCGGGATAAATCCCCTGTACGGTGGGCGGCAAGCCCATTGCGAATCCCCCGGTTTACCAGCGGCACGCCAACGAAAAACGCAAAAAAGTATCCGATTGCGGCAAACGTCAAACCGAGGGTTGCCGCCTGGGCAAAGCCGAAACCTTCCCAGACTTTGCCCACCGAGAGGGCCTGGCCAGGCCCTTCCTCAAATCCCAGCGGCGCCAGGAATCCAAAGGTCGGGAAAAGTTCCAGACCGAACCATCCGAAAAGCATAACCATCAGACCGCCGGCAGATGCCTGAAGCCCAAAGCAGGAACCCATGATCAGCGCCATCCATACCGATCCTCTCAGGGATTCCTTCCCGCCGGACGAGGCTTTCCCCTGATCGCTGCCCCGGGTCAGTCCGACGGAGATAAATGAGATATTGAATAGATGATAGGCAAATGTTTCCAGATCGGCGGTTGCGATGCCGATCACCCCGGCATTGATGAGAATTAAGCCCGCCAGCCCGCCGATAAGACAGCTGGGAAATAGAAATTTTTGAAAAAAGGGAGTCCGGGCTCTCAGCAAGACACCGATGAGCAGCATACTTGCCAGCCATCCGAACACCAGCATGGATTCAAAGGGAAACGGGCTTGTCATCTGGCGGCCTCCATTCTGTCTATTTCAGCAAATCAGGGTTGGGCAAAATGCCGCGGCCATCACAATAAGTAAATACGTAGTAGGTGTCAAATCGAATCTTCGAGTTGATGGCAGTCTATACAAAAAAGAATTTATCCAGTAAAATTATGATATCTCCGGGACAACGGGCGACATTAAGTGTCTATTTATTGAAATCGCATCATGTTTGCGAAAGATTTATCAGACAAAATATTTTCGCCACCAAGACACCAAGGCACTAAGGTTAATTTAAATTAACATTCTTTCTTAGTGTCTTGGTGCCTTGTGGCTAATCTTTCCGGTTTATCCGGGTGGGTTTACGTTAGCCAGACAACAATTTTTTAAAATGGTAAAACAACATCCCGAAATTTTACGTTTATTTAAAAAGGCCTCGTTCTGGCTATGTTTTTTCGTTTCGATTGGCGGGCTTATCGCAATCATGGGGTGCGCTACCCCTCCACCTGAAAATAAAGAAGACATCTGCGCAATTTTTGAAGAAAAACGCGGTTGGTATAAACACGCCAAACAAGCGTCTGAACGCTGGGGATCGCCCATTTCGGTGATGATGGCAATTATTCACCATGAATCAGGTTTCGATGGAAGCGCGCAACCACCCCGCAAACGTATTTTATGGATTTTCCCGGGCTCCCGCCCTTCAACGGCCTATGGCTATTCCCAGGCGCTGGATTCGACCTGGGATGCCTACCGGCAAGACAGCGGTAATCACGGTGCGGATAGAGATGACTTTGGCGACGCCATCGACTTTGTCGGTTGGTATAATTACCGGAGCCACAAGGAGTGCGGAATCAAAGCCAACGATGCCTACAACCTCTATCTGGCCTACCATGAAGGACAGTCAGGCTTCAACCGCCGGACATTTGAAAACAAGGCCAGGTTAAAAAAGGTGGCCCAAAATGTATCGAAACGTTCGGCCAGCTACCGCCGACAGCTTCAGCGTTGCCGGAAAAGTCTTGAGGAATCCTCGTGGTGGCCATTCTGAGAAATCGATTGCATGTGTCGGTATTTTCCCATTGATAAACCAACGTCCTGTCTTTTTAGAAATGACAAAATTTGTTAGAAAATCAGCCGTATTTTGTCAACCATCCTGAGCAATTCCATGCCCCGACAGTTTAGTCCGGTCACGCCACCCAGTCTTTGATGACAAAGGCAATTACCATCGCGTAATTCAGATTGTCCATTAGTATAAACTAGTTACAAATCAAAGACCGGTCTGAAGTCGACATGACTTCTAAAATTGAGGCTATTGATTCTAACTGGTTACCTATTCGGCATCAAAATTGCTTATCGAAGACATGATCTTTTCATTTGCAAAAGATTAGTCAATCTGCCGGGGGGGGGGCGTATGAAGGCATCTATCTTTTTCCAACTGTTGACAATGAAGGACTTTGAGCATAAGTTGAGAACTCTTTTGACGATCTTCGCTGCATTGCTCGCGGTCTTTGCTGTAAATTGCAACGAGGCCGAGGCTGCCTGGAAATTCGTTGTTTACGGCGATACCCGCAGTGATGACCGTGCCCACCGCTCCGTCCTGAGCTCGATTGCCCAGAACACGCCGGATTACCGATTTATTATCAATGTCGGTGATGTTGTGGATGATGGTGATAGCACCAGCCAATGGAATACCTGGCAAAATGCTGTTGACGATGTCTTGGGCGGCACCGGCCAAAATGATGATCCCCCTAAATATATGGCTGTTCCGGGCAACCATGATGATCTTGAAAATAGTTCCGGAAGTGGAAATTGGCGCAATTTCCTGCCCGGACAGCAACGATATGGCAATAATGGCGCATTTTTTGTCGTAGACTATGAAGATGTCCGCATAATCATGTTAAACTCAGACGGCTCCATTACCGGCAGCCAGCGTGACATGTTGCGGGATGCCATAGACAACAACCCCAAAACCTGGCTTTTTGCCGTATGGCACCACCCGATTTTCCCATTTGGAGCCAAGAGCTACGAAGACAGCATTCATGACAACTGGGGCGTTCCTTTATATGAGGGCGGCGCTGATATCATTTTTACGGGCCATGCCCACTACTATGTTCGAACCAAGAAGCTGGAGCTCAATGGTCAGCAACGTCCACCGGAAGATTCCGCCTATGGAACCGTGCAGGTGGTTACCGGCAACGGAGGTGCGCCACGCTATGGCATCGACGCCGGCAGCAACGCGTATATGATGGCCGGGTCCACCGGCGACTATGGGTATACCGAACTGACGGTCGACGGAGACACCCTTTATCTGCGGCATATCAACGACCGGGGCGCTGTCGTGGATGAGGCAACCTACACGCCGAATCCCAAAAGCGTGACCTCAGAGCCGTGCCACGGCTGCGGCAATGCTCTGATGACCGGTGAAGAAATTACTACAGGCGATTGGTTGGAATCGCCCAATGGCCGATACCGCTTGTACCTGCAAGGCGACGGCAACCTGGTGCTGCGGGATCAGCAGGACGGACAGGCGCTTTGGTCGTCAAAAACCAATGGCCAGGGCGCCACGCGTTTGGTTCTGCAGGGCGATAACAATTTGGTGCTGTATACCGCCTCTAACGCGCCGGTTTGGTCCAGCGGTACTGTGGGCTCCGGTGCAGGGGAATTGCGGGTGAATGATGACGGCACGCTGGCATTGTATCAGGGTGCGAATGTGGTTTGGTCGGTGCCGTCGAACAGCGATGAGGGTGGCAAAATATCCAGTACGCAAGGATCTTTTTCATGGGACGGCACGCCGGTCGACTATACGAGCACGGGCGGACTTACCAATGGCGGGGTAAAGCAAACCCCGGCCAAAGCCGGCGACTATGAGATTGTTTCATTTGGCGCCAGCCATGGCAGCGGTACCGGGAAAGTCGACGAATATTTCGATCAGAATAAAATGAAGAATCAAGGATTCCAGGCTATCGGCGTCCGCGGCGAGGAAGACAAGAAAGTTGAAATGTGGATCAGAAAAAACAGCGGCCAAAATGAAATCGACATACCCGCTGATGCCAGAGCATATGATTTCCTTATTCTTGATGGAAACGATATCCAAATTGACTTGAGCAGCATAAAAGTCAAGACCGTTAGAAGCGGCGGTGATTCTTACCAGGTGCCGAATTCCGGTGGCCACGGACTGAAAATTTTAAGCTACTTTAGCGACGACTCTGCGGAGCTTAGCATAATTGGAAACGGCACCCTGGTCTTCCAGGAATGGGGATTCGGCGATGGTGACGGCTTTTCGACGGCACTGTATGCACCGGGCCAGGAACCACCAGGCAATATTGATGTCAACTTTCATGACGGCGGCGGAAGGCAGTACGTAGGGATCATGGCGACCTATGAAGGCACACCGGCTGGTGATGGGGATGTTGCCGATTCGGATGGTGACGGGGTCGAAGACGCGGCCGACAACTGTCCCGCGCGGTCCAATGCCAACCAGGCTGATGCAGACCGCGACGGCATCGGTGATGTCTGCGACTCGGATAACGGCGATGACAGTGACGACGAGATGGTCAACGCCAGTTCATTGAACGACAAGATTATGGCCGGCTACCAGGGCTGGTTTAATGCCAATGGTGACGGTGCCGGCCGAGGGTGGCGGCACTGGGGTGACGGGTCCAGCAACACTCCCAATGCGGATAACATCACCATTGATATGTGGCCCGATATGCGTGAGTACGATGCGGACGAGCTTTTTGACACATCGTTTAAATATTCAAATGGTGCCAACGCCGGATTATATAGTGCCTACACACCCAAAACCGTTGAGCGCCACGTCAAATGGATGCGGGACTACGGCATCGACGGCGTCTTTGTACAGCGATTTATAAATGAAGCTCTCAATATGCGAAATATGCGCGACCGGGTTCTGCAAAACGTTCGAGCCGGTGCGGAAAAATACGGTCGGGTATTTGCCAACATGTACGATATTTCAGGCGGCAATGAGGCCAGCCTGGTCGACGATATCAAAAAGGACTGGAAACACCTGGTGGATGATCTCAGAATTACTGAAAGCAGCCGCTATCTGCACCACAATGGCCGCCCCGTGCTCTCTATCTGGGGGTTTAACTGCAACCGCCGACCGGGTACGGCTTCCCAGGCTCTCGAACTCATCCGCTGGCTGACCACGGACGCGCCGGCCAAATACCGCGTCACCGTAAAACTGGGCGTCGATGATGATTGGCGTACGGATTCAGCTGATTGGCAGGCAGCCTATCGCAGCGCCGATATCATCAGCCCCTGGGCCGTGGGCCGCTACAATGACAACAACGGCGCGGACAGATTTCGCAGCAATAACATCGAGCCGGACCTGGCAGATCTGAATAGCGAAAACATCGACTATATGCCCGTGGTGTTCCCCGGTTTTTCCTGGTGGAATCTTAAAGGTGAAAAATTTAACCATATCAAGAGAAACGGCGGCCGGTTCTTTTGGCGCCAGGTTTACAACGCCATCGACGCCGGATCAAATATGGTCTATGTGGCCATGTTCGACGAGGTGGACGAAGGAACGGCGATCTACAAGATTGCCGAGAATGACAGTCAGACGCCGACCACCGGTCGATTCGTTACGTTGGATCAAGAGGGGGAAGCTTTGCCCAGTGACTGGTATCTGCGCTTGACCGGGGAAGCAACGAAAATGCTGCGCAAGCAAATTGGCTTAACCAATACGATTCCCATTTCTCCGGGTGATACCGGCGGCCCGGTCAACCAAAAACCCCTGGCCGCTGCCGGATCGGATCAAGATGTTTTCGAGGGTGATGCCGTCACACTGAACGGCGGGAAATCCTCGGATTCGGATGGCCGTATTGTATCCTATTTGTGGAAGCAAATCGACGGAACATCCGTCAAGCTTACGAATTCCGGGTCCGCCAAAGCCACCTTTGCAGCCCCGGCGGTCGGGAAATCGGGAGACAGCTTGACTTTCCGGATTACCGTGACCGATGACGGCGGTCTGACGGATTCAGATACCTGTGTCGTCGAAGTCAACCGCAAACCTGTCAGCGACAGCGATGGTGACGGAGTGCCGGACGATCAGGATGAATTTCCGTACAACGCGGACGAATCTGTGGACACGGACGGCGACGGTGAGGGCAACAATGCCGACACGGACGACGACAATGACGGCATGCCGGATGCCTGGGAACTGATCTATGGTTTGAATCCGTTGGTAAACGACGCCGACGCGGATCCGGACGGCGATGATATCAGCAACCTCAATGAGTACGAAGGGGGATCTGCGCCCGACCATGCGGAAGGCAATTTGAAGCCGGATACGCCGGAGTTGCTCATACCGCAGAATGGCGCCACGGTCGGCTTGACGCCGCAGTTTGAAGCGGATTCTTTCAGCGATCCCAACGACAACGATGACCACCGATTCACCCAATGGATGGTGATCCGGGCCTTGGACGGCGTCTGTGTATTCGACGTCACTTCGAACTCGTCCCTGACATCGCTGACCCTGCCCAAACAAATCCTGGAAGAGGATACCGAGTACGTTTGGAAGGCCAGATATTTCGACAACCACAAAATGCCGTCCGAGTGGTCCGAGGAAAGAGAATTCATTTCGGGCCCGGCCGATCATGATGCGGACAAAAACGGGGTGCCGGATGTCCAGGAAGTGGCGGACACGCTGGATCTGGATGCCGACGGCAGCTCCGATATCGCCCAGACCGACATCAAGTGCGTCAGCATGCCCTTCGGGGAAGACGAAGACCAGATTTGCATCAGCATCAAAGACGCGCCCAATGTCGAAGCCATCGTTTCACTGGAAGTACAGGACCCCGCAGATCCGGATTTGAATTCCGCGACCAGCGGCAAACCCAACTATTTCGAATTCGGGTTGCTTGATTTCAAAGTATTGGTCGCCAATCCCGGTGACGAGACCACGTTGACCATCTATCTGTCCCGGCCGGCCTATGTTAAAGGCAATATCTTCAAGTACGATCCGGTCAATCGAATCTGGTCGGATTATTCGGGCTACGCACAATTCAGTGACAGCCGCCGGGAGGTTATTCTGACCCTGCGCGACGGCGGCTTTGGCGATGCCGATGGCATCGAAAACGGGATCATCGTCGACCCGCTGGCCTTCGGCTCGGAAACCGATCCCGGCGGAGGCGGCTCCAGTGACTCACCGGTGGAAGAACTGGTAGACGGCATCCTGCCGGATGATCTGAGCTGCTTTATTTCAACCGCGGCCGGCGGCGGATTCACCGACGGCAAATCCCGAAACGCACGGCATGAAGACCGGCGGCATGGCCTGTGGTTGCTGTGCATCATCGTCATGCTGGGTTTTGTTGCGAAATCTGCGATAACAAGAGCCAATCGAAACAGGATTTAAGGTAAGCATGTGAATGACCAGCCTGCCTGCATTTGATGCCCATCTGACGGCGGGCTGGCCAGCCATTAACCGGAGTCCAGGAATTGAAGGGATTTTATACTTTAATTCCCCAATCCCTAAATCCCTCAATTCCTCAATTCATCTTTTTCATCTTGGCACCGCGCAGCGTGTGGCGTTTATGGGCCGACAGGACGACCTTGCGCATGCGCACGGATTGCGGGGTGACCTCCACCAGTTCATCTTCGCGGATAAAGCTGATGGCCTGCTCCAGGGTAAACGGCTTGATCGGAGACAGAATGACATTGTCGTCTTTGCCGGACGCCCGCATGTTGGTCAATTTTTTTTCTTTGCTGGGATTGACGTCGATGTCCTGGCCCCGGTTGTGCTCACCAACGATCATGCCCTCATAAAACGGATCGCCGGGCACCACGAAAAGCCGCCCCCGGGGCTCCAGGTTAAAAAGGGCATAGGGAACGGCCTTACCGGTGCGGTCGGCCACGATGGAGCCGGTAAACCGGCTGGGGCACTCGCCGCGGAATTCGTCGTACCCGTCGAATAGGGAGTGCATGATACCGGTGCCCCGGGTGTCGGTCAGAAATTCGTCACGATAGCCGATCAGCGTGCGGGCCGGCACCGAAAATTCGAGACGAACCCGGCCCTTGCCGTTGTTGATCAGGTTGATCATTTTGCCTTTGCGCAATGACAGCTTTTCCGTTACCACCCCCAGGAAGCGCTCTTCACAGTCAACCAGCAGCCGCTCCATGGGTTCCTGCTTCTGGCCTTTTTCATGGCGATAAATCACCTGGGGCCGGCCGACGCAGAATTCATAGCCCTCCCGGCGCATGGTCTCGATCAGGATGGCCAGCTGAAACTCACCCCGGCCCTTGACCAGGATGCTGTCCCGCTCATCGGTCTCGTCGACTTCAATGGCCACATTGAGCAGGGTTTCTTTTTGCAGCCGCTCCCGAATACGGCTGAATTGGATATACTTGCTCTCCCGACCGCCGAAGGGCGAGTTGTTGAAGCTGAACTTCATGGATACGGTAGGTTTATCGACACTGATGCGCGGCAGGGCCAGCGGGGTCTGCTGATTGCAGATCGTATCACCGATCTTGACATCGTCAATGCCGGCCAGCACCACGATATCGCCGGCTTGCACCTCGTCGGCGACGTTCAGCTGCATGCCGTCATAAACCTGGAGTTTCGTCACTTTAAGCGGCAGGCTGCGTCCGTTTTCTCCCAGGCACACCAGGTTGTCATTCGACCGGGCCGTGCCGTTAAAAATCTTGCCGACCACCAGCCGCCCCAGATAGTCCGAATATCCCAGGTCCGAGACGAGCATTTGAAACGGTGCATTGGGGTCATGGGACGGTCCCGGAATCACATCGAGGATGGTATCGAATAGAACCCGCAGGTCCCGGCCCTGCTCCGCCAGAGTTTGGGTGGCGAAACCGTCCCGCCCGACGGCGTAAAGCAGGGGAAATTCCAGCTGATCCTCGCTGGCATCCATATCGATCAACAAATCGTAGATCTCGTCAAGGACCGCTTCCGGTCTGGCATCCTTGCGGTCGATTTTATTGATAACCACCATGATCTTCAGGCCGGCGTCCAGGGCCTTTTTAAGCACGAACCGGGTCTGGGGCAGGGGGCCTTCCGAGGCATCCACCAGCAATATGGCGCCGTCGGCCATGGACAGGGCCCGCTCCACTTCGCCGCCGAAATCCGCGTGCCCGGGCGTGTCGATAATATTGATCCGAACTCCGTTCCACAGGACCGAGCAGTTTTTGGCCGCGATGGTGATACCGCGCTCGCGCTCCAGATCCAGGGTGTCCATCAACCGGTCATCCACCTCCTGACCGTCGCGGAACAGGCCGCTTTGCCGAAACATGGCATCAACCAGGGTGGTCTTGCCGTGGTCGACGTGGGCGATGATGGCAATGTTTCTCAGGTTTTGGTTTATTTGTAGATCAGTCATCGATAATCAAATACCCTAAATGAGCGAAAAGAGCTCATTTAGGTGTTATTGGTTATTGGTTAATCGTTATTAGAATTAATTTAGAGCCTGATTTTATATTTATACCATCAGCGAAATGTTTAATCCGATTTCTTTCCTTTTAACGATTAACGAAGAACGTATAATGAATATCTCACAATTTGTTTTTAATTCAATTGAGGTAACAGCAACTTCTTCGAGATATAGGCAAAATCGTTGAAAAGAATGACTAAATTTAAGGTATTCTATCAAATTTAATCAAAAACCGAAAGGGAGCAATATAACCATCGGTAGGCGGAATACAAGCCTTTTTTCGGCTATCAGGGCTTTGTAGGCTGTGCGAGCTAAACCCTAGCTCCATTTATCCAGCAACGGCAACATGCTGCAAAAAACCGAAGGAGTCAGGTGTCAGCCCTGCCGCTGGCCTGAAGAGAATCCACTCCGCCTCAGGCGGATCAATTGACATTCGTCATTTTACGTAATTTCACTTAAGCGCTGCCTCCAGCCGCGAGCGTCCGGTCCGATCAAAGAAAAAAAACCAATGAACTTCGAACATCGAACGTCCAACATCGAACATCGAATAATGTATTCTGTCTATTTTAAAACGATTGAGCGGAGCGATTCCACCATTCGACATTCGTCATTCGTCATTTCAAGTAGTTTCAAAAGAGGGGTGCAAGGGGCAAGGATCTGTCCTCTGTCATCTGCCCTCTGTCATCTGTCCTCTGTCCTCTGCCCTCTGCCCTCTGTCATCTGCCTTCTGTCATCTGTCCTCTGTCATCTGTCATCCGTCCTCTGTCATCCGTCCTCTGTCATCTGTCATCTGTCATCCGTCATCCGTACTCTGTCTTCTGACCTCTCACCTTCTCACCTTCTCACCTTCCCAACTTCTGTTCTTCACCTTCTGTCCTCTGTCATCCGTCATCTGTCCTCTGCCCTCTGTCCTCTGCCATCTGCCCTCTGCCCTCTGTTCTCTGTCCTCTGCCCTCTGTCCTCTGTCATCTGTTCCCCGACACCCGAAACCTGACACCTGAAACCTAAAACTGCTGGCTCGAGGAGATACCTCTCTTCTGAGCGCTGCCATTGAAAAAGCCTAAAGCCTGCCCTTGTTAGCCTCACCTTTTCCTGTTATATGCATTAATCAGCGAATTATAGCCGGCTGCGTACCATCCGGAAGGCATCTAACAAATTAATTCATATTTGCAATATCTAAGGCAAGCTTGGAACCATCCAATGCCTGAACAATATACCCAACGAATGATCATCTTTACCCGCTATCCGGAAGCCGGTACGACCAAAACCCGCATGATACCGGAGTTGGGGCCCGAGGGCGCGGCTGAGCTTCAGCGCCTGATGACCGAACACATCATATCCAGAACTGTCAGCCTTTGCGAGTTGCAACCAGTGCCGGTCGAAGTACGCTACGAGGGCGGCAGTCAAAAGTTAATGTCCGAGTGGTTGGGACCGGGATTTTCTTATTGTCGCCAGGGCAACGGGGACATCGGCATGCGGATGGGCCGGGCGCTGAAGCGAGCTTTTGGACAGGGATGTAGAACCGTGGTGATAATCGGTTCCGATATCCCGGATATCACCACGAATATCCTGCAGGATGCGTTTGAAGCATTAAATAAAAACGATCTGGTGCTGGGACCGGCTGCCGACGGCGGCTATTATCTGATCGGGGTACAGCGGGAGACTTTCAGGCATTGGAATCCGCAATTATTCAGTGATATTACCTGGGGCACCGCCAGCGTGCTGCCGCAGACTCTTCGCATCGCCAAAAAATTGGGATTGAAATACAAGCTGCTCGATACCCTCAGGGATGTGGACCGACCCGAGGATCTTGGCGTATGGCAACAAGCATCGGATCCAGCGCTGCAGTCCATCGAATCGCAACCCGTATCAATTATCATACCGACCTTGGACGAAGCCAAAACGATTGAACTCACCATTTCCTATCTCAAAGCAATCAGCCGGGCGGAGATGATTGTGGTTGATGGGGGCAGTCGGGACCAAACCCCGGCAATCGCAGCCGCCCTGGGGGCCAGAGTCCTGAAGTCGGCACCGGGCAAAGCCAAACAAATGAATGCCGGTGCGGTTGCCGCAAGCGGCGAGATTCTTCTGTTTCTGCATGCCGATACGCACCTGCCGAAAAATTTTGAGAAATCCGTAAAGTCAACGCTGGCCCGGGAAGATGTTATTGCCGGGGCCTTTTCACTGGGTATCGATTCGGACGCCGGCGGTCTACGATTTATCGAACGTGTCGCCAATTGGCGTTCACGTTTTTTTCAGATGCCCTACGGGGACCAGGCGCTATTTCTCCCGCGCAAATTGTTCCGTGAAATCGGCGGTTATCCGGAATATCCGATTATGGAGGATTTCGAATTGGTCCGTCGACTGAAGCGCAGGGGTAAAATTGAAATTTTGCCGGAATCGGTGCGGACTTCGCCCCGCCGTTGGCTGAACTATGGCATTTTGAGAACCTGGCTGCTAAATCAAACCATTATCCTCGCCTACTACCTCGGCATCTCCCCCCGTCGCCTGTCACGCTGGTATCGCCGTGAAAAAGGAAAATATTAATTTTTCCGCTCGCCATCAGATAAAAATTCCATCAGAGATTAATCGCCGGCTAACTCCCAAGGGCTTCCGATAGCACTTTTAAACGGCGGAAAAATTATTGCTAAAGTTCTGCAGATTATTCCCGATAATAACAGAGGCCAAAAATTCTAAAACCGGAATTGAATTGGCCGGCTGTGACACGTTCCAGGAAGTGGATTGGGGGAATATAATCCAGAGTTTCAAAGAGGTGGGATACCTTCAATTCTCATATCCCAGAAATCCTGAAATAGGCCCGCGTTCATATTCCAAGCAGAATCGTTACGAATCAAGGTTCACAGCCATTTTCCTAAATCAAACAACAAGGCCTGATTATTATAAATGAATTGCGATAATCCCCACAGGATCCTCTTTGAGCGGCCCAATCTCGAAGTATTGACCCAGGAATATACGGTGGTCGATCCACATTTTCACACCCATTATTCGGACGGCTACAACTCGGTTGCAGCCATTGTTAAAAAAGCCCGGGAATTGAACATCGGCATTGCCGTCACCGACCACAATGAGATTCGCGGGGCGGTTGAGTTGGACCGCTACAAGAAACTGCTGACCATCCCGGGCATTGAAATCACCTCCGCTGAAGGGACGCATATCCTGGTGTACTTTTATGATGTCAGGTCTATGAAATCATTTTACAAAAATGATCTGCAGCCCTACATGGGGCCCGACATCATGAATTCCACATCTCTGGAAATGGAAGAAATCATCGAGCGGGCCCGAAAATTCGAGACCGTGGTAGTTTTCCCCCATCCCTACAGCGCCACGTTTACCGGCATTCACAATTCATACTTTTCCGAGGAACGGCTTGACCGTCTATTCAAAATGGTCGATGGAATTGAGGTCATCAACGCCGAGAATTTGAACAAGTGGAATCTGCGCAGCGCTTTGTTGGGATTCAACTTGGATATCGGGGTAACCGGGGGCAGCGACGGACACCGCCTGGCCCAGATGGGAAAAGTGGTGAGTTATGCGTCGTGCAAGAAAAATCGGCGGGCCTTTCTGGATGCAATCAGAAACAAACAAACCAAGGTTGTCGGCAAAGAGATAGACCTCATTCGCAAAGTGACCTCCAATGGCGTCAAATTGCGCAACAATATTAAAAACTATCCGAACATGGTGGAAAAAAACATCAAATACAGTTACACCGTCATCAACTCCAAATCAAAAACATTCACGGACAACGTCAAGCGCAGCTTCAACGGCAGGTTTAAGGAAAGACGGAAAAAGGTCAGAATAGTTTGAAAAAACATGCCCCAACTCATCAGCCAACCCGATGGCAGAGAACAGAGGACAGATGACAGATGACAGACCACTGTCCTGCACCCCTCATATGAAACCACTTGAAATGACGAATGTCGAACGGTGGAATCGCTCGCGCAGCGCAGGCGCTTGCGCCGCGTGTCGCTCAGTCTTAATTAATATAGCATCGAGACTCTTCACACCCAAAAAGCTTTTTAAGATCTTTCAGCCTTGAACTTTCAGCTTTCAGCCTCCTGCCTTGAGCCTTGAGCATTCTGCTTTCAACTTCAAGCCTTCAGCCTCGTGCTTTGAGCTTTCAGCTTTGAGCTTTGAGCTTCCCAGCTTTCAGCTTCCTAGCTTCCCAGCTTTTTACGTCAGTTGACCCGAGGCTCTGAACTCATCCAGACTTCTTTTTTCGATCAGTACGGCCCGGTTTTCCCGCACCGCTCGAATCTGATCAAATTCGATCATCTGATAAATTATCTTGCGGCCCACACCCAGATATTTCGCCGCCTCCCCCACCGTCATCATCGGAAAATATATATAATTATCTTGTTTCATTGAATTCTAATTATTCTCTTTCGTAGATTTTTTTTAGGTAACTCAGATGAATTCGTATAAAGTCGATTTCATCATGGGTTTGGTGTTTCGTGTTTGGTGTTTCGTATTTATTGAGACAACCTGCATGGCATATATAGTTGTTGGTTGTATTAACACCAGAAACAAAATACTCTCGTGAATAGGCTTTCGGCTTTTTCCGAGACAGCCGTCTTCAATTAGTCATTAATCTATACTAAAACACAAAAATTGGATGACAAGACTCCCCCTACTATGAAACTTGCTCCTAGTGCAATATCTTAGAATAATTGTACTAACAGGTATACACGATAATTGTGTAGCGGCGGGGTTTATCCCCGCCTGGAAATCGCTATTCGTCCTTAAAGGGCTTCTGATTGACAATCTGCAGACTACGGCGGAATTCGCTGTTCAGGCGGGGATAAACCCCGCCGCTACATTTTTGTTAAATACTTCATATCTATGGTAGAGCTAATGCTTAAAGGTCAGCCTTGGGTCCGCTCTAAGCTAAACCAAAAATGCGCAGCAATGATTAAATTATCCGCGGCACCCCGCTAAATCATCTCATTTCCGCTACTGCAATAAAACACGCAAACCGGAACGATGCTCTATTTCAGGGCGGATAATTTACGGAAATGCATCATATAGTTGACATGGGCATTGCCGCCCATGGAATATCGTTTGAGAAAGGGGTTGTAATGCAGTCCCGTCAAATCCTGCCGGGCCAGGCCGGCAGCCTCGGCCCAGGCGGCAAGCTCCGACGGTTTCACGAATTTGCGGTAGCTGTGGGTTCCCCGCTGCACCATGCGCAGGAGGTACTCGGCCCCGATAATGGCAAACAAAAATGACTTGAGGTTGCGGTTCAAAGTGGCAAATAATACGTCTCCGCCAGGCCTAACCAGCCGTTCACAGGCCGCCACCACCGAAGCCGGCTCGGGCACGTGTTCCAGCAGTTCCAGGCAGGTAACGATGTCAAATCTCCCAGGATGCTTAGCCGCGAATGATTCAGCGGTGGCCATCCGATAATCGATATGCAAACCGGATTCCTTCAGGTGAAGCCTGGCCACTGCCAGCGGCGCCGGGCTGGCGTCGATACCGGTGACCTCAGCCCCCAGTGCGGCCATGGGTTCGGAAAGGATTCCGCCGCCGCACCCCACATCCAGGACCTTTTTCCCAGCCAGGGGCGCCCGGGTGTTGATGTAATCGACCCGCAGCACGTTGATATCGTGCAATGGTTTTTGGGCGCCGTTTTTATCCCACCAGATCGGAGCCATGGCTTCGAATTTAGCCAGTTCGGCTGCGTCGATGTTGGCAAAGTCCTTCTCAGGTGAATTGTGGTTCATGTTTCATCTCTGAACTACGAAAATAGTAAACTCTGAATACGAAAAGTACAGATCGGTTGAGGCGTCGTCAAGTCAATAAGTAATGCAAATATTTTTATCAGACTATTGACAGTCGACCCGTTTTTTGAAACGTTCCAACTGCCAATGAGCAAGGTAAGAGATTAGTAGCACAGGGATTCCGATCACATGTCAAAATCGGCCATGGCCCACATGATTCGAACATTGAACCCATGAACCTCTGAACTTTGAACCTCTGAATTATTTTAAAAGATCTGTGTCCTAATTTATTAAAAGAGGAGCAAAAAAATGAATCTGGCAAAATTCCCGCGCCGACGCTACACCGAGGGGCAAACCCCGCTTGAAAAACTCTCCAGGCTGTCCGACGCCCTGGGCGGACCGACCATCTATATGAAACGCGATGATCTGCTCGGTCTGGCCGGCGGCGGCAACAAGACCCGCAAACTGGAATTTCTGGTGGCCGATGCCCTGGCCCATGGCGCCGACACATTAATTACCTGCGGGGCCGTGCAATCCAACCATTGCCGCCTGACCCTGGCCGCCGCAGTCAAAGAAGGCTTGAAGTGCCGCCTGGTTCTGGAGGAACGGGTTGCCGACAGCTACAATCCCCAGGCCGCCGGCAATAATTTTCTCTTTAAACTGCTGGGTGTTGAGAAAATCAAGGTAGTACCGGGCGGCTCGAACATGGCCAGTGAAATGCAGCAAGTCGCTGATGAGGTGGCTTCAGAGGGCCGTAAGGCTTACATCATCCCGGGAGGCGGTTCCAACCCGATCGGCGCCACCGGTTATGTAGCCTGCGCGGAAGAGATATTGCACCAGGTTTTTGAAAAGGGCCTCAAAATAGACCGGGTCGTCTGCGCCAGCGGCAGCACCGGCACCCACGCCGGATTGATTACCGGATTTTTCGGCAACAACAGCAATATCCCGGTGGTCGGTGTCAATGTCAGTCGGACAAAGGATGTTCAGGAAGAAATGGTCTATGATCTCGTCCAACAAACGGCGGCGCATGTGGGTGTCAATTCTGAAATTCCACGGGATGCCGTGCTGTGCTTTGGCGACTACGTCGGGCCGGGTTATTCCCTGCCGACTCCCCAGATGGCGGAAGCCGTGCGCATGCTGGCCAGACTCGAGGGAATTTTAATGGACCCGGTTTACACGGGCAAAGCCATGGCCGGCTTCATCGACCTGATCCGGCAGGATTTTTTCAGCCAAGATGAAAACGTGCTGTTTGTCCACACGGGTGGGTCGCCGGCCCTGCATGTGTATATGGAAGAAGTGCTGGATCTTTAGGGATTGCGGATTGCAGAATGCGGATTGCAGGTCGCAGATCGAGAGTTAAGCAATAATTGGGGTTTCAGGGGTTAGAGAACAGTGGGCAGATGACAGAGGGCAGAGGACGGATGACAGAAGACAGATGACAAATGACAGACACGTACCCTGCACCCCTCGTTTGAAACCACTTGAAATGACGAATGTCGATTGTCGAATGATGGAATCGCTTCAGGCTTGGGGCTTCGCCCTTCGGGCTACGACCCCACAAGACGACCCGACAGGTCGCTCAGTCGTTTTAAAATGGACAGAATACGTTATTCGATGTTCGATGTTGGACGTTCGATGTTCGACGTTCGATGTTCGACGTTCATTAGTTTCTTATCTTTGATCAGACCGGCTGTCCTTTAGCCGGAGGCCGGCGCTCGTGTGAAACTACAGCATATTCAAAACCATTCAGATAAAGGTTAAAGGCTTGTGGGAGTGGCCTCCGGCCACGATTACCCACCTGGGTAATCGCGGTTGAAAACCGCTCCCACAATCTATGAACCCACGATTTGCGGATTGAGTTTCTTTTCTTCGATCAGGACACCCGACACCTGAATCCGCAAGCAAACTTAGTCAAAAACGTGGTGGATAATCTTTAAACTTGCGCACAGGGGCTGTAAAGAACCATGAAATTAGAAGACCTAAAAACCCCCGCATTTTTAATCGATCTGCCTCGGTTAAAGGACAATCTTCAACAGATAAAGGACCGGGCGCAAAAGTATGCGGTATCACTTCGGCCGCATGTCAAAACTCATAAAACCGTTGAAATCGCCCGCATGCAAACCACGCCCGAAGCACCCGGCATAACCGTCTCGACCCTGGCCGAAGCCCGTTTTTATCAAGAAGCCGGCTTTAGCGACATCACCTATGCCTTTCCCATCACCGCCAATAAGCTGGCCGAAGCCACAGAGTTGACCGCCAGTCTCGATATCTTCAATATCCTACTCGACCAGCCGCAGACCCTTACCGCCGTGGAAAACTACGGCCGCGAACATGGGGTCAGGTTCAATGTTTTTCTCAAAGTGGATTGCGGCTATCATCGGGCGGGCATCGATCCAACTGCGCCCGCCGGTATCGAGCTTGCCCGCCGGCTGGCGAAATCCGAATACATCGAATTCAGAGGCATTTTGACCCATGCCGGCCATTCCTATCACTGCAGCAATCCCGCCGAAATTGTCGAAATCGCCGAACAGGAACGCGATGTCATGGCCCGGTTTGCCGACCGGTTGCAGCAAAACGAAATCGCCTGCAATACGGTCAGCGTCGGATCCACTCCAACCGCCATGCATGCGCCGGACTGGCAGGGAGTCAATGAAATTCGCCCTGGCAACTATGTCTTTTTTGACAAATTCCAGGCCGACATCGGCTCCTGCCGCCCGCAGCAAGTCGCGGCCACGGTGCTGACCACCGTGGCGGCCCATTACCCGGCCCGCAATCAGATGCTGATCGATGCCGGGGCCCTGGCCCTTTCGAAAGATACAGGTGCCGAGCATCTGGGAGATGACATTTGTTTCGGAGCCGTGCAGGATTATTCCGGATTAAAGCTGTTCAGCATATCCCAGGAACACGGCCTGATCACCTCGGAGAATCCCATCGCCTTTGAAAACTTTCCTGTCGGTAGGCAGCTGCAGATCATGCCCAACCATTCCTGCCTGACGGCGGCCCTGTTTCCAAAATACCATGTTATTGAAGACAATCAGGTCGTCGATGAATGGACACCCATGCGGGGATGGTAGCTCCGGGCAAGCCGGAAATGACCAATGACAATTGACGAATGACGAATGACGAATTGTGGTATCGCTACGCTCTGTCTATTATATTACAATCGACCGATTAACTTTTATCCGATTTTAAAAGTTGACTCCAACATCTATCTTCATAAACGCCTGTATCCCAAAGATCTACAAAGAAACTGAAAAATATTTTGCGCTTATTGCACAGAACTGAATTGACAACTGTCTGATACCCTATACCCAGTACCCAATACCTAATACCAAATACCTAATTTTTCTCGTAAACTATTCTTCCATTCGCAATGGTCATTCCAACCTGGATGCGCTCGCCCCAGTTTTCAGCCGGCATCGTTGAAAACGGCTGGGATAAAACCACGAGATCGGCGTCCCGGCCTTCTTCGATCATTCCGAAACGCTTCTCTTGGCCGAGGGCGTAGGCCCCGTTGACCGTGTACATGGCCACCGCCTGATCCGGTGTCAAGGCTTCGGCAGGCGTCATATCAGCCCCCGTCTCGGTTTTTCTGACAATCGAGGCGGCCATACCCTTGATAGCCGAGAGATCGAAAATGGGGGCGTCGGCCGATCCCGCCACCTTGATCCCGGCATCCATCAGGGAGCGGTAAGGACAAAATTGGGGCAGCCTGGCGGCACCATAAAAACGAATGACGCCGTCGCCCAGTTCCACCAGAGCGTGGGGCTGGACGGCAACCGGAATACCAAGTTCGGCAATCCGCCGAATTAGCTCCGGCCGTTGCACCGATCCATGCTCCAGGCGGTGTCTTCGGAAATTGCCTTTTTGCGGATCGATCACTCGGCTGTAGGCGTCGACGACCTGTTCGACGGCCCGATCCCCGATGGCATGAATGGCGATCTGGTACCCGTTTTCATCTAAATGCGCCACCATCTGGTCCAGGTCTTTCTGATTGTAATACAAAATCCCATAGTTGTCCGTTCCGATGTAGGGCTCTTTGATCGCCGCGGTTTGCCCCCCCATGGCGCCATCGGCGAAGATTTTGGCCGGCCCGATGATGGTTTTGCCGCTGCCAAAACCCGTGATCATGCCGCAGGCCAGCAGCCGTTCAACTGCATCGGCATCGGGGAAGATGAAAACTTTTTGACCAATTGCATCCCTTTGATCGGCTTTGATATACAGATCCAAGTCCAGGGGGGAAACCAGAGGATCGCATAGGGTCGTATAGCCGTGTGATGCAAACAGGGCAGAGCCCTTCCGGATCAGGGCCATTCGTTCCGGCGGGCTCTTGAGCATAAAGTCGGCTTGGATGGAAGGAAAAGAGATCGGCATCATCGCATTCTCATGCAGCGTCCCGCTGGCTTTTCCGTGACTGTCTCTGGGAATTTCCTCCGGATTCCCTGCTTCGCTGCCCGTGGCCACCAGCGGAATATCGAAACGTTCCAGGGCCAAACTGTTGACCGCCCCGCTATGCAGGGAGGAATGCAGTATCGAAAGGGGATTGTGGGGTGACAGTTCATCGAGTTCTTCTAGAGTGGGAAAACGTTTTTCCTTAAATTTGAAATCGGACATTCCGCGGCATTTAATCCAGCGTCCCTTTTCAGGCGAGCCAATCAAACCCTTAAGCCGGTGCAGATAATCCGCGATAGGTTCATTTATCCGGGTCCGGCACTCAATAACGTCCTGGATCTGACAGGTCATCATAAAGTGGTCGTGGGCGGCGACAAACCCGGGATACACGGCCTGGCCCTTCAGGTCGATAACGCGTTTGGCAGGAATTGATTCCAACCGGGATCCGGGGCCCAGCAGTTCGATCTTGCCGTTTTTAATGATCAGGGTATCAATCTCCTTGGCATGTCCTTGTATAGCGCCGTTAATTAAGCTTAAATCAGCCGGGATAGTTTGTTTCATCATGGGCACTCCTTTGCAGTTTTTCTCCTTACAACCCCTAACCAAGTATAAGAATTAAGTCAAGCAGTCTCACGGTAGACGCAGAAAGTGATTCGATAACTAGCGATAACAGATCAACAGCGTGCTGAATGTGATTTCCGGGCCCTGGTACAGGTCAATATTACTAGTCATTTCAACACAATAATTATTGGCATGCAACCAGACGCCTCCAGTGTTCGGCAACCGGATATCTCTTGACAAGCACCCAATACCTAGGTTAAAGGCAATACGGTCAGAGAACCTTGGAAAGGTACGCCATATATGGATTTGACAAACAGCGACCGGATTCTTGAAGTCAAAGATCTGAGGACTTACTTCTATACTAGAGAAGGTGTGGTCAAGGCGGTGGACGGGCTTTCCTATCATGTCGACAAAGGCGAGTGTGTCGGTCTTGTGGGTGAAAGCGCCTGCGGCAAAAGCGTGAGTTCGATGTCGATATTGCGTCTTATTCCCTATCCGCCCGGGATCATCGTCGGCGGGCAGATCCTGTTCAAGGGCGAGGACCTCCTGCAGGCCAGCGAGGAGCGGATGCGTGAAATCCGGGGCAATCAGATCGCCATGGTTTTCCAGGAGCCGACGACTTCCCTGAATCCGGTCCTCACTGTCGGGCGCCAAATCTCCGAGTCATTGGAACTGCATCGCAAGCTGGACAAGGAGGCGGCCCTGGCCGAAAGCCGCAAGTTGCTGAAGCTGGTGGGCATCCCGGACCCTGACAAGCGCATCATGGACCACCCCCACCAGTTCAGCGGAGGCATGCAGCAGCGCATCATGATCGCCATGGCCCTGAGCTGCAATCCTGAGCTGCTGATCGCAGACGAACCCACGACCTCACTGGATGTTACCGTGCAGGCCCAGCTGCTGGAGATACTTGCCAATTTAAGGTCGGAATACGGCACTTCCGTGATAATTATCACCCACAATCTGGGCGTGGTCGCCCGTTACGTGGACCGGGTCAATGTAATGTACGCGGGCAACCTGGTGGAAACGGCCCCGACTGATACGATTTACGCCGAACCCAAGCATCCCTATACGCTGGGTCTCCTGGCATCGGTGCCGCGCCTGGACAGCCCTCGCAAAGAAACCCTGCGGGTCATCAAGGGGCTGCCGCCGAATATGGCGCAGCTGCCCAAGGGCTGTCCCTTCGCCCCCCGCTGCGACTATGCCATGGATCGATGCCGGGAGGAAAAGCCGCCCCTGGAAGAAGTGGGTAAAAACCACTATCGCACCTGCTTTTATGATGCCGAGAAACTGAAGCGCTAGCCGTCATTGGAATTATCGACGGCCGCAATTTTGAATAAAAGGTCGATATGGAAGCAATGGAGAATAATCATCTGATCGACGTCGAACGACTGGTTATGTATTTTCCCATTACCGCCGGGGTGATCAAGCGAAAAACTGCCGATGTCAAAGCAGTCGACGATATCAGTTTTTATATCAAAAAAGGCGAAACGTTAGGATTGGTCGGCGAGAGCGGCTGCGGCAAGACGACGACGGGCCATTGTATTCTCCAGCTCAACCGGGTTACCTCCGGCAGGGTCCTATTTGAAGGCCGGGACCTGGTTCAGATGAAGGGCGAAGAGTTGAGGAAAATGCGCCGCAACATGCAATTGATATTCCAGGATCCCTTTGCCTCTCTCGACCCGCGGATGACTGCCGGCGATATCGTCGGGGAACCGCTTTTAGTTCATAAGCTCGCTGAGGGCAGCCAATATAGGGAGCAGGTCGATGAATTGTTGCGCATGGTGGAGCTTGAACCATATATGGCCAGCCGCTATCCGCACGAGTTCAGCGGCGGCCAGCGACAGCGCATCGGCATCGCCCGGGCCCTGGCGGTCAGACCCGCTTTCATTGTCTGCGATGAGCCGGTTTCAGCCCTGGACGTTTCTATTCAGGCCCAGATTATCACGCTGCTGATGCGACTGCGGGAAGAGCTCAATTTGACCTATCTGTTTATTGCGCACGACCTTTCGGTCGTCCGCAATATCAGTGACCGGGTGGCCGTGATGTACCTGGGGAAGATTGTGGAGATCACCTCGAGTGATGAGCTCTATTCCAATCCCCTCCACCCCTATACGATATCCCTGCTGTCCGCAGTGCCGATACCGGACCCGGTAGTCGATCGAACCCGGGAAAGGATTGTGTTGACCGGTGATGTGCCAAGCCCGATCAATCCTCCCAGCGGTTGTCCCTTCCATCCCAGATGCTATAAAGCAATCGATATCTGCAGTGAGCAGGTACCGGAGCTGAGAAATTTCGGCGGTGAGCACTGGGCATCCTGTCATCTGGCATAATCCGTCGTAGCGGGTATTCAGATTTTGGGCGGCCCGGCTTTGATGTCCCCCAGCTTCCAACTCGCAAAGCCTGCAGCTCGCAGAGAAGGGTGATGAGGGTAACCATTTTTACAAGCAGGTTTCAGGTGTCGGGTTTCGGGTGTCAGGTGTCAGCGCTGCCGCCAGCCCAAAAAAACGGCCGGTCTAATCGAAATAGAGACTTTGAAAAAGCGAATATCGAATATCGAATAATGAATGTCGAATGTTGAAGGGTTGTATTCTGTCTATTTTATAAAAAGGCTGAGCGAAGCGATTCCACCCTTCGACATTCGATATTCGATATTTTGCGGTTCTGCGGTTCGCTTTTAATGAATTCACACGAGGTGTCAGCAACTGAAGTCGTCACGCTGGATAAGAGTCGCTCACGAATTGGGCTATCTTTGTCTTTCATCGCGTCACTTTCAGCCTTAACCCAAGCAGGGTCCAGGACTCAGGAACGTTTTTTATTTGTATGTAACTTCGGCTAGCTGGATCACAAAAAAATTGAACATCGAACATTGAACGTCCAACATCGAATAATGAATTCTGTCATTTTAAACACAACTGAGCTAAGCCAATTCACCCTATGAAATTTTTGATATCAGCATTGGGGGTTTTGCTAATATATAAAAACGACAAAGCGCAGCGTCATCCATATTGGACATTCTATGTTGAGCGTTCGATGTTCGACGTTCATAAGATTCTTTTTCGATTAGACCGGCCGTATTTTTGCCGGCGGCCGGGCTGACACCTGAAACCTGACACCTGAAACCACAGCCCACTTGGATAGAAGGCATAGTCGATTGTCTCTGACTTGGCCTAAGGATTATGTTATCAGCAAGAAAACATTTATGAACCTCCGTACCACCGCAGTCATGGCAGGGATATTGGTGGCCCTGGGAACACTATTTCTGATCTTCCGCCGACCACCGGAACCGGATACCCGGACCGAGTCGCGCACCTTCATCTGGTCGGTTGAGGTCGAGGAGCTCAACCGCCTGGCCATCAGCCTGCCGTTGGTAGGCCGACGCGAGGCATGGGTTAAACGAGCAGACCGCTATTGGTACTTTGATCAGCCCGACGGGCCCAAGGTGGACATGCAGCGTTGGGGCGGCGGCATACCGCTTCTGCTCAGCGGACCGGGTGCCGAAAGACTCATTGTCGCTGCAGCAACCGACAAACAGCTAGCGAGCTATGGGCTCCAAGAACCGCGCATGAAGATTGAGCTGACCCTGAAAAATGAGGATACTATTTTCGTCGACATCGGCGACCGGACCCTCGACGGACAAACTTATTATATTAAAAAACGGGATTCCCAGGCAGTCTACACTGTGGACCACACCTGGTACGAGGTGCTGGAGCGGCTGGTGCGGGAGCCGCCCTATCCCGGGACGGCCAAGCATTGAAAGTCTCGTAAAAAGTCATAAAACGACCTTTTTACAAGGGTGTTTAGTATTTGGTGTTTAGTGTTTAGTGGTATAACATATTGATATAAAAAGTGAAGTGTCATACCGAACACCAAACACGAAACACCAAACACATGATGAATTCGACATTTTCCGAATTCATCGAGCATCAGAAATTGGAACGATCGCCTCGTGGCGCGCTGAACATAATTGGAAAGGGGCACCGAAGTATTGAACCGTTCGAAACCCAGGGATAAGAAAGCGGCCGGTACAAACAGAAACCGCAAAACAATCGTGCTTGCCGTCGCGGTGGTCCTGGTTGCCGGTCTCATTGCCGGAATCGCCATTTATCGGGACCGTCTGGCACCTTTTCGCGCCACGGTTTTGGAAGTGAACGGCACCTCGATCAATATGGATTACTTTCTGAAGCGTGTCGCCATGTCCAACGAGCCGTCCCTGACTATGCTGCAGACCCTCACGAAAGAAGAGATCATCAAACAGTCGGCTACCAAACCGCCCTATAATATCAACGTAACCGATGAGGATATAGACCGGTATGCCAGAAAGACCGCCCGGGGCAAAAACAAGACCCTTACGGAAGATGAGTTCCAGGAGTGGTACCGCCAAAAGCTTAACGAGAGCCGTTTTTCAGACGCTGAATTCAGAGATCTTCTGCGCACGAGGCTCTTGGGTTTGCGGATGCGCGAGTATTTGGCAGACCGCGTATCCACCATCGCCGAACAGGTTTTTGTCAACATGTTTCCGGTGGAAAATTTAGCGGCCGGCACCGAGGTCAAACAGAAGCACGAGGCCGGCCGGAGCTTCAGCACACTGGCCCGCGAGTATTCCGTTGATCCCAAATTAAAAGACAACGGCGGCGTCGTGGGTTGGATTCCCCGCGGGGTGCTCGATCCCGGTTTTGACAAGGTCGCGTTTGAGCTGGCTGTCGGCCGGATCAGCGCCCCGATGTATATCGACAAACACACGGTTGTTGTCGTTATGGTGTCTGACAAGGTTGCCGCACGGGAAATCGATGAGCAAATGCTGCAGATCATAAAATCCAAGGTTCTGGACAATTGGCTGAAAACGGAAAGGCAGTATCATAAAGTAGCGTTTCGCGGCTTTGAAAACGGGTATGATACGGAGACCGATGCCTGGGTGCAGTGGCAGTTGCAGCGGATGAAGCAGTAATCCATGATACGAATCCAAAATGTCACCAAATACTACGGAGCTCGCCTGGCGGTTGATGATATCAGCTTCAACATCAAAAAAGGCGAAACCGTTGGTTTTCTCGGCCCCAACGGCGCGGGCAAAACGACTACCATGCGCATGTTGACCGGCTTTCTTATGCCCACCCGGGGCGACGTCTGGATCGCGGATTTTAACATGGCGACCCAATCACAGGAAGGCCGGCGACTCATCGGCTACCTCCCGGAAGTCGCCCCCCTGTATACCGATATGACAACCCGCGCTTATCTCACTTATGCCGCGCGACTCAAGGGTTTGAACAAGCGCAGGGCCGGAAGCCGCGTTGACGAAGTCGTGGAGCAATGCGGCCTGGAAAAGTATTTCGATGTTGCGCTGGGTAAGCTTTCCAAGGGTTTTAAGCAGCGGGTCGGGTTGGCCCAGGCGATTATTCATGATCCGCAGGTCTTGATACTGGATGAGCCGACCATCGGTATCGACCCCATTCAGGTGTCACAAACCCGGCAGCTCATCCGCCGTTTGGGCCGGGACCGCACCATCCTGCTCTCAACCCACATCCTGCCTGAGGTAAGCATGATCTGTGAACGGGTCATTATCATCAATGAGGGCAAAGTTGTGGCCCGGGACCGTATTGAAAACCTCTCCGCCGTTCTGCGGGGGGGCAGCCGCATCCATCTCAAAGTACAGGGCCCGGCCGGGAAGATAACGGAACGCCTCAGGCAAATAGACAGCATTCAGTCCGTTATTTATAACCCGCCTATCCATATCGTATCGTTTGCGGCCGACTGCGAACCGCACAGCCAGATAATGGAAGCCATGGTACAGGGCGGTTGGACCCTTTTGTCCATGGAGTCGGCGGAAATGAGCCTGGAGGACATTTTTCTTCGGCTCACAACCCGGGAGGAGACGGCCAGTTGAAAAACATCGGGATTATCACCGGCAAGGAATTGTCTACCTTTCTGACCTCGCCCATGGCGTATATCGTCACGGCGATTTTCCTGGCGCTTTCCGGCACTTTTTTTGCCACCTACCTTGCCGAAACCAACTACACGGACACCAGCATCCGGGGATTTTTGAACGCCGCCCAGATCCTGATCATATTTTTCGCGGCGGTTCTCACCATGCGTCTGGTGGCGGAGGAAAGAAAACTGGGCACCTGGGAGTTTCTGCTCACCGCGCCGGTGGGAGATAGTGAGATCATCCTGGGCAAGTTTATCGGCAGCCTGGTGATCTTGACCGGTATGCTGGTCTTGACCTTGTACTATCCAATCCTCCTGCTGGTACTCGGAGATCCGGACCTGGGACCCATCGGTACAAGTTACCTCGGTCTATTTCTATTGGGCAGCGCCTGTTTGTCGATTGGTATTTTTACTTCCTCGCTGACTTCGAACCAGATCGTGTCGGCCGTGGCCGCCGGCGGCATCATGATCGCCCTCTGGTTCCTGGGCCTCGTGGCTGATATTGTACCGGGCGCGTTCGGCGAAGTAATGGCCTACCTGTCGCTGTCTTATCATTTTCCCGATTTTATGAGAGGAATCATAGATACCCGGGCAGTCGTCTACTACCTCAGTGTCACGGCCCTGTTCCTCTATCTGGCCATCGGCTCGATTGAGTCAGGCAGGTGGCGCTGAATGCAAACATTGATATTGGCCATACTGGGCCTGGCCGCCCAGTTCGCAGGATTTGTCTTCGGGCTCATCATGCCCGGTCTGCGCTATTATGCCTGGGGCATTTTAGCGCTGGGATCGGCCCTTTTGGCGACGGCCGTGGTCCTCGAATTCAAGCGGGTCAGAGGAGCCCTCACCAGCCGGCGGGGCCGGTTCGGCCTTAGCACCATCGTCAAGGTTTCGCTGTTCGGCGGCATCATCTTAATAGCCAACGCCATCAGCGTCGGCACCTATCATCGCTTTGACTTCACCGGCCTGGCCCGGTTCACCCTGACTTCCCAAACAAAGGAAATATTGGCCGAACTCAACCAACCGGTGGAGATCCTGAACTTTTACAGCCCATCCGTTCCGGTCACGATCAGCAGCTATGCCAAAAATCTGACCACCGAATACCGCAACCAGACCGATCAGGTGACGGTCAGAAACATCGATCCGGATTTGCATCCCGATCAGGCCCGCCGATACCAGGTCGATCAGGCCGGCGCGTTGTATGGCGTGACCGTCTTCGTGGGCCGGCAAGGCCAGCGCCAGGTATTGGGACCCCGGATCGCCGCCGAAGCCGAGCATGCCTTCACCAGTGCCGTCCTGGAAGTCACCGGGACCCGTCAGAGAAAGGTGTATTTTTTGACCGGGCACGGGGAGCACAGCATTCACTCGGACTATGACAGCGTGCGCTCCGGTTTGCGGGACAACCTGTTCCAGGTCGACCAGCTCGATCTCAAAAAATCCAACGCGGTCCCGGCGGATGCCGCGGCACTCATCCTGGCCGGTCCCCAACAGCCCCTGAACAAGGATGAGCAAAAGGTCCTCCAGGACTATCTGGCCAATGAGGGCCGCTTGTTGATTCTTTGGAACCCCGATCCGCCGCAATGGCTCAGGCAGTTTCTGGCAAGCTGGTGGTTGGATATCGCTGATGGCACGGTGGTTGATTCTGCGTCGCACGTTGCACCCAATCCGCACACCCTCCTGATACCCAGGGATCGCAACAGTTTAAAGCTGGCCGAAACCTACTTCCCGGGCGCGGCCGCCGTATTTCCCCGGGGCGCCATACCGGATGGTGCAGTTATTCTGCCCCTGGTCTGGACCAGCCCGGCGAGCTGGATCGAGAAGGATTTCAGTTTGGCTGCCAAACCGGAGTTCAACGAACAGGTGGACCGCAAAGGCCCCCTGCCGATTGGCGCACTGGTCTCCACAACTCCCGTCGACAATCCTACCGGCCCGGAGGGAACGCGGCTGGTCCTGATTGGTGACTCCGACTTTGCCACCAACCGGCATTTTCGCAACGGCAACAACGGCGACCTGTTTCTCACAGCGGTCAACTGGCTGACCGCCGGCGGCGAAATAATTTCCGTCGACCGCAAAGCACTCGTCACCCGCCGGTTGCTGCTGAACCCGGAGCAGGCCCGCTTCCTGCACATATCGAGCATGGGGTTGCTGCCGTTGATCCTGCTGCTGGTGGGCGTGTATGTTTGGTGGCGGAGGAGGTAGAATAGATTTTGGAATTTGGATTGCGGATTTTGGATTTAATGTATTCTGTCTAAATTAAAATGGATAGAGCGGCTTGTCGGGTCGTAGCCGAAGGCGAAGTCTGAAGCGATGCCTTAAATCCGCAATCCAAAATCTAAAATCCAAAATTAAAAGGGGGCTCAGAACTTAATCTGTGCCCCCTTCACTTATCTAAGTGATTTAAACATTGGCCGTCATTCGGACCGGCGGTTTAGAATCCCATCTTCTTTTTCAATTTCTTGTCGATCCAGGCCTTGGCCAAAAGCGGCTGGAAGTCGTTGTCAGCCACGGCAAACTCGCCGTAGTAATTCTTGACCCACGGCCACCAGTAGACCGCTTCCATCCTGGGATCGGTTTTTATGTTGATATTCTCCTCTGTCAGAAACAGGCTGAGTTCCTTGATCATGGCCTGCCGCTTGGGTATGTCGACGGTTTTCTTCAATATGGCCATTTGCTTATCCCACCAGGGGTTGGAATAGGCATTTACGTTCCAGTGGTGGGTGGTTTCCCGGCCCAGCAGGATCTCGGAAGGATTGCCGTGTGAGCCGGCCCGCAGAAAAGCGCCGTGGTATTTGACGGGACGCGAGCGGTAGTAGCCATCGAGGGTCACCGGATCCTTGGTGATGATGTTAACATCGACGCCGACCTTGCCCCACATGTCTTTGAGCAGGGAAGCCCGGTCCACGTCATCGGCTGCGGTGCTGCTGTAAACGTCGACCTTAAAGCCGTTGGGATAACCGGCTGAAGCCAGCATTTCCTTGGCCTTGTCCGGATGATACTCGTAAAGCTGCTTCATGGCTTCGGGCAGCTCGTCCCAGGTGTAGCGCAGGGCTTTGGGATGCCCCAGCCAGATCGGGTAGAAGTATGTCGGCAGCTCGCCCTGGTCCTGCATGGCCGCAAAGGCCTTGCGATCGGTGGCCATGGCCATGGCATGACGAACCTTTTTGTTGTCGAACGGCGGCTCGTCAACCCTCATTTCAACGCCGAAAGAATAAACCCCGACAAACTTGTGGCTCTTTATCTCCGGCGCGGACTTGTCCAGATCCTTCCAGTACGGAGAATTCGGATTCCAGAAGTAATCGACCTTGCCGGTGCGCAGGGCCGCGATCTGGGTCGAGACATCGGGAATGATGGGCCACACCATCTTGTCGATGAAGGGGACGTCATCATAGACCACACCGTCGATGGTTGTCGTATCCCACCAATTGGGGTTCTTGACGTAGCTCATGTGGGAGCCGGAAACATACTCATCAATCATCCAGGGCCCGGTGCTGACCTGGTTTTCCCACTTGGCGGCCCCGGCTTCGTAGGTTTCACGGGCGATGTGGGCGGCCCGGTCTTCATAGCCGAGGTAAAACATCCAGGTCAGATCGTAATGATCGAATGTCATTTCGACCTTATATTTATCGATCACTTTGACGTCGGCGATATAGCCCCGGGCCAGTTTTCCCGGCGGGGAGTTCAGGTAGTAGTTCAGGGAAAAAGCGCAGTCCTCGGCCGTATATTCCCTGGGTTTCATACCGATCTTTTCATTGCCGGTAAACATGACTCCCGGCCGGATGTGCCAGATGATTTTTTCGGAAGTGACTTCCCACTTTTCTATCAAATTTCCCCGCACGTATTGCTCGGGCAAAAAGGCCAGGCACTCGAACTTGTATTCATCGGTTCCGCGGGGCCCATACTTCTCGAAATCCCCCAAAAATGGCCGATCCGCAATGGTTCCGAGCCAGATAGTCGAGGTCCAAAACCCATCGGCCACATCAGCGCTGGCCGGATCGGCCGCACTGACGAACCGGTGAAGGACGGTGAGCGTCCCGCCATATTGCGGCTTCTCGGCGGCCATGGCCCAGGAAGCCACGAGCAGGATGCCCAAAACTAACCAAACCGTTTTCTTTTGCATTTTAAATCCTCCTTTTTAGTTGGTTGGTGAAACTTTCGAAAACCGGGCGAGTCTTTTGGCATAGCCCTTGGCTTTGATGCCATAGCGTCCGGCACCACCCCGCAGCTTCGGGTCCAGCAAATCCCGCAGGGCATCTCCAAACATGTTAATACCATAGACCACGGTTGACAAAGCCAGACCGGGCCATATTACCATCCAGGGTGCCCTCATCATGTACTGCCGGGCCGAACCGCTGAGCATGCCGCCCCAGGTCGGCGTTGGAGGCGGAATGCCGAAACCCAGGAAACTCAAGGCTGCTTCAGTTATGATGATGTCCGGCACTCGGGTTGTAAACAGGATGATGGTGGGCGCCATCAGATTGGGCAGGATATGCCGGATTAAAATCCTGTTGGTGGAGCAGCCGATCGCAACCCCGGCCTGAATGTAAACATTCTCCTTCAAGCTCATGACGGCCCCTCTGATAATCCGGGAACCGCTGAACCCCCATCTCAGGGATAGGACAACGATGATTTGCCACACCCCGATCCCGATCACACTCATCAGAACCATCAGCAGGATGAGTCCCGGAAAACACATCCAGGCGTCGACGACCCGCTGCATGATCAAATCGAATTTGCCGCCGTAATATCCGGAGAGAATGCCGATTATCACGGAAAGCAGTGTGGCGCCGGCCGACGCGGTCAATCCGATGATCACCGAGACCCGCGCTCCGTAGATGACCCGGCTCAGAATGTCCCGCCCCAGGTTGTCGGTTCCCAGCCAGTGAATTTCCGAAGGGGCCTCCAGAAAATGCCCGGTGTGAGTTTCGTTCATGCCGTAAGGGGCTATGAAATCGGCAAAAATACCGGTGAATAGCAGGATCAGGGTGATAACCCCGCCGACCGTACCCAGCGGTTTTTCCTTCACCAGTCTGATAAGCAAATTAACCAGAAAAGAGTGTTCTTTTTTCTCAGCTGTTGACTCGGATGATGGGTCGGACAAACTGGTGCTCCTTCATTTATAACGCGCGGCCGCAACAGTAAGCCAATTAATGGTCGATGTTACTGCATGCGCTTCTTTTTCAGTGGTTTCAGGTGTCAGTGTTCAGGTGTCAGGATCCAGCACCTGGATTTCTTGACACCTTACACCTAAATCCTAACAATGCAAAAATTTCTTATTGTAGGGTGGGCTGTGCCCACCAAATACCATTGGACCTGAGGGTCGAAGGTGGGCACAGCCCACCCTACAACTAGCGTCGGTTCCCTGACATCCGAAACCTGACACCTGAAACCTTAACTCCATAAGCTGCGTCATGGCTACCCCCGGGGTCGCTTTTACCAAATATCTTCTCGGGAAAAGCCCAGTCTCAACTACGAATAACGAACCCGGGGATCCAAATAAGCATAAGTCAGATCAACGATCAAATTGATCAGCATCAACACAATTGCGTAAACAAACATGATTCCGCTGACAAGGGTGTAGTCCCTTCTGAGGCAGGCGCTGATGATCAGACGCCCCATGCCTGGCAGGGAAAAAATCTGCTCGATAATCACCGTCCCGCCGATCAGAACGGGCAGCTGCAGCCCGACGATGGATATCACCGGAATCATTGCATTCTTCAGGGCATGTCGGCTGGCCACCACTCGCTCCCTGAGCCCCTTGGCCCAGGCAGTCCGGATATAGTCTTGCCGCATCACCTCCAGCATCGTGGTGCGGGTCATGCGCATGGTGATCCCCGACAGGGCCATGCCCAGGATGATCGATGGGACAATAACCATTTTCAGGTTGCCGACCGGGTCATCGGTAAACCGGATAAACATGAGCGGCGGCATATAATCCCATAACATGACCGGGATGAGAATTGCCATGGTCGCCACCCAGAAACTGGGGATGGAGATCAGCAATATGGCAAAACTGCGCCCGATGTAGTCACCCCAGGTGTCCTGCCGTATGGCTGAAAATATACCGATGGGCACGGCAATCAGCTGGGCAATGATCAAGCCGATGATGCTGATTTCAAGGGTGATGGGCCAATATTTGCCCAGCAATTCGAGTACGGGCCGCTTTTGCCAGAGGGACACCCCCAGGTTGCCCTGTAAAACACCGCTGAATTCGCCGTCCGCCTGGGGCAGGATTCCCATCCAACGTGCCCACTGATGCGGCAGCGAGACATCCAGCCCCAGCGCGTGCTCAAGCGCCGCCCGGTCGAGATCGACATCGGCGCCGGCGCCGGCCAGCATGGCGTCAATGGCGCTTCCCGGGACCAGACGTATCAGAATCGCAATGACGAAGCTGACCAGGATAACATTGGGAATGATAAGCAATAATCTTCTAATTATATAAGCACGCATGGAGTTTCTCTCTGTTTCTCATGGAGCACACAACAGCATCATGTGCCTATAAAAAATGATGTCGTATAAATTCCAAATCTCAAATCCCAAATTACAAATAAATCTCAAATCCAAAAAATCCAAATTCGAAACAAATTCTATATTTCAGTAATTCAAATCGATTCGGCTTTCTCTGAAAAGCTTCATTGTGCCTGATTTCAGACCGAATGAAACCCTTTTGGGCAAGTCAAAACCTGTTGGTCATTGGAGCTTAGAATTTGGATATTGTTTGTTATTTGCTTTTTGGAGCTTGGAATTTTTTATATTCAACGGCAAAACTATAGCTTAGCTATCCATCTTCATTTTTCAGAATATTAATATGAGACAACACTATGCAATCCTAACGCCTTGCTTTTTGAGCGCCTTCTGAACCGTCGGGATGTCGACGTTTCTGCAGGTACGGTTATCTTTGACTGAAACGGCGGCCGCCACCCCGGCCCCCTGGCCGGTAACGGCGCAACACATCATTTGGCGGGTTGCGGCGTGGGAAATTTTGTCTCCGGCAACGCAACGACCTGCAACGATAAGATTTTCAACCTTTTGGGGGAGCATAATACCGTAAGGCACCTGGAAATAACGACCCGTCGTCGGTATGTAGACAACGCCGTATCCATCCAGGAATTCGGGAAAAATGCCGATGGAGTCTTCGAAACGGGCTTCGTTTTTGACATCGTACTCGGTGATGTTATAGGCGCCGATGATTTTCCTCGATTCCCTCACCCCCACTGACGAGCCGAATGTTCTGAGTTTGATATTCTCACAGCCGGGGGTGTATTTTTTCATGGCCGCCAAGGCCCACAGGACTCGCTGCCGGCCGACGATTTCGGCTTCGGTCAGGTCCCGGACATCCGTCGGATCGATACCGCGAATAAAAATGGAATTGATGTAGGTTGCCTCGCCCGCCTCGGTCAGACTGTGAAACCACGGGCCCTCGTGCATGGGCACATCGTCGGGAATTTCACCGGCTTTTTTGGCCTGGTTGAAAGCGTCTCCAATCCGGGTGTAGGGCAGAAAATATTCCTTGCCGCCGGACTCCTTGGCCGTGGCGCCGATGGTTGCGTGATTGGCCTTGGCAAATTCAAGCAAGCGTTTGACATCGACCCCGCTGGCGCCGAAACTGACGGATACGGGCTGCAGTTCTGCTTTGGGGTCTTTTCGATAGGGGGCGCCGGCCCGGCAAGCGATGTCGGCGTCTCCCGTGGCATCGATCACCCGCTTGGCAAGGATGGCCTGTCTGCCGGCCTTGCTTTCGGTGATCACACCCCGAATCGTATCCCCATCCATGATGTTATCGACGACAAAGCAATGCAGCAATGGGGTAATCCCGGCTTCCTGAACCATTTTGTCGGCCACATATTTGAACATGTCGGCATCCAGCAGCTGTCCCACCCAGTCGGGAATTTCCTCGTCCGGGGCCGGGAAATGCCCCAGGGACTCGATATCATTTTGACTCCCCCCCATCTCTTTGGCCCGGTGCTCGAATTCAATTCCGATGCCGCCGGCATCCACCGTTTTTTCGTGGCGGTACCAGGCGATCGGCTCGACCATGGCCTGGGTAATGTTGCCGCCGAAACAACCATGTCTCTCCAAAATCATGGTATCCAGGCCTTCCCGAGCCGCGGCCAATGCCGCGGCCAGGCCGCTGGGGCCACTGCCTACCACCAGAATGTCAGTTTCGGCCAGAACCGGAATCGTTCGGGCCTTTTCTTGGATCTCTTTCATGGTTGCGACCTCTCGTTGCAGAACCGATTCTGCAGGTGGATATCAAAATAAGTCCACCGGCATGCGGGTTATCGGACTGCCGGTAAGAGCTGTTATCCGGTATGAATGATAGATAAGATAAAAACCGTGCGACATGAAATGGCGCTAAATGACAAATTCCCCCGGCAGATCAGGCGCGAAAGAAGTGAGCGATAGGAAACCGATTTTTAGCAGATAAGGTATGGCAAAGGGGTTTTTGATTGTCAAGGAAAAAGCACCGGGACTTTAGAGAAATAGTGGACTCAATATAGCGACCTGCCTTGACTAATTCTTTGGGGACAAATTGAAATTTACTGCCGAAAGCAATATCTCAATGTAATTGACTTTTTGGCCGGAAAATTCTATTTTGCAACGATATCTTGCGGGGGCCGGAGCCTGGATGTTTAGGTGCAAATTCTGTTCATTCGGGTTTACATCTTTCCAGTTTCAATTCAATTTTAAATCTGCACTACCGCGATCTCATCATTACAACTAGTGATGTAAGGAGGATGGCATGAAAAGATTCAGCATTTTGGGATTGACAGTTGTCATTGCAATGACTTTCCTGGCAGTTCCGGCAATGGCGGATAAAACCATGGACCAGATCGAAAAGACCGGAAAAATCAAGCTGGGATTCCGGGAAAGCTCGATCCCCTTTGCTTTTGTCGATCCCAAATTCGGCAAACATGTCGGTTTTTCAGTGGATATGGCCGGCGAGTTGGCAAAGTATCTGGGCATGCGCTTTGGCAAGGCCATCAAAATCATACCATTCACGGTAACTCCCAAAACCCGGATCCCCATGGTCGTCAACGGCACCATTGATATTGAGATGGGCTCGACCACCTACACCCAAAAACGCGAGGAGCAGGCTGATTTCAGCATGATCTTCTTTTTCTCGGAAACGACCTTTCTGGTGGCCAAGGACAGTGGCATTCACAGCCTGGAGGATTTGAGCGGCAAAATAGTCGGTGCTGCGCGGGCCACCACCAACCTGAGAGCCGTTGAGAATCTGGCCCAGGAGGGCAAGTTCAGCCCGGCCGACATCGTTGTCACCGAAACCCATCCCCAAGGCATGCTGGCCTTGAGAAGCGGCAAGATAGATGCTTACTCCACGGACCGCAATCTGTTGGAAGGCTTGCGCTTGAAAGACCGGAACCCGGAAAAGTGGATGACGGTGCCCTTTGCTATTGCCTATGAACCCTATGCATATATCCTGCGCGAAGGCCAGTCAGACTTCCGTGATTTTGTGAACAACACGATTTTGTGGTCCATCCATACCGGTAGATTCCAGGAGTTGTATGACAAATGGATGGGGCCCGAGGGTGTGGTTCCCATTCCCATGTCCGAAGCCTACGAACGATACCTTCAAATGATGGTATATCCGATATCGGATGGGTGGTGGAAAAAGTAGCAGCATCTTCGGTAATGAAGTCATGTGAAAGTTTTTTCAGACTGGTTTTAGGACCTTACAATTAATTTTTAGCGCGTTTTATAAATTCGAAATCCGAAGTACGAAATCCGAAACAAATAAAAAATTCAAATGTACCAATGACCAAAACCGACTTGCTTTGGGAGCTAACTTGAAACGCAAACCTGTTTCGGTCATTTGAATTTTAAAAATTAGGATTTGTTTCGGATTTCGAGATTCGGATTTCGTATTTATATCAGCAATAATAAGGAGCATTCAGAACAATAATACACACCAAACTTGAGTGAGATAGATATGATGAACAAAAAAACAATCGGCATCCTCGGCGGCATGGGTCCGGAAGCCACCGTGGATTGTTTCGACAAAATTATCAAAAACACACCGGCTGACAAGGATCAGGACCACCTCCGGGTTGTCATCGACTCCAATCCCAGGGTGCCCGATCGCACGGCGGCCATCATCGGCGACGGTGAGTCGCCGGTTGCGGCAATGGCAGATGGCTGCCGCGCCCTGCAGCGGGCCGGCGCCGATTTTATCATCATCCCCTGTGTATCGGCCCATGTGTTTTTGGACGAGGTGCAGCATCAGACCGAGCTGCCGATATTGTCCATATTTGATGCGGTGGCCGATGCCATCACCCGGTATCATCCTACGATCAAAATGGTCGGCCTGCTCGGAACCACCGGCACGGTCAATGGCGGACGGTTCCAACAAAGAATTGCCCGGGAAGGTATTCAAACGCTCGTTCCGGACGAGGCAATGCAAATTAGAATAATGGATGCCATCTACGACATAAAAAGTTCCAAGCCGTCGCGCACCAGGTCGGAAATTACCGCTGAATTGGTCGCTGCCGCCGAGAGTCTGATCTCAGGTAATCCTCCGGGGGCCCAGGGAATCATTGCAGGCTGCACCGAAGTGCCCTTGGCCCTCAAACAGGAGAACTTGCCGCTCCCTTATTTCGACGCCGTGGCAATCCTGGCTCGGGCCTCTATTTTAGAGGCAGGCGTTCAGCCGAATGCACCCCGGCCGCAAACTGAAGAATCAAATGAAGCAGGGTAATTTGAGCTACTTACCCAGTACCAGTTTATAAAGTCCCCGTCCGATCCAAAAAATGCCGAAACAGTCAAAAAAGTAGTCCAGCGGTCCAGGGTTTCCCAAAAAGATAGATCCGCCAAAGGTTAATCCAATGCCAATCAGAACGCCCCCCCCAATCATATCTCCCAGCCAGCTGGTCGATTTGCTATCAGAGGATTGTTCCGCAGACGCCGGGGTCTCGATATCGGCTGTTTTTTCAGATGTGCTGAGCGCTGACTGCTGAGAGCCGGCCGTGGGAACCTGTTGCTGCAACGCCTGAACCTTGGGATTGGGCGGCGCGGCTTCATCCGTCGAAAGTGGGTTGGAGGCCGCAACGACCTCTTTAACGTCGCAAATAGCGCCTGTTTTTTTTAGTAGGGCTTGGCGGTATTTTTGCGCCGATTCATAATCCACTCCCTTTTTCAGAACAACCTGTGGTCTTGTGAAAAGGCGATCGGCTTTTTCTTCATCGATTTTGAACAGAGCCGCCAAGTTTCTCTTTACGTCGTCAAACATATATTCATTGGAGATTTCTCCATTGAATACAACATTATAGTTACCCATAATATCGGCCTCCGGTCCAAAATATCCAAAGCGATCACAGCTTGCATGATCTATATTTCAGTCTAATTATCAATAGATATTATTTCGGTAGTTTTTGAAAAAAACTTTATTTTTTTGGAGGGTATCATGCCGAAGGTCGCAATCGATAAGTTTCGGACAGAAAGGGAAAAACTCAACCAACTCGTGATGACGTATGCCGGTCAGGGAACCAAGCGATTTTACAGCCTCGATTCACAGGCCTACCGCGAGGGTGCACTCTCGGTTAAGGCAAAAGAGATGCTGGGTCTGGTGGCGTCGTTTGTGTTAAGGTGTGACGACTGCATTAAATATCACATTATCCGGTGTTTTGAAGAAGGCGTCAGCGATGAGGAGTTGGAAGAGGCTCTTTTCGTCGGCCTGATGGTCGGCGGAACCATCACGATTCCACATCAAAGACGCGCCCTGCAGGCATGGGATGAATTAAAACGGCCTTCGGCATCCGACACTCGGTACTCTGATAAAGACTCCTAAAGGAATGACGAATGAACAATCTATTTTCAGAGGTTATTGAACGAGCCAATCGATACCTGACGGATCTGTCAACCAGGCGGGTCAGCCCGGAACCGGGGGCCGTGAGCGGCCTCGAACGATTGAATGTGCCGTTGCAGGACCAGCCGATGGATCCGTCAGCGGTCTTGGCGGAATTGGACGACATCGGCTCCAGCGCCACGGTGGCCAGCGCCGGCAGCCGATATTTCGGGTTTGTCACCGGCGGCGCCCTGCCGGCAACCCTGGCCGCAAATATGCTGGCAGCTGCCTGGGATCAGAACGCCGTTTTGGAAACCGCCTCGCCGGTCGCAGCATTCATCGAAGACGTCTGCCGCAAGTGGCTGGTATCCATGCTCCGGCTGCCGTTGCCAACCGCAGTCGGCTTCGCAACCGGCGCAACCATGGCCAATTTCACCGGTCTGGCCGCCGCCCGGCATGCCCTGCTGGAACAGCAGGGGTGGGATGTCGAATCACGGGGGTTGTTTGGCGCACCGGCCATCGAAGTTATTGTCGGAGAAGAAGTCCATGTCAGCGTTTTAAAAGCCCTGAGTATGCTCGGCCTGGGCCGGGATCGCGTTGTCAAAGTTCCCACCGATGAGCAGGGGCGCATGCGGGCCGACTCCTTGCCGGCCATTGACGGTCCGACCATCATCTGCATCCAGGCCGGCAACGTCAATACCGGGGCCTTTGATCCGGCCGCCGAAATATGTTTAAAAGCCCGGGAAAAAGGGGCCTGGGTCCATGTCGATGGCGCCTTCGGCTTATGGGCCGCCGCCGCACCCGCCAAATCGGCGCTGGCCGAAGGAGTTGAAAACGCCGACTCATGGGCCACGGATGCCCACAAATGGCTCAACGTGCCCTATGACAGCGGTCTGGTCTTTGTGCGCGATGTGCGCCATTTGCTGGCGGCCATGTCCAGCCATGCGGCCTACCTGATCGAAGGGCAAAATAGGGAGCCGTCCCATTTCGTGCCGGAAATGTCGCGCCGCGCCCGCGGCATCGAAGTGTGGGCGGCCTTGCGTTCACTGGGCCGCCATGGATTGAGCGATTTGATTGAAAGGTGCTGCAACTTTGCCGCCTGCTTCGCCCAAGGGCTGCAGCAGGCAGGATATACAGTGTTAAATGAAGTCGCGCTGAACCAGGTTCTGGTTAAATTCGGCAACGAGGATCAAACGCAAGAGGTCATCCGGCAGATCCAGGCCGACGGTACCTGTTGGGCCGGCGAAACCAAATGGCAAGGACATGTTGCCATGCGTATCAGCGTGTCTTCATGGGCGACAACCCGCGATGACGTGGATAAAAGCTTGGCGGCCATCCTTCGCATAGCAGACCAGGTAACGCGAGGGGTACCATAATTCAACAACGGTAAAAAGTGAATTAGTGGTCGCCGGGTGATTGCCAATTAGGACAGGGTTCAGGCGGCAGGCTTCAGTTCACGGTTCATAGCCCCAAAAAAGTATCCATCGTGGGGCGATAATTTTTGGAGTACTGGAGTGTTGGAGTATTGGAGCAGCTTCATTTCAGGTTTGAGATTTCGGACTTCGGATTGAATAATAAAGACTGAAATTCTGGTATTAATACCTATTGGAATCCGCAATCCCAAATCCGCAATAGTTTCACTCCAGTACTCCAATACTCCAAGATCGAAACATTCAATAACTTCCTGCAATCTCAAAATTGCCTATTAAGGAGGGTAAAAATGAAGATTAAAATTATCCAGGTGCCCTATGATTGCGGCCACAAGAATACCCGCCAGGGTTTGGCCCCTGATTATTTCATCAAGCACGGACTGGTGGAAAAGTTTGCAAATGCCGGCCATCAGGTCGATGTCAGCCGGATTGACACACAATCTGAATTCACCATGGAAGTGGGCACCGCTTTCGAGCTGAATCGCCGATTGTCCCGGGAGGTAAGCGCTTCTGTCAAAGACGGAGCGTTTCCCCTGGTCCTGGCCGGAAACTGCAACAGCTGCTGGGGCAATATCGCCGGCATCAATCCCGATCGGTTAGGAATTGTCTGGTTTGACGCACACGGGGAATTTAACACGCCGGAGACAACCTTGAGTGGTTTTTTAGACGGGATGCCGCTGGCCACGGCAACCGGTCGCTGCTGGCAGGCGGTTGCCAATACTATCCCGGGATTTGCACCGGTAAAAGAATCCAATGTGATCCTGGTGGGCGCCCGGGATCTGGATGAGGAAGAAGGGCGGCAACTGGATCAAAGCGCGATCAACCTCATCCGGTCCGAGGGCCTGGACGACAGCGAAATTTTGAAATCTATCGAGATCGCGTTATCTGGGCTGCGGGAGCGTGTCAGCGGCATTTATCTGCATATCGACATGGATGCGTTTGAACTCGGCGAAGGTGCCGCCAATCATTACGGTGCCACCGGCGGTCTGTCGGTCGCATTGATTGAAGGGGCTATCGGGCTGGTCAAAACGTATTTCGACATTAAATCGGCGACGATTGCATCTTTTGATCCCGCCTGCGATCCGAAGGGCAAATATTTGGAGGCCGGTTTGCGATGTGCCGGGAAACTGGTGTCTAACGTTTAAAATTGGATTGATGACTCAGAAAAATATTGTCCTTCGAGTTGCATTAAATTTTTATTAATTTCGGTGTAATGGAGTGTTGGAGTATTGAAGCATTGGCTGAAGCATTGAGGTCTTTTTAAATTACCCCAACACTCCAGTACTCCAATACTCCAAGATCGAGACATTCGATGATTGGTTGCAACTTCAAAACTGTTTATTTTCGTTGTAGTACCGTTAAATTGTAATCCCCCAATTCCTCAATCCCCTAATCCCCTAATCCCTCAATCTTTCAATCCCTCAATCCCTCAATTTCAAAGAATTGACTATTTCTGAAGAATGCATTAAAATTGGAGCTTTGGAGAAAAAACCATTGGATCATTCAATCAAAAATTACCAGCACGCAGATAATCGGCTGCGGCGTCGTGATGTGCTGAAAATGGGTATGGTGGTTACCGGTGCGATTTTGAACCCGATTGCGGCCCTGGCCGCACTTGATTCCGAATCTAACCCATTAAAAAATTTGGCATTTTACCATACGCACACCCAAGAGCGACTGCAGATCTGCTTCAGTCGCAACGGCAAATATGACGCGAAAGCCCTGGCTAAGATAAATTACATACTGCGCGATCATCGCAGCGGCGAAGTGAAAGCCATCGATACCCAATTGCTGGAATTGCTGCATGTCCTTTCCCTTAAAACCAGACCGCAGGCGCCATTTCACGTCATATCGGGCTACCGTTCACCGAACACCAATAAAAAACTTAGAAAAAAATCCAACGGCGTGGCCGCCCGCAGTCTGCACATGCTGGGCAAAGCCATTGATATTCGCATGCCCGGTTTCAAGACGAGGCAATTGCGCGATGTTGCCCGGCAGCTGAAACTCGGCGGGGTCGGCTATTACGCGAAATCCGACTTTGTGCATGTGGATGTCGGTCGGGTGCGGTATTGGTAATTATAATTTATCCTCTCTCAAAGACCGTACTTTGTGGAATGTAAATGGGTAATTATGCACGGAAGACCGTGGTCAGATTGATATTGCGGCGGATAAATTATCAGGATCATAATTGATTCATCGCCTCATAGAACTTTTGAGCCATGATCTTATAACCGGCATCGTTCGGATGAATAGGATCGCTCATCAGTTTGCGGTTTCCCATAATCCCGGCAAATATATTGGGAATCAATATCACGCCGGTATCATCCGCCAATTCCTGATAGGCTCGGCCAAAGCCGCGATCTCTGACGGGAAATTGAATCCCCCCTAAAATCACTTGGGCGCCCGTGTCTTGAATGGAGTCGACGATCAACCTGAGATTATCAAACGCACGGTCTTTGGCGACACCATTTTTCAAATCGTTGCCGCCCAGAGTGATCAGGACCAAATCAGGATATTTTGACAGCACATCCCGCTCGAGTCGCTGCAATGCCCGGGAGGTTGTGTCCCCGGACACGCCGGCATTGATCACCGGCTGGCCGATCATTTGTGACAACTGTGAGGGATAGTCCATATCTTTGCCGGCTCCCGTCCCGTATGTCAGACTGTCGCCGAAACAGATTATCGTTCGCCCGCTGAGATCAGCTTTCATTCCCGCCGGGGATGAAAAAAACATCCGATACCCCAAAAAGAGGATAACCGCGCACAATACTATATAGAGTATCTTTTTCATTTTTATATCATTTCCTGACACCCGAAACCTGACACCCGAAACCCAAAAACATCACTCAATTCTAGCACTTCTAAAGAAACACTTCAATATGCGCCTACCCGCAATGACGAATATTAGAGCCCCCGCCGAATCGGATAGGCCGGCGCTTCTTTTTTCGGATGCCAGTGAACGACGAGAATTCCGCCGACGATAAATGCCAGGGCCAACAGAATTTTGGCGGTAATCGGCTCGCCCAGCACCAGCCCTCCCAGGGCGACGCCGGCAATCGGCATGATAAAAAGGAAGGAATGCAGGGACACTGCCCCATATTTCTTAAGCAAGGTGTTCCAGGCCACAAAGCCGAAAGAGGCCGTAATCAAACTCTGGTACAACATTGCGGCGATGACGGGCGCATCCAGATTGAAGATCATGGCATCGTCCCATAGCAGAGCCTCGACCAGAAAAAGCGGCACTGAAAACATGGTTGAATACAGCACCACCTGAAACGGATGAAAGGCGTTGATAATCCGTTTCAAATACACTGCCGAACAGGCCCAGACGGTCACGGCCCCCAGGATAATGATATCCCCGGTTCTAAAGCCCGCCCGGATGGCACTTTCATCCAAAAACATAAATACGACACCCGTAAATCCCAGCAGGATTCCAAAAAATTTTCTCCTTGAAATTCGATCTCCCGGTATAAAAAAGTGGGCCAGGAAAAGGATAAAGAACGGAAGAAGATTCGCCAGCAGGGTGCCGCGGGAGGCATTGGACTTGCTGAGCCCCAAATAGAACAATGACAGCTGAACCGTAAAGAGCGCAGAAAAAATCAGCACCTGATGAAACTGCCCTCTTTTCAAAGCGACGGTCTGCCCGGTTATTCTGGACCAAACGTAAATGGCAATGGCGGCAATACCAAAGCGAATCGCAGCCGAGGTGAAAATGCCCATGCCCGAAAAGCCCACTTTCACGGCAACCGCGTTTGAACCGAAAAGCACGCACAGAAAAATCGTGAAGACCATGGCGCCGATGGAAAGCTCCGGATTCGAAGGATTCGGATCGGTCATTTAACTCCAATCTTTGTAAAAAATATAAGCCCTGGCTAATTACACTACATCGCAGGCCTTGGCAAGCAGATACAGCGGAACGAGTGACAAATAAATTGACCTGAATTTAAAAACCGGCTTCGGGCAGGTAGTCACATCATAAAGAGGAATCGTTTGCCGGTATCAAGAGTGCCTTTTTTGAAGCGACACGGTCGCATAATCGGGGCTGCCGGATTTACCCTTGACAGTGATCACCGGATTATCTATGTTGGAATCGATTCAATTTATTAAAGATAGATAAAAAGCTGAATGGGCGTTTTTATTTATTTCAACCTCACTCGTTTGAACTGTCCATCTTATATCGTGGAATGTAGGCATTAGTGAGTTTCACGATAATTTCTCAAACGTTTAATAATGATAGAAGCATAAAAAATCATTGCAACGGCGAATTGGTAAATATTGAATGATTTTAAACGTCTAGACAACCCATTTCTAAAAGGAGGAAATACGATCATGACCGCAAAAAGAGAACATCCCGGAGTTCAAGAAATGCGAAAAGCCCTTGCCGACGGCAAGTGCTCCAGACGCGAGTTTCTGCGTACTGTAACCTTGCTGGGCGTGTCCGCGACGGCCGCTTACGGCATGGCCGGTCTGCCGGATTTTATGTCATCGGCCCAGGCCGCCTCCCAGAAAAAGGGAGGTGTATTGAAATTCGGTATGCTAGTACAGGAAATGGCCGATCCCGGCACCTATTCTTGGACCGAGAAATCCATCGTGGCCCGTCATATCATCGAGTACCTGGTCGAGACCGGGCCGGATAACATCACGCGACCCTATCTGGCAGAGAGTTGGGAAGCATCTGACGATCTGAAAACCTGGACCTTCCATTTGCGCAAGGGCATCAAATGGTCAAACGGCGACGACTTCAATGCCGACGATGTAGTGTTTAACTTCACCCGCTGGCTCGATCCCAAAACCGGATCGTCCAACCTGGGTTTGTTCGATGCCATGCTGGAAGAGACCGGCGAGAAAGATTCCAAAGGAAATCCGGTTAAGCGGATGACTAAAAATGCGGTTGAAAAAATCGACGCCCACACGGTCAGACTCAACCTGAATTCACCGGTCCTGTCGATTCCCGAGAATCTTTACAACTATCCCACTGCTATTGTTCACCGTGATTTTGAAAAAGAAGGCGGCGACCTCTCCAAAAATCCGGTGGGCACCGGCCCCTATACCCTGTCCGAGTTCCGGGTTGGAGAACTCGCTGTTTTGAAAAAACGCAAAGAACCCTATTGGGGCGGTGAAGTCTTTCTGGATGAAATCCGCTTTGTTGACCTGGGCCAAGATGCCGGGGCCTATCTGGCGGCTATTGCCTCACAGCAGGTGGATGGAATCTTTGCTCTTGACCTGACAACCCTGGAAGCGGCCAAAAATATTCCGGGAATCAAGGTGGTTGAAATCCCGTCGACCCAGACCGGGGTGATCCGGATGAAAGTCAACAAGAAGCCGTTTACCGACATCCGCGTGCGCAAGGCAGTTCAGAAAACCTGCGATGCCAAAAGACAGCTCGAAATCGCTCATCGCGGGCTCGGCATCGTCGCGGAGCACCACCATGTGGCCAAGATACATCCCGAATATTTCGCCCTGCCTCCGTTCGAGCAGGACATCGAGGGCGCCAAAAAACTGCTGGCCGAGGCCGGTTACCCCGATGGTATTGAAATGACTTGCAACGTGGGGAATACGGACGGCGTCTGGGAGCAGGATTCCGTGGCCGTGCTCAAGGAAGATGCCGCCAAGGCCGGGATCAACATCAAAATGAATGTGATGCCGACGGCCCAGTACTGGGACAATTGGACCAAGGCCCCCCTGAGCCTGACCACCTGGACCCACCGTCCCCTGGCCGTCATGGTACTGGGCTTGGCTTACCGCACCGGGGTGCCATGGAATGAGTCCAGCTATGCCAATCCCGAGTTCGACAAAGCCTTGGTCGAGGCTGAATCGACATTCAATGTCGAGCAGCGCCGGGCCAAAATGGAGAAGGTTGAAAAAATCCTGCAGGATGATGCTGTCATGGTCCAGCCGTTTTTCCGTTCCGTCTTCACCGCGGTACGGGACAATGTCATCGGCTTCGAGATGCATCCAACCCGCTACTTCCGCTTCCACAAGGTTTCCCTGGCCTAACCGCGGACATCCGGCTATTGCAGCGTAAGGGCAAAACCAGAACGCGCTTAAAACGGGAGGGCGTCGCAGCGCCTTCCCGTCAAACATTATTTTACATTCGGATCTACAGATAGTAGGAAGCTAATTTTGAAGTTGCAAGAAGTTATTGAATGCCTCGATTCTGGAGTATTGGAGTAATAAAAGAAGAAATCAGGCCTTTAGCCATTACGCCAACCCTCCAGTACTCCGGGAGTCCAATTTTACTAAGATTCAGGAGTTATTATCCAAAACGCTAAAGCATACTAATAAGGAGTCAACATGGTCACCCTGGTGGTAAAGCGCATCGGATTCATGATTTTTACCATGATTATCGTTTCGCTGATCTTGTTTCTGCTGCTGGAGACCGAACTGACTGGCGATCCGGCAATCCGGGTACTGGGCCAATTTTCCAACGAAGAACAGCGGGAGCTGTGGCGCGAGCAGCATGGTTACAATGAACCCGTTATGTGGCGTTATGTCAAGTGGCTGGGCAATTTTGCGACCGGCAACCTGGGGGAATCCATCCGTTTCAAAGGGCCGGTGGCGGATGTAATGCTGCCCCGGCTGTGGAACACCGCCATATTGGGGTTTTGGACCTTTGCGATCATGATCCCGCTGTCATTGACCCTGGGGGTGTTATCGGGGATGAAAGAGGGTTCCATGCTTGACAGGTCGATTTCGGTATTCGGCATTTTGACGACTTCCGTGCCGGAATTTGCCAGTGCCGTGATGTTCTCCGCTCTCTTTGTTTTCGGCTTGAAGTGGCTGCCGGGCACCAGCAGCATGTCCAGCGGATTCGATTTCAAACAATTAATATTGCCGGCCATGGTGTTGATCGTTTATGATTTTGGTTATGTCGCCCGCATGACCCGTGCATCTATGGCGGAAGTCATGACGTCCCAATACATCCGGACGGCGGTGTTAAAAGGCTTGCCCTACAAGTCGGTAATCATCAAGCACGCCTTGCGCAATGCGTTGATCGCTCCGTTTACGGTCATCATGCTGCAGATCAACTGGCTGCTGTCCGGTGTGATCGTAGTTGAATTTTTCTTTGCCTATAAAGGCTTTGGCGCGCTGATCCTGGAGGCATCGCTGAACAATGACATCGCCCTGCTGGAAGCCTGTGCCATGGTGGCGGTTTGTGTGGCGGTGGCGACGCAAACCATTGCCGACATCGGCTACACATTCCTAAATCCCCGCATTCGATTCAAGTAAGGAGGCAAACGATGGAAACAACGACAGCGACAACCCGAATGCCTTCAGCCAGCTATGGAGCGGCTTTATTGCGCGCTCTGAAATCCTTTGGACTGTTGCGTGAGAGTTGGGTCGGCATGGTGGGGGCGTTACTCATTTTTTTCTGGGTGATGGTGGCGATCCTGGCGCCGTTGCTGGCGCCATTTGAGCCCAACTCGTCGATTCAGCCGTTTGCCAAACCGGGAATCGTTTCGGCCAAAGGCGGTACATTCTGGCTGGGCACCGATCATATCGGACGGGATATTCTGTCACGAATTATCTGGGGGTCGCGCACGGTGCTGATCTATGCGCCCCTGGCAACCATTTCGGCGTACCTGGTGGGCATCCTGATGGGGCTTGCGGCCGGTTATCGCGGCGGTTGGGTGGATGACATCCTGTCGCGCGTCGCCGATATCATTCTATCCTTTCCGGTCCTGGTGCTGTATATTATCATTATCGCCACGATCGGTGCATCCGGCATCAACATCATTATCGCAATCACCTTTGCATCATCACCCGGCATCATGCGTATCGTCCGGGGATTGGTATTGGATCTGCGCAATCGTGACTATGTTGCCGCGGCACAGACCCGGGGTGAATCCGACTGGAAAGTGATGCTGGTCGAAATTCTACCGAATGCACGCGGCCCCCTGATTGTCGATGCCTGCCTGCGACTGGGTTACGTCATCATCACCATCGGCGTGCTCGGTTTTCTGGGTTTGGGTCTGCCGCCGCCGGATCCGGACTGGGGCGGCATGGTGAATGAGACCCGACAGATGGCGATGGCTTTTCCGCACATGACGCTTTTTCCCTGTATCGCAATATCTTCGCTGATCTTGGGATTTAATTTGTTGGCGGACGGTCTACGCGAAATTTCGTTGCGAGACTAGGAGGTAACAAGCATATGAATGACGATCAAGCACCGGTTCTGGTCTGCAAGGACCTCAGCATCTCTTACTATACCCGGGCAGGCGAGATTCCGGCGGTGGTGGATTTTTCGCTGACGGTTAAGCCCGGTGAAACCATCGGTATTGTCGGCGAATCCGGCTGCGGCAAATCCACAGTTGCCATGGCGATCATGCAGTACATGGGCGCCAACGGCGGCATCAAAAGCGGCAGTATCATGTTTAAAGGCCGCGATTTGAACCAGATGTCGGAACCTGAGCTGCGCCGCCTTCGCGGCTCGGAGATTGCCATGATCTACCAGGAGCCTTTTGCCTCTTTAAATCCGAGCCTCAAAATCAGCACCCAGCTGATGGAGGTGCCCCTGGCCCATGAAAATATATCCACGGAAGAGGCGCGGCAGCGGGCGCTGCAAATGCTGTCGGATGTCAAATTGCCCGACCCGGAACGGATTATGGAAGCCTATCCGCATCAGTTGTCGGGCGGACAGCAGCAGCGCGTCGTGATCGCCATGGGACTTTTGTCGAATCCGTCGCTGCTGCTGCTGGACGAGCCGACGACGGCGCTGGATGTGACGGTCGAAGCCGGCATCGTCAAGCTGGTGGCCGACATCAGCAAGAAGTTCGGCACTTCCCAGATCTACATCTCCCATAACCTCGGGCTGATTCTGGAAACCTGCGACCGGGTATTCGTGATGTATTCCGGCGAGGTGGTCGAGGAGGGAACCATCGATTCGCTGTTTACCTGGCCTAAACATCCTTACACTCACGGGCTTTTTGCCTGTATCCCTCTGCCGACTGCCGACAAGAACGCGGCGCCGCTGAAACCTATCCGGGGCCAGCTTCCCCTGCCTTTCGAACGGCCCCAGGGCTGCTATTATCACCCGCGCTGCGATCATTTCAAACCCGGACTGTGTGACCAGGAGCATATCGCCATGGAACACGTCGAGGGCAGTGCGGCCGACCACCGGGTGCGATGTCTGCGCTATAAAGAGATCGATCACACGAAGGAAGCTCCGGGCGGTGAAGCCCGAGAAGCAGCCGCACTCGGCGACCAGGTGCTTGAAGTGGACAGCATGAAAAAGTACTACGAGGTTCGTGACAGATCCCTGCGGGCCTTGATTTCCGGCAAAAGAATTCGATACGTCAAAGCCAATGAGGAGTTGAATTTCACGGCCCGCGAGGGCGAAACCGTCGCCATTGTGGGCGAATCCGGCTGCGGCAAATCAACCTTTGCCAAAGTGCTGATGGGTTTGGAAAAAGGTACGGAAGGCGAGGTGCGTCACCACGGCCATAATATATCGGAAATCGCAGTGCGGGATCGCAGTGCCGAGCAGATCGGCTCGTTGCAGATGGTGTTTCAAAATCCGTTCGACACCCTGAATCCCAGCCACAGCATCGGCAGCCAGATATCCCGCGTGATCAAAAAATTTGGCGTTGAAAACGATAAAACGAAAATTTTCAACCGCGTGATGAAGCTGCTGGATACGGTCAAACTGCCCAGGGATTTTTACTTCAGAAAACCCAGGCAATTATCGGGCGGTCAGAAGCAGCGTATCGGCATCGCCCGGGCATTTGCCGGCAATCCGAGCATGGTCATCGCCGATGAGCCGGTTTCGGCCCTGGATGTGTCGGTCGCGGCGGCGGTGACCGAGCTGCTGATGGATATCCAGCGTGAGCATAAAACCACGCTGCTCTTTATCAGCCACGATCTGAGTGTGGTGCGCTACCTTTCGGATCGAATTGTGGTCATGTACCTCGGGCACATACTCGAGCGCGGCACTACGGAACAGATCTTTGCACCGCCCTATTCACCGTATACCGAGGCACTCTTATCCGCCGTGCCGATCGCCGACCCGGAAGTGACCAAACGTGAAATCGTGCTGGAAGGCAATCTGCCCAGTGCCATGAATCCGCCTAAAGGCTGCCCGTTTTGCACCCGCTGCCACCGGAAAATCGGCGATATCTGCGACAATGAGCCACCGCCGGAGCAAATCGTAACCGACCGCCATGTCATCAAGTGCCATATCCCGCTGGCAGAGCTGAAGCAAGTGGCACCGGTTATTCGGGTGCCGGATGAATCGGAACGGATCCGCGCCCAACAGTGATGAGAACAAGGGATAATGTTAGGAGAAAATTAGATATCCACTGTCAGAATCATTTCAAGAATTTTGGATTTTGGATTGGCGGAATCGCTTCAGCCTTCGCCTTCGGCTACGACCCGACAGGTCGCTCTGTCTATTAATAAAACAGATAGAATACCTTAAATCCAAAATCCGCAATCCAAAATCTAAAATTGACGCATGCGTCATCACCAATCCAAAATCCGAAATCTAAAATCTAAAATTTAAAGGCCCTTTTATTCAATATGCGATTTCTCGGTCAGGTCGGCACCGCGCCAGAGGTAGAGGGTCAGCAGCGGCACCTGTTCGGTTCGCATGGCATGGGTTACCCGGGGGGCGTGATAGATCGGCCGGCAGGATTTGTGCCTGGTCCACGGTTGACGGCCCTGCTGCCAGAGCGTTTGCCCGGTCAAGGGCACATAAATTTCTTCGGCCTCATGATTGTGCCGCGGATATTCGATTCGGGGTCCTAAAATCAAAAATCCGCAGGCGATATGGCTGCCGGCAATGGGTCCACGCGGCCCGATCAACTCCGTCCAGCCATAACTCTCGAGAAATTCTGGGCCGAAGTCTTGCGCTGAATAAGTTTGCCCCCAGGCAATTTGGTTTGCCAGAAATGCAAGCTGACTGACGATATGCGCCCCGGGGTTGCCAGCCGCCTGAACAGCCGCGGGCATCCAGGAAAGAACCGGAAGTCCTTGGGGTTCAATTGGTCGCCTCCGGCAATTTGCCGACGGCCAATCTGCCAGGAAGACATTTAAATGCGCATCATTGAGTTTTTCGAGAAAACCGTGAATGGCGTCGACCAACGCCATGATATTTTGGGCTAAATCCGCCACCTGCAACCTGCCGAAGATCCTGGGCACTGGATGTTTCCGAATCCAATTGTTTAAAGTATTTCTTAATGTCTTGGCCGTTGATTGATATTACCGAGCATCGTTTGTCAGTAGTCAGTGGCCCGTGGTCCGTGATCAGTAACCAGTAAAAAATATCCGGATTCTGGTATCCGGCATCGAGTATCCAGTATCAAGTATCGAGCATCGAGCATTGAGCATCCAGCATCCAGCATCCAGCATCCAGCATCCAGCATCCAGCATCGAGCATCCAGCATCGAGCATCCAGCATCCAGCATCCAGCATCAAGTATCGAGCATCCAGTATCGAGCATCGAGCATCCAGCATCCAGCATCCAGCATCAAGTATCGAGCATCCAGCATCTTCCCCTTAAAAATACGACAATCTTTCTTTTATCCCTCGGGAAGAGTTAAACCGATTTATGGAGCGTCAGTATTACTTGACCGAAAGCACCGGACAGGGCGACTCCAGGATGACAAACTGGGCCGTAGAGCCAAACACCAATTTGCCGACTTTCGACCTTCTTCTGACCCCGATAATGATTTCATCAACCTGGTTTTCTTTCGCAAAATTGACCAGGTCTTCTCCGGGTGACTGGTAGCTGACTGAGGCATGCGCCTTACAGGTAATTCCTTCTGCCTCAAGGGCGGTCTTAATTTTCTCAAGCTTATTCTCAGCCTTATCGATATCCTCTTTTTTCAGTGTTGGGCTCTGTTCTAATGAGTTTAAAACCAAAACCTCTGCATCGAAAGCCTTTGCATGCACTTGGGCCAGCTTCAAGGCCTCATCAGCGACTCGGGACTCTTCGTACCCCACGAGAATCTTCATTCTGTCCTCCTATGGCTAAATCGTATAAAGATGCCAGCAAGAACTCAATTGAGTATAAAACAATTGAGAGCGATTAGTTGTTCGTTATAGGTTCGAAAGGAATCAGATCAACTTTAAATGTCAGTTTTGGATCTTCGGGGCCTTATGGTTGATTTTTATCGCTAACTCCAAAGTACTTATACGGTATTTGACGGTTTTTCAATCTTAAAATCAGCGACCACCAGCAGAGTTGGGGGTATGAGGAAGGCCCTTTGAAGGGGTCGTAGCCATGCACTGCCGGTGGTCGCTGATTTTTACTCCCTTCATAAACCACCGGCATGTTCAGGCTAATATGAACGGATCGTATTCACCCGGTAACGGTTGAGCCTCTTCAATTCTCATCCCGATGGTTCGGGGTGGCTAATGAAGGGAGTTATCGGCAGCGTTAACAAAGACAGAAGGTTGTTAAGTTCATTTAGCTGCTCACAATGCCAGACGGCTTTTTCCAATCTCTCGGCTCTGTCACCCGGCAGCTGTTCGCCAGCTAACCGGCGGAATTTTTCTCTCAGCTCTGCATCCGAAGGGGGGCGGTCCGCCTCCCAATCGGCCTCAAAATCACCGGAGTGAAATGTGCCGCCGTCCGCGGTCTCGATTTCAACCCGCGCCAATCGCTTCGCCGGAAAACGCTGATTAAATTCACCGTCCTCATTCATTTCCACCCGCTCTGCCAGCTGCAAAACCGATGGATCCGTCAAGGCAGCTCCGGTCAATTCGGCAACCCCCAGACGGCCGTGCACCAGCGCCGCAGCCAGCGGAAAGGGCAAACTATACTGGGCCTGTTCGGTGGATTCGGGAAACCGGCAGCTTAACCTGACCGCTTGATGAAAAGTCGTCACCCGGACACGTTTTACAAGGACCGGGGTTATTTCATAGTCATGCTGCAACTGCAGGGCGGCTTCTATGGCCGGCTGGGCCCAGCGGCAAACGGCATGGGGTTTGAAATATTGATTGGTGATATGCCAGCAACTCCCCAGGTCTTGCCAGAATTTCATAACCTCATCGGATTCTACGGTCAAAGCCGGCGCCCCGGTGAAATCGGCCTGGGCCAGCAGGGCCGCACTGATTCCGGTCATGGCACCCCAGCCCGATCCGTCTTTCAGCATGGTGGGGTGGTCGATGCAGCGCATCATCTGGGAACGCGGGCCGTGGTATTCGGCAATACCGAGGGCATGTCGGGTTTGCCCTTGGGTCAAACCGGTCCGCCGGGCCGCCAGGGCAGCGACGCCAAGCGCATTCCAGGCACCCGATGTGTGATAATCACTGGCGGTGTCATGCAGGGCCAAACCGGCGCGCAGGGCAATTTCATAGCCGATGACCAATGCCGTTAGAAACTCTTTACCGGAAAGCCGGGCCGCCTCCGGAGCAGATAGAGTTGCGAATAAACCGGGGACCACCGCCGCCCCGGCGTGGCCCTTGGTCAATGGATGCCCGTCATGAATATCCAGCGCGTCGATGGTCATACCGGTGGCCAGAGCCGCCCCTGGTGGAGATATCTCGCGGCCGTCCAGCCACAACCGGGCGCCCTGCCCTCCGAAAGCCGCGGCGGCGAACTCGTATACAATCCGGGATAGATCAGTCGCCCGGCCGCTGATACCGGCACCCAGTGTGTCCAACAGACAACGCCGGGCCTGGTGCCGAACATCTTCCGGCAGGTCTTTCCAGTTAGTCTCGTGAATGAATTGAATTACTGAAGTTTGCATTCTTTAATCAGCCTTTATGATTGTAGAAAGCATTAACCTCCCAGTGGCAATGGTTGAATATTCGCCGGAAAGCCAGGAAGCTGGGAGGCTGGGAGGCTGATAGCAGAAGAACAGATAAAGCCTCCAAGCCCCGAGACTTCTCATTCGTTCATCTTCACTCACAACCTACGGTTTCTCCTAAAGCGAAGCGCTCCTCAAGCGAAGCGCTCTTTCAGCTTCAGTTTCCCGGCTTCCCAGCCTCCCAGCCTCCAAGCATCTTTGCCTCCCAGCCTACAGCAAAATATTATACTTCTCCCGAATCGCTTTTTCAGCATCTTTCGCAATGTGAGGCGTTTCTTCTTCGGCAAGTATCTTTTTCGCAATATCTCGTGCCCGCGTGCGGGCGTCCAGCGAACCCTTTTCCGCCCATTTCTCCCGGCTTTCCTGGTCTGAAACGCTATTGCCGCCGTAGTACTCTTGGCGCATGTGGGTCATGGTGTGTGACGACATGATAAATGATCCGCCCGGGCCGACTTCTTCGATCGCTTCTAGAGCCAGATGTTCGGCATCCACCGGGATGCCCTCCAGGACCTTACAGCTCATCCCGATAATTTCATCATCGATCACATATTGCTCGTATGCCACGGCCAGCATGGATTCCAGCATACCGGCTGCATGGTGAATGTAATTCGACCCCCCCATGGCGGCCAAGACCGTTGATAGAGCTTTTTCCCAGCTGGCCTGCGCATCCGGGATTTTTGAATCCGTCAATCCCGACGAATTGTAGTTGGGCACCTTGATGTGATGGGCCAACTGATGAATGGCGGCATTCATCATGCCGCATTCGACCGCACCGCCCATATAGGCCAAGCTGCGCATATTGGCCCGGCCGGGAATGCCGCCATACAGCAGCGGCGCACCGGGATTGGTCAGCTGGCAAATCGTGATTCCGGCCAGCTGCTCGGCATGCAGTTGGGCCAGGGTGCCGGCCATGGTTACCGGGGAAGTGGACCCGGCCATGGGTGCGGCGGAAAGGGCGACCGTAATCCGGTTGCGCACGGCCTCCAGCATGATCAGTGTCGACTGGGTACACAACTTCAGGGGGCTGATGGCAAATGAGGCGATCACCGAGATAAACGGCTTTTGCATCAATTCATCCCTATCTCCGGCGACCATGGTGGCGATATCGAGCATCTTGTGCACCCCTGCTTCGTTGGTGACGCCGGACATCACATGCTTGGCGGTGCCCTTCAGGCAGGCGAAGATGGCATTGGCGTCATGTTCGCTCACAGGGAGGTCCGTGGGGGCGCAAGGCCTGACAAAAAAGTGAATGTTGTCCAGAGCATTTGTCAGCCTGGCGAGCTGATACATATCGTGAAGGGTCGTTGAACGGGCTTGGCCGGTTTCAAGATCCAGGATGATAACGGCGGCCCCGCCGGTTCCGAGATAGACCCGGTGTTGGGTCAGATCCAGAGGGTCGCTTCCATCCCGATTGTAAAGGAAGACCTGTTCCGGCGCCGCTGCGGCCTGTTCTTCAACCAGGTCCCGGTCAAAATAGATTCTGGCTTTTTCGCGATCAACTTTCAGGCCCCTGCCTTCAAGCATGGCGAGCGTCTCATCCAAACCGCTTTCATAGGTCATTCCGATTTTTCCCAGAATGTTGAGCGACGCCTCATGAACGGTTGCGATATCTTCTGAAGAAAGCGGCTGGTAAAGACCACCGGCAAGACCTCTTAGGGACATGATGGATACCTCCTGGATGCTGGTTGCTGGGTACTGGGTACTGGGTACTGGGTATTTGGTACTGGTCGCTCGATACTGGATGCTCGATGCTCGATACTTGATACTCGATACTTGATACTTGATACTTGATAGTAGATGCCGGATGCCGGATATTCGATACTGGTCACCGGTCACTGCTCACTGCTCACTGTCCACTGACCACTGACCACTGACTACTGACTACTGACCACCGACCACTGACTACAGACCACCGACCACTGACTACTGACCACCGACCACTGACTACTGACCACTGACAATAGGTTACCGATGCTCGATAATATCAATCATAGATCAAGTCAATAGAAATTACTCTTAATAATCAGAAACAAATCATTCCCGGTTGCCGTCCGGTAAAATGCCGTCACCGGACAGGATACCTTCCACCAATTCCTGGACCGCCAGACCATCTGACATGTTCGGCATGGCCCTGTTATCACCTTCCAACACACGGATAACGGCATCGAGACTTCGGTGGGCATCCTTGCGATCCTTTTCCTGGGATGGAATCGGTTCGTCGGACCAATCCGAACCATTCGACGACTGAAAGCTGCCCCCGCTGGAGAGTCGAAAAGATTTCTCTTCCGCCCAGAGAGTGTATTCAACCCCCACAGGTCCCGCCCCACCGGTGATCCCGCTGAGATAGACAGGAATGCCGCCAAAATTCAATTCGGCCTGAACAAAGGTTTCACAGAGGGTTTTTTCAGCCGGAAAATGGGTATTTGAATGCTTCAAGGATCCGTCTCCTAAAAGTCGGCGGGTGAAATATATCCAATGGGAAAATACTTCGCGGCAATAACCTCCCTGGGCCCGCCCCTTCAGCCAGCCGGCCGAGACCTGAAAGGCCCGGGGCCATTGCGGTACGTGCAGGTTGATGGTGATTCCCACCACCTGGCCCAGCTGGCCGGCATCCAGTTGCTCTTTGATAATCGTGGCACTCAAAGCAGTGGCGAGATTGAAGTTTATGATATTGGCAACCCCCGAGTCCTCCACAGCCGCCACCAAATGTCTGGATTCGGAATTATTCACACCCAGAGGTTTTTCGCAGTACACCGGTTTTTTCGCTGCAATGGTCTTAAGGGCGTAATCTTTGTGGTTTGAAGGAGGAGCGGCAATATACACCAGATCTACCTCTTCATGGGTGATGACGGACTCCGCTCCCTGCAAAATGCTGATGTCCGGCTTTTGTTCTTTAGCGGATTGAATTGATTCCGCACTAGGATCCCAACCACAGACTACCTGGAACTGATCATGTTCCGCCATGCTCGCCATCATAGTTCGCCCCATAACTCCCAAACCGATTATACCGACCCCATAAATCCTCATACTGGTTGTCTCCTTGAATAAGGCCCCTGACAAATGACACATCTAGCGCTGCAGTTTGTTCTTTAAAATCTGATAAAACTTATTGATCGTAAACCTCGAAACAATTATAGACGATACTAATATACTTTCGATTCTATTGAAACCAATTTCAAATAAAGCTACTCGAATGGTAAGGAAGTGATATTATGCTGCTTGGTCTTCACACCTATAGTTTTTACCTGCACGGCATCGGCCAGGCCTGGGCCGATTTTAAATTGCCGTGGCCCCGACAGATAAGCACGTTTGAGCTTTTCGATCTCGGGGTTGACATGGGTCTGGACGGCTTCCATCTGGACGACGGCGTTCTAGAAACCCTGGACCCGTCATATCTCCAAGAAGTGCGATCAGCCGCTGAAGAGCGCGGGCTGTACCTGGAGTATAACTTCTCGATGGATCTGGGCGGTATGGGCATCGGTATTCAGCATGACCTTGGTGAGGCCATAGCCACGGCCGAATATTTAGGGGCCGACATCGTCAAGGTCAGCATGGATTTGGTGCGACCGCGACCGTTGGCCGGCAGCCGGTTTCATCCCCAGGTCAAGAAACAGATGCGATCTTTCGCCAGGCAATTAAAAGCTTCGGCTTCGGATGTCGCAGCGGCCGGCATCAAGATTGCCGTCGAAAATCATTGCGACAGCTTTTCAGAGGAAATCCTCTGGCTGTTGGATCTGGTGGATCATCCGGCAGTCGGGGCCTGTATCGACACCGTCAATGCCCTGATGGTTATGGAGGACCCCATGCAGGCCATTGCCAATCTGGCGCCCCGGGCGTTCACCAATCATTTCAGAGATGACCGCATTGAAACCCAGCGCTACGGCTTTAAACTGACCGGGGCAGCCGTCGGTGAGGGCGACATCGACATGCAGCGCGCTTACGAGATCATCAAGACCCAATCGGCGATGCGACGCATCAATATTGAAACAGAGATGGAAATCCCACTGGACGACATGGAGCAAGCCTTGCGCCTGGAAAAAGAAACCGTTGCACGCAGTATTCGCTATTGCCGGGAAGTATTGGGGATAAGAAAGAAAATCGGATGACAATTGCCATCAAATGGTTCCCGCCTGCCTGGTTACAAATCAAGATCGGCCGTTCGGTCATCTACATCGATCCTGCCTACCTGCGAACCTACTTCACCAAGCACCCCACTAAAATTGAATTCAGCAAATGGCCGGATCCCATCGACGGGCTGCCCGAAAAACTGGAACCCGCAGACATCATCCTGTTCACCCACGACCATGCCGATCACTGCAAGAAAATAACGGCCGATCGGCTCCGAAAAAAGTATACCGTCATCATCGGCCCTGCACGGTGCCGAAAAAAAATCGGCGCCGGTCTACAGCAGATCATGCCGGAAGAGGAAATCTCTTTCGGTGAGATCTCCCTAAGAACAACCCATGCCTACAACACTCCGGAAGGGAATTCTACTCAAAAAGTCCATCACAAGGGAAATGGCGTGGGCTATCTCATATCAGCTGAGGGTAAAATTATCTATCACGCCGGGGATACGGATTTCATTCCGGAAATGATGCAGCTGGGCCGCGTGGATGCAGCGTTTCTGCCAATCGGTGGTACCTACACCATGGATGTCAGGGATGCGGTCAAAGCGGCCCTGGCAATCAAAGCGAAAGTGACAATCCCTATGCATCACCTAACGTCCGATCCACAGGCCTTCAAGCAATTCCTCGCGAAAAAATCCAATCTGACGGCTAAGGTGTTGGAAATTGGAGAAACCTTACAGCTGGGGTGAAACTGCAACGATATTAACTCCAAAGAATACATCATCGACCATCTTCGTAACCGGCCGAAGAATAGCTTGTCCTGTTTCGGCTATGATGAATTCAACCTTGTCTCCAGTGTGCAACCGGAAAGTAGTCCGGACTTCTTTGGGGATGGTAACCTGCCCTTTGCTTGTCAGGGTGGCCAATGCCATGGGAAACCGTTCTCCTTACTCTGTTTAGATTTCTTACTTCGCAAGGCAGTACGAAACCGCTGTCAATCATTTTTTGGTTCAGGAACCAGCAAGTTCAGATATTGGTTGAAGGGATCTTCATCAGGATCTTTGTTCCAGACATATTCTGTATAATTGGCAATTTCCACGGCTTTGTCTTCGCCATACAGCGCGGCGATAACCGCCAGCGCCATATCGATCCCGGCCGACACCCCGGAGGAGGTGAAAACAGGACCATCTTCCACCCAGCGGGCTTCGGGTACCCAATCCACCTGATCGCTTTGTTGGGTCGCCATTTTGAAATAGACCTTGTTGGAGGTGGCACGGCGGCCGTCCAGCAAACCGGCCTTGGCCAGAATCCAGGATCCGGAGCAGACGGACATGGTCACTTTGGCCCCTGGAACCCGTTCTTTCAGAAAGGAAATAATAGCCTGATTGTCCAGCTCTTTGACGGTTCCAAATCCGCCGGGTAACAGGATCAGGTCGAGGGACGGACAATTCTGATAATTGAATTCGGCCATGGTTTTCGGCCCTTGAAAAGAAGCCACCGGTCCGGATTCCTCGGCCACGGTAACGATTTCAATATCAGGTTTGAGTTGGCCGAACATTTCCAAGGGGCCGTAAAGATCGAGCAATTCAAAATTGTCATACAGGATGGCGCAGAGGGTCAGCGGTTTTTGGTCGGTAGTCATCTTATGCTCCTAAAAATAGTTTAAACGAGATCCGCCAAGGACGGAGAGCTAAAAGAATGGATTGATCACGAAAGCACGAAAGGGCGAAAACACGAAAAAATTGAGTTCAATTTCGTGCTTCCAAAATTTCGTTTTTTCGTGATGAATATAATTGATAAAATCCTGAAATTAAAATCGAGATCTATACTTCACCTTAAGCCCAACAACGTGTGACGAATGCCATCTCTTGTTCCGGTTAGCTGACACCCGAAACCTGACACCTGAAACCTGAGATTTAGAATCGGTATCACTAAAATTGATCAACCAACTCCTGGATCTGCCTGGCCTGATCATCCGGAATCGGCACCGGCTGGTGGTCGTTTAGAATCTGCTGCAGTTTTTCCTGCCCCCGTTCCAACAGGCTGCTGCTGCCGGACGATTCCCACTTTTCATAACCGGCGCGGCTGATCAGTTTGGGCTGCCACTGGGTTGATCGCAGGTGGTTCAAGGTGTGCTCCTGGGTCAGAAAATTGCCGTCGGCCCCAACGGCTTTGATGACATCGACGGCCAGCATTTCATCGTTCACCGGAATGCCCCGGTACAGACGGCGTACTTGATCGATGACTTCATCCAAAATGACGATCATCTCGAGGCTGCCGGTACGCCCGAAGTCCAGATATCCCACATCATGATTTAGATTGGAGCCGGCCATTTCAGATAAAAAGGTCAGCAGCCCGGCTTCGAAAGTGGCCTGCTCATCCGGTATCTGGGAGTCGCTGGTGCCGGCGTAGCCCCAGTTGGGCAAATTGTAATAGTGGCTCATTTCGACAATCGCCATATAGGCCAGCAAGTATTCCGGTGCGTTGTAGGAGCACTGGCTGGTCATCATATCCAGCACGGCCGGCCCCATACCCATAATAAAGGGAGCGCCCTTGGCTTTAAGCTGGTGGATGACCAGACCGCAGAAACTTTCGGCCAGTCCCTGGGCCACATGCCCGGCAACGGTCATGGGCGCCGTCGAACCGGCAATGGGCGCCGGCGAAAATATGGCGGGGATGGCCTTTTCGGCACAAAACAGCAGTTTATCGACACTTTCGACCGGGTACTTCAGCGGACTAATGGGTTCCCCGTAGTAGATAAAATAGGGTTTCGAGCGCAATTCACTTTCACTGCCGCGTAATATCCGGCCGACCTGCCACATTTCTCTCAAATCGTCGCGGCCGGCGGCCGTGCACACGATGGGTTTGGTGGAATTGGCGGCCATACTTTGAAAACTCAACAGATAGGCCCGGCGGGCCGGAAAATCCGACGGGTGGGCAAAAGACATGATAAAATCGATATTCGGCAGGGCATCGGACACCCGGGCGGCACGGTCCACATCCTCGAGAACGCAGGTGTGCCGTTGTCCGGTTTTTGAATCCAGCGAGTAGATCAGATCGGAGCCGGTGCCGAAATATGAGTTCTGTCCGCCGAGATCCATCACCTGGTTGCCTTCCCGATCGTAAATGGGAATATGGGACGGAGCGCTCTCAACACACTGCTGTACCAGTTCCCCGGGTATTTTCACCATCCGGTCCTGGCCCACGCTGCAGCCGGCATTTTTCAGCAGCTCCAAAGCCTCGTCCTGCAAAATCTTCATCCCGATCTCGCTCAGGATCCGAGAAGCCGCGTGGTGGATTTTATCTTGGTCTTCCCTGGACAGAAAAGAAATCGTCGGTTTCATTGCAATCTCATCAACGGGTATCATTGTATTCCTCAGTTGCGTTTGGATTTCTAGAATATACTATTTGGCGTCAAGACATGAGTGACGGATGGTTTCAGGTGTCAGGTGTCGGGTGCCAGCCGAGCCTTCGGCAAAAAAACTGCCGGTCTGATCGGAAAAGAAACTAATGAACGTCGAACATCGAACGTCCAACATCGAACATCGAATAATGAATTCTGTCTATTTTAAAAAGATTGAGCGACTTGTGGGATCGTAGCTCGAAGAGCGAAGCCCCAAGCGATTCCACCACTCGTCAATCGTCATTCGACATTCGTCATTTTCTGCAGTTTCCCAGGATTGTCCAATTTTCAGCGTATAGCACGGCGGTTTCCTGACACCTCAAACCTGAAACTTCTGAAAGATCGAAATGATCAAATGAGCCACCTATTACCCAATACCCAGTACCCAGTACCCAATACCCAATACCCAGTACCCAATACCCAGTACCCAATACCCAGTACCCAATACCCAGTACCCAATACCCAGTACCCAATACCCAGTACCCAATACCCAGTACCCAATACCTAATACATAACAAATAACTAATAACCAACAACTCCTAACCAACAATCCCGAGTTTAGCCAATTTATCGGCCATCGGTCGCCCCTGTTCATCCCAGCCCATGACGTGGTAAAATTGTTTTTTCATGGGCTCCATCCACTCCGAAGGCTTGGATGGCTCCTGACCGTCATTGTATTGCTTGTCGAAAAACATATCCGGCAGGCGATCATCCGCATCGCTGGCCCCGCAGCGCAGGTTGATCAGTCTTTCCGTATTGACGATACGCTCGCCGGCCGCGAACAGGTCGGCCACCGCGAAGGTCTCGCCCGTCAGCTCGGTTGTCAATTCAGCCTCCGCCACCAGATCGTAGGCGCTGATCAGCGACAGAGCCGGCACTTTACAAAGCCCCAGACTGTCCACAACGGTTCCGACAATCATGGCACGCCTGACCAATTCGGCTTTGCCGTGGATCGATGTCAGATCGGAGGCTCGGGGAGTGCCGAACTCTTCGGATCCGTCATCCGGCAGCCATTTGTGTTCAATGGCGGAATACACATCGTTAAAATCCGCGCCGCGGCTGGCAACGGCATATCCCAGGGCGGTGCCCATCATCTTATCCGGGTGATAGCCGGACATTTCCAGGCCTTTGACATGGGCGGCATAATAATCGGCGCCGCGGCCAATGATTTGAGCGGCCCGCCGAACCCCCTGGCCCAGAACAGCCCCAAAACCGTCGCCGGAGGCCATCTGCCGGATCAGGATCTCCATGGATACCCCATTGCCCCAGGCCAGGTCCAAGCCACCGGTATCGGCGCGGGTCAGAATCTTCCTTTCAAACAGATCCATGGCAAAGGCCAATGAATTTCCAGCCGAAATGCTGTCGATCCCCATCCGGGAACACAGGTTGTCGAGGTAAACCAGGGTCTCCAGATCACTCAAACCGCATTTGGGCCCAAGGGCCAGCATGGGTTCAAATTCCGGTCGAAAGCTCTTTTTACCCTTGAACCTGCCGGCGTCCAATTTAAGTTCGGCTTTACACTGAACCGGACATCGATAGCAGCCATGGGCCCGGGTTACATTTTCATTCAATTTTTTACCGTCGATTTGTTCAACGGACTCAAAGGTATTCGATTGGAAGTTGCGGGTGCCCATAATACCCAGATCATCGGCCCATTTTACGTAGCCGGCCCCGCCGTACTTTTTAAAAGTCCTATAGTGCGGAGAATTCTTGATTTGCCAGATATAGCGCTTGATGGCCTCATGACCGTTGTTCCGGGCCCGGAAGGCGGCTTTGCGTTTTTGGGCCTTGATCACAATGGCTTTCAGATTTTTAGAACCCATGACCGTTCCCATCCCGGTGCGACCGGCGGCGTGGTCCTTCTCGGTCATGATACAGCCGAACAGGGTGCCGTTTTCTCCTCCCGGACCGATGGACATGATCTTTAACTTGCGGCTGTCGAATTTGGATTCGAGATGCTCCTGGGTTTGCCAGGTGTCCAGTCCCCAGATCGATTTGGCATTGCGGATCTCGACGGAGTCGCTGTCGACCCACAGGTAGACCGGCTCGGGCGCTTTGCCCCGGACAATTAGGGTTTGGATGCCGCAAGAACGCAAGGCAGCGCCAAAACCGCCGCCCACATTGGAACTGCCCAGAATCCCGGTTAACGGTGACCGCGCGTTGATATGCAGCCTGGCCGATGCAGGTGCCGCAGTTCCGGTCAGCAGACCTCCCGAGAAAAGGAGCAGATTTTCGGGACTCAGCGGATCAGCATGGGTCGGCAGATGATGATATAAGAATTGGACATTGTAGCCCCGGCCGCCGATATACTGCCGGGTTACTTTTTCGGGAAGGCGCAGGGTTTGCCAGGTTAAGGTGTCAAGATTTATATCCAGAATTTTCCCGTTAATCTCCATGGCTAAGATTTTCCTTCAAAGCTCGGGAGAACATATTTATCCCGAGCAATATTTAACGCAAACGATGTATATTAGGGAAACATGAGAGGTGTGTCAAGGATGATCAACACGGTCTCGGGGTATTGAAGAATTAAGGGCATATACGGCTTGCATCGAAAAGTTTAGAACCAAAAAAAAATCCCAAATCACAAGCATCAAATCCCAAATAAATCTCAAATTACAAAACTCAATGACCAAAATTAAGGTAACCACAGTATCGAATTATTTGAAATACTTAGCAACCATAGATTGAAATCAGATGATGGTTGAACAGGCTATGCGACAACGGGTGAAAATAATAATAGATCCGCCGACCTGCGTCGAGCTCAGTCGAGTCGAGGCGAACCACAAATATTCAATTTTCAATTTAAATGGCCCACCTTCTTCTCCACCGCCGCCAGTATTTTACCGCTGTGCATCAGCTCCTTCATCGCGGCAATATCGCCGGCCAGGATGCGATCGCTGGACAGGTGGGGAATCGTCCGGCGGATAACCTGATAGGCGGCCAGGGTTCCCTCGCCCGGTTTCAGGTTGGTGAATAAATCCAGCGCCTGGGCCCCGCACAGCAGTTCGATGGCGATGACGTCCCCGGTATTGGCAATCACATCGCGCGATTGGCGCGACGAAATCGTTCCCATGGAAACGTGATCTTCCTTGTTGGCCGAGGTGGGGATGGAGTCCACGCTGGCCGGGTGGCAGAGCACCTTGTTTTCGGAAACCAGGGCGGCCGCCGTGTACTGGGCGATCATAAAACCGGAATTCAGGCCGCCGTCATCGACCAGAAATGCCGGCAGACCGCTCAGCATGGGATTTACGAGCCGCTCGATGCGCCGTTCGGAAATATTGGCCAATTCCGCCACGGCAATGCTGAGAAAATCCAGTGCCAGAGCCACCGGTTGACCGTGAAAATTGCCGCCCAGCAAAAAATCCTGCTCGGCAGCATAAATAAGCGGGTTGTTGGTCGAAGCGTTCATTTCGGTTTCGATCACCTGGCGGCAATAGTTGATGGCATCTTTGGTGGCGCCATGCACCTGGGGCGAACATCTCAGGGTGTAAGCATCCTGAATGCGGGAGCAGTCTGCATGGGAAGTAATAATTTCGCTGTTATGAACCAGGCGCTCCATGTTGTCGGCGGCAGCGGCCTGACCTGGGTGCGGTCGTATCTGATGGATTCTTTTATCGAATTCAGTGCGGCTGCCCATCAGCACTTCCAGGCTCATGGCCGCCGCAATATCAGTCATTTTGGAAAGATTGAGGGCATCATGGAGCGCCAGCCCGCCAATGGCGGTCATCACCTGGGTGCCGTTGACCAAAGCCAATCCCTCCCCGGCTTCCAGTTGCACCGGCTGCAGGCCGCATTTGCTCAGGACCTGCCGACCCGACATTCGCTGCCCTTTGTAAAACGCCTCCCCCAGGCCGACCAGGACCAGTGCCAGGTGGGCCAACGGGGCCAGGTCACCGCTGGCGCCCACCGATCCCTTTTCCGGGACCACCGGGCTGACCCCCCAGTTTAGCAGCGCGATCAGGTGCTCCACCGTTTCAAGACGAACGCCGGAGTGCCCGCGGGCAAGGTCTTTGATCCGCAGGGCCATAATGGCGCGCACGGATTGCTCATCCAACGGATCCCCGACCCCTGCCGCATGACTCATCAGGATATTGTCCTGCAGCTGACGGGTGTCTTTTTTTGAGATGGCCACGTCACTCAGGGCGCCGAAACCGGTAGTGATCCCGTAAATCGTCTTTTCATCCTCGACCCATTTTTCAACCAGCTGCCGGGTCTGGCGCAGTCTTTGTTCGGAACCTTTCGTTAGTTTGACATGGACTCCGTCGCGGGCAATTGCCACCAGTTGGTCCAGCGTCATGCCATCGAAGCCGAGCGAAATTGCTTTCATATCTGAGATACCTCTTTTATTGATAATCTTAAGCGACGAGCATTGATAAATTATCTATAACCATAGGGAGTTTATTTCAAGCTGAAAAAGTGTGACCGCTGAGTAATGATCCGAGCCCAAAGGAACCGGCCTTGAATTTATCGGAGAAGGTTTATGAAAGTGGCAACTGTTACCGGCAGCGTTCAGGTGTCAGCGCTGCCGCCGGCCAAAAAAACGGCTGGTCTGATCAAAGAAAAGAAACTGTTGTGAACCGGTTTCGAAATCGGCGGTTGTTGGGTTTCGCATTTCATGAAGACTCCGGAAAAATGTAGGTTGGGTAGAGTGTAACGAAACCCAACAAAGCCCGGAGTTGGCTCAACCCAACCTACAATGGCAACGTAGCCTAAAATGCAATCAATTCCAGCTTTTGAAATATAGTTTCACACGAGCGGCGGCCTCCGGCTAAAGGGCAGCCGCTCTGATCAAAGAAAAGAAACTTCAAAAACCAAATTTTGGATTTTGGAATGCGGATTTTGGATTTAAGGTATTCTGTCCATTTTAAAACGACTGAGCAAAGCGATTCCATCATTCGTCAATCGACATTCGTCATTCGTCATTTTAAGTAGTTTCACACGAGGTGTCTCTGACAGCAGGATCAACGACTGAACCGGGAAAGCATCCACGATTCCAACACTCCAGCACTCCAGCACTCCAGCACTCCAGCACTCCAACACTCCAGTACTCCAGCACTCCAACACTCCAGTACTCCAACACTCCAGTACTCCAACACTCCAGTACTCCAGATATTATTGGCGCCCAACACTGACCATCCGGGCTAAGGAACGGGCCATGTTGTCCAAAAATGCCTCATCCGGCAATGAGATGGTCATCTTCAAGGTGCCATCCTCCGTCTTTTCCATGCAATCGCTCAGTTTTTCCTTGAAGGCACCGGTCAGCTGGTCCATTTCTTCAGTTTCATCCGGAGTGCCGATCATTTCACCGATAAAGGCAAACGCGGCGCCCACCAGCTTTCCGCCGGCGGAAGCGATTTTTTCTTTTCTGGCCAACGCTGCGGCTTCTTTTTCAACCTGTTCCCGCATGCTGACATCTTCAGCGGCATCCGGTTTCTCACCCAACAGGATCTCCAGCCTGCGCTTGAGTTCTTCCATGCCGGTGGCCATATCGACCTGGCTCGTATCGGAATCCGGATCGAGCACCGCCTGGGATAGCTCATGTTTGGCGGAAAGGGTCCCCAGCAGGTTCTCCTCTAAGGTATTTATGGTGACCAGCAAAAATACCTGCACCGGTCGTTTCTGGCCCATGCGGTGGGCCCGGCCGATACGCTGCTCCAGGATCGCGGGGTTCCATGGCAGATCGACATTGATGACCGTGTTGGCCGCCTGCAGGTTCAAGCCGGTGGAGCCGGCATTGGTCGTGATAAATAACCTGCAGTCCGGATCATTCTGAAAGCGGTGCATGAGTCCCTGGCGTTTTTTCTGGGGAACGGACCCGTCCAATCTGACATAATTCAGGTTCTGCTTTTCCAGAATTGGTTCGATCAAATTCAGCATGGTGGTCCATTCGGAAAACAGGACGATTTTACGATCGTCTTCGGCCATGAGCCGATCCAGCAGTTGATCAAGTTCGGCCAGTTTGCTGGAGTACCCCGGCGGCTGCTTGTCAACCAAGAAAGTACTGTTGGCACACATCCGGCACATCAGCAACGCCTTCTGGAGTCGGAGCAGGTCCATTTCCGTCAGATAGCGCTTCTGGATGATGGTCTGAATAATCTGGCGGTGTCCCTTTTGTAAATCGAGCTGTTCTTCGGTCGGGGGGATCCGCAATATTTTATTGGTGCGTGGCGGCAGGTCTTTGATCACCTGCTGTCGGGTCCGGCGCAGCATGATCGGTCTTAGCTTTTTCCTTAGTTCGTCAAGATTTTTATAGCCCAGCAGTTTGCCTTTTTCATTGACCACCCGGTGCCGGTTGAAAAACCGGAAAGCCGGCCCCAGGCGCCGGTCATCGATGAATTCCACCACTGAAAAAAGTTCGTCTATGCGGTTTTCAAGCGGAGTTCCCGAAAGCACCAGGGCAAACGGGGATTTGAGGGCTTTGGTGACCCGGCTGGTTTTGGCCTCCCAGTTTTTAATGCGCTGGCCTTCATCCAGAATGATGAGATCCCACTGAACCCGCTCAATCGACAAAAAATCACGCAGCACCTGCTCGTAGTTGCAGATCGTAAAAAACTTGTCGCTGTCATACTGGGCCGGCCGATCCTTGGCACTGCCCAATACAACCTGACAGCTGCGGTCAGAGAACCGGTTGATCTCGAGGCGCCACTGGGATTTAAGGGAAGCCGGACAAATCACCAGCACTTTTGAGATCGATGCCTGGTTGGACAGGAGTTCGGCCACACCGATACCCTGGATGGTTTTGCCCAGGCCCATGTCATCGGCCAGTATTGCCCGGCCGGCCCCGGCGGCAAATGCCACCCCGTCCAGCTGGTAAGGCAGCAATTCGGTTTTCAGCAGCGTCCGGCGCAGCGGATGGGCTTTGGGATTTTTGCGAATTTCGGCCACCATTTCAGACATGCGCTGCTGAAACAGCTTCTGGTTGATGTATTCTTCGGCATCCGGATATATGGTCACCGGGACATCCAGTGATTCTAGCCGCCGAATGCAGCGAATCAATTCCTTGACATTTTGGATCGCCTTGTCTTTGAACGGTTTGAGGTGCTTTAAAATCTTGCGATCAAGATCGGCGGGTATCAATATGCCGAGCTGCAGCTGCTCACCGTAGCGCAGGTAAACGCAAACGTCTTCGATTACAGCCGGTGTTTCCCGGACAGCTTTGTTGAATTTTTTTTGCACCCGGTCCAGGGCATAGATGATGTGCTTACAGGTGCCCAGCGTATTTTTGCGAAAATCCGGACACGAGCAGTATGACTCTCCCGGCTCCCATCCCCGCAGCGCGAGGCGATAGCTTTTGCCGGAAACATGGCTGGTGAGGATGTAATCGGTCCACAAAGTGCGCGGATCGCAAGACTGCAGCCGCATTTTTTCAGCATGGGCTCTTTGGGTCCGGTCGGCAATGGCTGTTTCGATCAACTCCTCGTCGCTCAAACTCTCCATGGGGATTTTATCCGGCGGCGGCGCCGACAGGCCCAGGGTCAGCTTTTCTTCCAAAATCAGAGACAGCGCCGCACCCTGGTGCTCACAGGCTACCGAACAAACACTGCATCCGATTTTCAGGCGCTTGGGCATCATGGGATCCAGGACGATATCGACCCGGGCGCCTTCAATGTTCAGGCTGAACCGCCGGCTGTTGAGCGTTGCCTGTTCAAAAGGATCGATATCATATTTGCCGCCCTCCAGAATCAACTGCTTGCCTTCGGGGCCGAGCAATTTACAGGCCTGAAGATATGATAGATGAGACAGCTTGTCTTTCAAGGTAATCATGGGTCGAATTCCTCTCTCAGGGTAAACGATTTAAGGTGCGCCGCTGGATATTCAGAAATCTGGATAGTCACTTGCAGAATTAATTCATGTATCCTTCAGGTGAATATCTGTCAACCTTTGCATGGCAGGAATTTCCCCTTGCATTATTTTGATGAGAATGTATTGATAAAAAAGAAACGAAAACGTTGACCCTCAAGTTAATATCCGGTCACGATGTAGGAGACACTTCATCAGCTGTCGGCTTTGAGCTTTGAGCTACCAGCTTATTTTATAAATCCTGGAGGTATGGTTGATGTCCAATAATATCGAAATTGCAAAAGCAATGAATATCCACTTGGGAGAAATTCTTAAGGACTTACCCGAAATGCCCGATTTCGTTGACGGCATTCGCCGCGCCCCTGCCAGGCATTTCAACCTCGGTCAAAAAGATACCGAGCTGGCCTTGAAAAATGCCCTGCGTTACGTGCCCGCCGAGTGGCATGCTGACCTGGCACCGGAATTTTTGGATGAACTGGTTACCCGGGGACGAATTTACGGTTACCGGTTCCGCCCTGCGGGCCGCCTGAAAGGCAAACCCGTCGACGAGTACCGGGGCAAATGCCTGGAAGGCAAAGCATTTCAAGTCATGATCGATAACAACCTGGATTTTGAGGTGGCCCTCTATCCCTATGAACTCGTGACCTACGGTGAAACCGGCCAGGTCTGCCAGAACTGGATGCAGTACCGGCTGATCAAACGCTACCTGGAAGAATTGACCGACCGGCAAACCCTGGTGATGGAATCCGGGCACCCCCTCGGGCTTTTCGCATCCTCACCGGAGGCGCCGCGGACCATCATCACCAATGCGCTGATGGTGGGGTGCTTCGATGACCAGGAAAACTGGCATCGGGCCATGGCGCTGGGGGTGGCGAATTACGGACAGATGACCGCCGGCGGCTGGATGTACATCGGCCCCCAGGGAATTGTACACGGCACCTACAGCACCATCCTGAATGCCGGACGGGCCAAGCTGGGCATTCCGGCCGACAGCGATTTGGCCGGCTACTTGTTTGTATCCTCCGGGCTGGGGGGCATGAGCGGCGCCCAGGGTAAAGCCGTGGAAATCGCCAATGGTGTGGCCATCATCGCTGAAGTCGATTATTCTAGGATTCAGACCCGCCTGGAACAGGGGTGGATGATGAAATCCGTCGAGGATCCGGCCGAGGCCTTTAAACTGGCAGTTGATGCCCAGCAGAAGAAAAAGAGCCTCACCCTGGCCTATTACGGCAATGTGGTGGATCTGATTGAATACGCCGTCAACAGCCACATAAAAATCGATCTCTTATCGGATCAAACCTCCTGCCATGCAGTCTACGAAGGCGGCTACTGCCCCCAGGGCATATCCTTCAATGAGCGCACCGAACTGCTCAAAACCGGCCACGCCGGCTTCAAAGAAATGGTGGATGCCACCTTAAGGCGCCATTATGAGTTAATAAAAACTCTGACCGAGCGCGGAACCTATTTTTTTGACTACGGCAACAGTTTTTTAAAAGCCGTTTATGACGCCGGTGTCGTTGATATTTGCCGCAATGAAAAAGACTCACTGGACGGGTTTAAATTCCAATCCTATGTCGAAGACATCATGGGGCCGATTCTGTTTGACTATGGCTACGGCCCGTTTCGCTGGGTGTGTTTGAGCGGCCAGGATGAAGATCTGCTCAAAACCGATCAGGCCGCCATGGACTGCATCGACCCGGACCGCAGGTATCAGGACCGCGACAACTATGTCTGGATCCGGGATGCGGCCCGCAACCAACTGGTCGTCGGCACCAGGGCGCGCATACTTTACCAGGATGCCATGGGGCGTATGAAGATTGCTCTGAAATTCAACGAAATGGTGCGCCTGGGGGAAATCGGCCCCGTCATGCTGGGCCGAGACCATCACGATACGGGCGGCACGGATTCACCTTTCAGAGAAACCGCCAACATCAAGGACGGCAGTAACATCATGGCGGATATGGCCACCCAGTGTTTCGCCGGCAATGCCGGCCGCGGCATGAGCCTGGTGGCCCTGCACAACGGCGGGGGGGTCGGCATCGGCAAGGCCATCAACGGCGGCTTCGGCCTGGTGCTGGACGGCAGCGAGCGGGTCGACAACGTCATCAAACAGGCAATCCCCTGGGACGCCATGGGCGGTGTCGCCAGACGAGCCTGGGCCAGGAATGAGAATTCCATTGAAACCAGCATCGCCTACAACGAAAAGCGCGCCGGTTCGGATCATATTACGCTGCCCTTTTTGGCCGATGAGGGGATGGTTGCAGCGTCAGTGTCTGAGGCGTTTGAGAAAATCAATAAATAAGGTTTAGCCGATTCAAGGAGCAAAACATGTCATCGATAAAGCAAATCGTACAATGTGTGCCGAATTTCAGCGAGGGACGCGACCTGAAGAAGATCGAAAAGATCGTCGAGCCCTTTCGCGCCAAAGACGGCGTCAAACTTTTAGACTATCAAAATGATGAAGACCACAACCGGGCGGTCGTTACCGTCGTCGGGGCCCCCGAGCCACTAAAAGATGCCATTGTTGAAGCCATGGGCGTTGCGGTCGAGGTGATCGATATGCGCCGACATCAGGGCCAGCACCCGCGCATGGGCGCCACTGATGTCGTCCCGTTTATCCCGGTTAAAAATATGACGCCCGAGGAGGCTGTCGCCATATCCAAGGATGTCGCCGGCCAAGTGGCAGCCAAATATAATTTGCCGATTTTTCTGTATGAAAAATCGGCCGCCAGCCCGGCCAGACAAAATCTGGCAACCATCCGCAAGGGCCAATTCGAGGGCATGGCTGAAAAAATCAAGCTGCCGGAGTGGAAACCGGATTACGGTCCCACTGAAATCCACCCGTCCGCCGGGGTCACGGCCATGGGCGCCCGGATGCCGCTGGTGGCGTACAATGTCAATTTGGATAGCGATAATTTCGAAATTGCCGACCGCATTGCCAAACAGGTCCGGCACCTTAGCGGCGGTTTGCGGTACTGCAAGGGCATCGGCATTGAATTGAAAGACCGCGGGATCGTCCAGGTTTCGATGAACATGACCGATTACACCAAAACCGCTTTGTATCGGGTGTTCGAACTGATCAGAATCGAAGCCCGGCGTTATGGCGTCAACGTAATCGGCAGCGAGATCATCGGCCTCGTCCCCATGGAGGCCCTGATCGACACGGCGGCCTATTATCTGGGATTGGAAGATTTTTCCATGGAGCAGGTGTTGGAGGCGAGGATTTGGGAGTAGTCACGGTGTTCGATATTTTGTAGGGAAATCAGACTTTCGTGGCTCTATGTAAGTTCAAATTCGAAATATGAAACCCGAAATCCGAAACAAATTCGAATGACAAAAATACTAAGTTTCCAAACATCCAATTTGTCAAACACCACTATTTTCAGAATTTATTTTATTATCGACATTTAGTTGTATATAACCAAAATATTTTCTCCTGTTTTAAACATTTGGTCATTTGAATTTATGATTTGTTTCGGATTTCGATATTCGAATTTCGGATTTAATTTATTACTTTATGAGAAAATGTCCAAAAGGATTATTTAAGATGAACGGCAACATAATCATTAAAAATGCTTCGGAACTAGTCACCTGCAGCGGGTTTGCCGCCAAAAAAGGTCCGGAAATGACTGAGCTGCACATCATCCCGGATGGGGCGGCGGTTGTGCAGGAAGGCGTCATTAAAGCCGTCGGAACCACGCAGGAAATCGACATTATGCTGGCGAAATCCGGATTCGATTTGGCCGATTTCGATACCATCGATGCCGGCAACAAGGCCGTGCTGCCCGGTTTTGTCGACTCGCACACCCATTTCATTTTCGGCGGCGACCGGGCGGAAGAATTCTCCTGGCGCCTGCGCGGCGACAGCTATATGGATATCATGCAGCGTGGCGGCGGTATCGTCAATACGGTGCGGGCCACCCGCGCCGCCTCGGCTAACGAACTGCTGCAGGCCGGCATCAAACGGCTGGATTCCATGCTGTCATTCGGTGTCACCACTGTTGAAGGCAAAAGCGGCTATGGACTGGATCTGGATACGGAAATCAAGCAGCTCGAAGTCATCAACCACCTTGACGGCATCCACTATCTCGATATCGTCCCCACGTTTTTGGGCGCCCACGCGGTGCCGGAGAACTTCAAAGGCCGGGAAGATGAGTTCATTGACTATATGATTGCGGAGGTCATGCCCCAGGTGGCCGAGCGCAAGTTGGCGGAGTATTGTGACGTATTTTGTGAAAAAAATGTATTTTCCGTCAGCCAATCCAAGCAATTGCTGTCCAGTGCCAAGGACCTGGGCCTCAAGCCCAAACTGCATGCCGATGAAATCGTGCAGCTCGGCGGTGCCGAACTGGCGGCCGAACTCAATGCGACTTCGGCCGATCATTTGCTGCAGGCTTCGGATGAAGGCATTCGGCAAATGGCCCGGGCCGGTGTGGTTGCCACCCTGCTTCCCGGAACCGCCTTCAGCCTGAGAGAGCCCTATGCCAGAGCACGCTTTATCATCGACAGCAATTGCGCGGTCGCGCTGGCGACGGATTTCAATCCGGGCAGCTGTTTCACGGAATCCATACCGCTCATTTTCGCGCTGGCCACCCTGTATATGAATGTCTCACCCGAAGAGGCGGTAACGGCCCTGACGATTAACGCGGCGGCTGCGCTTGACCGGGCCGATTCCATCGGCAGCATCGATGTCGCCAAGCAGGGTGATCTGGTGGTACTCGACTCACCGAGCTACAAATACATTCCCTACCATATTGGTGTTAACTCGGTGGAAAAAGTCATCAAGAAAGGAAATCTAGTTTTTGACAAAGAAAAAGGAGGGATCACATATTGTTGACCAATCAAAAAATAACTGATTTTTTAGAAGAAACCGCCTCGGGTACGCCCGTGCCGGGCGGCGGTTCCGTTTCCGCCTTGAGTGCGGCCCTGGGAGCGGGCCTGACGGAAATGGTCGCAAATTTGACCGTTGGGAAAAAAGGATATGAGGCGGTTGAAGACGAAATGGCGGAAACTGCCGACAGCGTCCGGAATCTCAGGGAAAAACTGGTGACCGAAGTCGACAAGGATTCCAATGCCTACCAGGATGTTCTGGCAGCATTTAAGTTGCCTAAAGACACGCAGGAAGAAAAAGAGCGGCGGGCAGAGGCGATCCAGGAAGCTATGAAAAATGCCGCCCGGGTTCCGCTGGGAGTGGCCTATGATGCCCTGCAGGTAATGGATCTGGCGGAGAAGGTAATTCGGAGCGGCAACCGCAATGCCGCTTCGGATGGCGCCGTCGGGACCATGATGGCCCGCACCGCCGTGCTGGGCGCCTTGTTCAATGTCAAAATCAACCTGGCATCGGTGAAAGACCAGGCGTTCGTCGAGGAAATGACGCGCGAAGTCGAAAAGATCGAAAAACGAGTGCATGAACGGGAAGCGGAGATCTTATCATATGTAGACATATGAAAGGGACCCTTGGATATAGAGCAAAAGGCAGAAAAATAATTTGTGCTGACGATGCATTTGAACTTCGGGAAGCGGTAACGCCTCTCGGCAATGCTGATAGGCTGGATTCCGAGAACAGCTTTTTTGGGAATCAATCCATCGATAGGCTCCCTTCGGGAACGTCAGGATCTAACGACAGGATATTAGAACAGCGTTCTTAATCGGACAGTTTTTGCATGAAAACTGTCCGATTAAGGCCGAAATTACGGAGTGTTTAGACCTCTTTTCTCTATTTTTCAAAATGCTGCCGTGGGCCGACCCGGCGCGACACCGGAAGAAAGCCGTTTCAGAGGGACTTGTCCCTCTGAAACAATGTCCGGGCCATCGACTGAGACCTGCCACAGTCATCCAAGTTGATGGCCTTTTTTCCTGGCGAACATTCCCGACTCTAAAACCTTGTCAAGACGATTTAAGATACTATATTAGCACCCCTAAAGATTCTTTTTGTCATGAACAAAAAATCCTATGTTAGAGTACCCAAAAATGACCGATCGTCTAAAGGGTGTCTAATATGCTATTTCCAAACTAATTGCTGGTGCTTCGTAAAAAACGAGGCTATACCCAACAGCTGTTGGCCGACAAGGTGCTTCGTAAAAAATGAAAAACATGGGGGTCGAAAAACATGGGGGTCGCGTCTTCATTCTTGACAGAAAAACATGGGGGTCGCGTCTTCATTCTTGACATACAGTGAAAAATGAAGACGTGACCCCCATGTTTTTTTGTAGCCCGCGGCCTGCTCCACCGCCAGCCAGGTCAGCCGGATTTTGCCCCCCGGCAGGGCCTGGCCTTTGAATTCCAGGGGTGCGGCCAGGGGCGGCAAATCACCCTGGTAGACCTTAAAGATGTTGGGGGCCTGAATGCGGTCGCCGGCGTTGTCCAGGGCGTCGCGGCCCTGAAAGATAAAATAAAACGTCTCGGCCGCGGCCAATCCGGCATCGGCCGGCAAATCGAACTGGGCCTGCCAGGTTTGCAAATCACCGGCCTGGGCCGCCAGTTCGGTCATAGATTCGATAGCGATCACATCCCGCCCGGTGCCGGACAGCCGGTAAGACCGCTGGGGAAATTCGCCTGCTTTGATTTGCTCGTCCAGACCCAGGACCACGGTCACGGACACCGGATTGTGCTCGTCTATTCATTTTCATATAGGGTAATTTTTGCTGGATTTTCTTGATTCAAATAATATACTATGAATAACAACACGATATTCTAACAAAAAGTGGCTACCAAAAATGGCTATTAAAGATCGCATCATTCAACTGCGACAGGAACAAAATTGGTCACAGACTCAACTGGCCCCCAAAATGGGGATCCATCAAAAACAGGTCTCGACCTATGAACGGGGGTTGCAATACCCCTTCAACGGATGTGCTGATTAAGTTGGCGGATATATTCGAAGTCTCGCTGAACTACTTAGCTTTTGAGACCGAAGGCCAAGCGGCCAAAGTCAATATCAAAGATAGAGAACTGTTGAGAAAATTTAAGGAAATTGATAAGCTCAGTGAAAAAGATAAGGGAACCATCAAGGAGATTCTGGATACCTTTATCCTAAAAACAAATTTCAAAGCCTGGCTGCGCCTGAGCAGTAATAAGGGCGGGAGGAAAAAATGAACAAAGCCGCCATAACCAAACACGATATCTACAATAAGCTGGTAGGCTTTACCGAGCAAGATCTAGGTGCTATTGCAGATTTTATCGATTTTATGAGGCACAAAAAGAAGTTGGAAGAAAAAAAGGTGCTTAAGCTGCAAGGCATTTTGAAAGACTATGATATCGATTTCTCGGATCTGAAAAAATTTAAAGAGCAGACATGGGAACACCTCGAACAGGAATTTAGCAATGGATAGCTTTGTGACCGATACCCAGGCGCTAGTCAAATTCATGATGGGCAAAAAGGTTATCAATGACAAGTCTCAGCAGGCTTTTTTAGCCGCCGACAAAGCACAAAGCATCATCATTATTCCGGCAATTGTATTGATGGAAGTGCTATATCTTTTTGAAAAAAACCGCATCGATATCAGTCTATTTCAAACCGAGGATCTATTAAAAAGCCAAAATTACCAGTTTGAACCGCTGAGCCTGGAGATCCTCAAAACCGCAGCTGAGATCACCGACATCCCCGAACTTCACGACCGGCTCATTGCCGCCACCGCCAGGTACCTTGACCTTCCACTGATCACCAATGATCCCGTAATTCGGGTTTCCGAGTTTGTAGAGATCCTGGAATAACTTAAAAAACGGTATGGCTGCCCAGCTGATCCAACCGGCACACAGGCCCGCAACCGGCCTGATTTAATATCCCCCTTCCGCCATCCAAAAGCAAAGGAGCCGCCGCTGGTCTATCTTAGCCGTTTGCGCCTGTCATGATAAACTGCAGTTTTACATAAGTGATTTTATCGTACAGAATTTTTGTCTTTTTAAATAGCCTCCGGCAGGGTGGTAAAAATGCCGTCCGATAAAATCGCCGTTATGTAAAGGGCCATTTATCACGCCAGACGCAAACTCAACAGCTGCGGGAAGCGGCGAATCTGATTTTAATATCTATTCCCGCCCACCTCCCCGAATAAGGATGGAATCGATTTTATAGGGGCAATTTAAATAAAAAGGCAGTCAAAGATTAACCTTCAACTGCCTTCGCTTTAGCCAATATTTAAGATTTAAGATGCGACCATCATCTTTTCCTCTAAAAAGCCTGGAACTTATCCATTAATCAAAAGTGGCAGGGCTGATTGCTTGCGTTCAATAGCCAGCTTGTGAGCCTGGGCTTTTTAGGAATTCATCGACTGTCAATCAAAAAATGGATTTTTTTGATCGAGGGGGTGTTTTTTCTCTTGACAAGCCCTTTAATGGGCGACCCTTTCTTTTCCCACATTTTGAAACCGAAATTTTTAGCCGTGAAATCGCTCCTGAAGCCTTGAAAAACTGGTCGAAAGGGATGATGCGTTTGTTTATAAAACCGCTACAGACACTTGTAAAAGGTCGATAGGCATAGTATTTATAATAGCCATCATCCTGAAGTAAATTAACGAATTTTTTATAAAACTTTGTCAAGTACTTTTTACTACTTTATTCACTTTTTTTGCAGGACTATACTGAATAGTTAAAACGCAATTACATTATTCCAGATTTTACTCTTTGTAAAATTAAGAAACCAAGTACTAAAAACATTATCGAGTCAATAATGGATATGTATAAAGATTTTTTCAGGTATCTATTTTGAAGCAAAGATGCCGTTAAAAAAACAACCACCCCGAAAATAGCCAAGGGAAACAATCTCAATTCGGATTCAGGTACAGATTGAATTGGCGGTATTAGAAATAAAAATGATATGTACTTCAAGAGAATTACTCCACCATACAATATAGTTTCTTTAAAGTTATTCAATTACTTCTTCCCCCCTGTGAGAATGTTTCATTGCCCCTCGACACATTCGAAGACCCCCTATTTTTACCTCCGTTATATGACGGATCGGTTAGTGGCAAGCTTGGTAGGTTAGCTCGGGGATCACTTGCTTTTCTTGCACCAATTTTTCTAAAAAATGCTTCAAGATAACCCTCTAAGTCGCAACAATCAATAAAGTAGTCGCCATATTCTGCACCAGCAGTGTTACTCGGAATATCTTCTGGCGAATAACCACTTCGATAATCATCTCCCCATTCGCCTAACCATTGTGCAGTCTCATTAACATAGCCAAGAATTTCTGCAGCCTCGCTTCCAAGATCTTCTGCGATATTTGCTGCTCTAAAAAAGTGTAGAAGATCAATCCATCCATACTCATCGCTGTATAAATAACGTTGTTCACCAGAAAATCGATTTTCCAAATCGGTTAATACTTGGTCAATCAATTTTTGATCACAAGCTTTTCCTTTGACCGCCGTAGCAAGGGCGTTAATGACTATTTGTGGGTCTACAGTCTGGCTCTGGTTTGGTGCAAGGCCTAATGGATCATAGGTATATATTGGATCATTCATTGCATATACATAATTATTAACTCCACCCAATAGTCCAAACGGATCTACTCGTAAATATCTCCCTATGATTGAGTCAAAATACCTAAACCGATTATAATTTAGTCTGGATTCGGAGTCGAAGTATTGGCCAGGGAATCTCAGATTATTAGTTATAGTGGAGGATGGTTCAATTCCTGTTTGCCCAAAGGAAGAGTATTTGGCAGACCAGACGACAGCACCGTTTACTGCAGTGAGTTTCTGAGGAGTTCCCAGGTGGTCATTGTGATAAAAGTAATATTGCCCGCCGGTTTTCATGAACAGCGGATCAGTGGTCCAGATGGAACCGGGCCTATACCCATAGTCCTTGGTGACATTGCCCGCAGCATCCGCTTCGGCTACCAGCCCTTCATCGGAGTATACGAAGTAAGTCCTCTCACCATTTACTTCTTTCCAAAGCCGTCTGCCGAACGGATCATAGTAGTATTGAGATATCAAGGAACCGGAACCGTCCTCAACTCTTTCCAAACGGTCCTCTACATTATAAATGTAGTTGGTAACCTGATCGGCATCGGTCTTTTGGATCATGTTGCCGTTGTCATCGTACTCAAAGCTGACATCGCCATAGCCCTGAAGCTCGTTATTGTCATTGTAGCCCCAGTCGCCGGTCACATCCTCCGCCGTCAGCCGGTTGCCAACCGCATCGTAGCTAAACCCTTCATCGGCCTGAACCGGGTTGTCGGCATCGGTCAACCGGTAAAGATCATCATAGCCGTAGCCGTAATCACCGTGTTCTGTTGCCTTGGCCCTGATGTTATCCATCCTATCATAATCATACTGATAATTCAGCAAAATATTTTGCGCCGGATCCCTAGCAGCGATAGATTTCACCCGCATTAACGGATCATAGGCATATTCGCGTTTGCCGCCGCCCGGCAGGATGACCTCGGTCGGCCGGTTCCATTGGTAGGATCTGTAAGTGATATACCCCGCCCCCGGAATGTTGACGCCGGCCAGCTGGTTGTTGTCATCATAAGTGTAAGTATAAGTGACGCTGTCCGGGCTGGTGAAGGTCTTTTTAGGGCCGTTTTTGTAGTAGGTGTAGCTGTTGGTAATTTCGACGGTTCCGTAATTCACAGTCTCGGACAGCTTACGGTACAGGTCATCATAGTCATAGACCGCCGATGTGGTTCCGTCATCATAGCCGGTCAGGTTGCCGGCATCATCGAAGCTGATACTGACGGTCTTGACCGGATTGGTGTGGTCTTCGCCAGCAAAATAGCGAATGAAAGCCAAACGACCGGCATCGTCGTACTCATATTCGGTTTTCTGATTCTTGGCATCGATCTTTTCAACCAAGTTGCCGGCATCATCGTAATCATATGCGGTCTGCTGGCCCTCGGGCCTGGTTTCTGTAATCAGCCGGTTGTTTCTGTCATACTCAAACCATGTGGTGTTGCCTTCGGCATCCGTCAGGGCCGTCAGGTTGTCGCGGTTGTCATAGAAGTACGCCGTGTCCTGTTTCAGCGGGTCGGTGACGGTTTTCAGCCGGTTCAATTCATCGTAGGCATAACCGGTGGTTTTTTCCTCCTTGTCCGTGCGGGCGATCAGGTTGCCGGCCTGGTCGTAGTCAAAATCCGTCAGATAGACTTCAGAGGCACCCAACACATCTTTTTCAATAGTTTTGCGGCCGCGCTTGTCATACAAAAACTCTTTGGCAAAGGTCGGATAGGTAATCCGCGAAGGTTGATTGGAGGCCCCGCCGGCAGCCGCACAGGAGGAGCAGCCGAACCCGCTCGCATCGGCATATTCCACGGCAATCTGGTTGCCGTTGCCGTCAATGGTTTTCAGCAAACGCCCATCCAGATCGTATTCATAGCGAATGGTTTTGCCTTCAGCGTCGATCTGACGCAGCAGCTTGCCGTCGGGATCGGATTCAAATCGCGTGCTGTCGCCCAGGTCATCCGTAACGCTGATCAGATTGTTTTTCTCGTCATACTCATAGATTTTTTCATTGTTGTTGGCATCGATTTCTTTGGTCTTTTTGCCCATTTCGTCATAGAAAAATTCGGGACCGAAACCTCGCGGATCGATGACTTTTTTCAACCGGCCGGCGGCATCGTATTCATATCGCCACAGTTTGCCGCGGGCATCTATTTTGCTGAGCACGTTGCCTATGGCATCGTGACTGGTAAAGCGCGTAACGCCGCCTTCCGGATCGGTGATCGAAGTCAAATTGCCCCGCTCATCATATTCAAGTCGGGTCAAGGCTTCCGCCGTATTGGCATCGGCCAGGCGCCGGGTCGTCAGCAGGTTGCCGTCGCCATCGTAGGTGTACTCGGTGATCCGCTCGTATTCCGTGCCGGCCGCCTCGACCTTACGGGTCAGATTGCCGCTGTCATCATAGGCATAGCGGGTGATCACCTGGTTTTCATCGACTTGCTCGACCCGCCGGTTGTATTTGTGCTCATACTTATAGGATACGGACGTGCCGTCGGCGTAGATGACTTTGGTCAGGTTGTCCCACTCGTCATATTCTTTGCGGGTGACGTAGCCCTGCTCATCGGTGACCAGCAGATTGCGGCCGTCCTTGGCGATCTGTTTCACCGTGCGGCCGTTGATGTCCACCCGTTTGGTCTCAAAATCGCGGTCATACCAGACTTCTTTGATTTTGCCGGCCGCGGAGAAGAAAAGGGTCACATCTTAAATATTAAATATTCGCTGCTTGACTTTATTTATTCTTCCTTTTAACCGTCTATTTTTTGATGCTTCTATTGTTACCCGTTTATACATCATAGTTATCAGTGCGCCGCTTACTCCTCCAAAATACTGGTTAAGATGTGACCCTCATCTTTTCACCTCATCTTTTCCCCGCCTGGTGGATTAAAGAAGATCGTAAAAAAGCACTGCGCATTGTCAAGCTGATAAAAAAAGTTCAGCGAGACCCTTTCCACGGCACTGGCAAACCCGAGCCTCTCAAACATAAGCTTTCCGGCTGCTGGTCCCGGCGCATCGATCGGGAACACCGCCTGGTCTATGAAGTCAAAGAAGACAAAATCAGGATCTTGGCCTGTCGCTACCATTACTAAAACAAGGAATCCGCTTGTCAATTTTAATGGCCCTGTCTGTCATGCTAAATGCAGTTCTTACGTAATCTGTCGTTATCAGACAGAGCAATCTATTTTAAAAAAATTCAAAGGTGCGCCGGCTGATAACGCAAGTTTATGTAACTTGTCACAAATCACGCCAGCCCCTTTTGCTATTTACCTACTGTGTGCCAGCCATGACGGCTTTCGCCAAAACGCCCCTGATTAGGATCGAATCTGATTTTAATAAAAAAGATAAGGAGATTGAAAAAAATCTCAATCTCCTTTGTTTGTTTCTAAATGGTAAGCCTCTTTACTTCCTCTTCATTCAAATTAATTCACTATTCAACGGGCTGTTGCCCAAATCAAATTTTACTTACTGACGCCGACTCACGTTGAGCGCCAAAATTTTGGTTTCTTTTCTTCAATATTTGCACAAAGGCACAAATAGCAATTGATTACGTCGACTACTTATGCTAAAGTACCGTAAAATATAATTTTAGCGGCGCCCCATCATTATGATGGGGCGCCAGTCAAAGGTTCAAAGCAAACTTTTTTATATCGCATTTAATCTGGAACAACGCGTTCGCAAAAATCACATCCTAAGAAAAGTTAAGCGTCATATTGACTCTATTTATAATGAAGTCAAAGACACATACGGCATTAACGGCAATGAATCGGTTCCTCCCCCTACCATCCTCAAGATGATGCTGTTTTTGATCTTTTATAAAGTGCGTTCGGAACGAGAACTGGTAGCCACAATCCCCGAGCGTTTGGACTGGCTGTGGTTTTTGGACTATGATCTGGATGATGACATCCCCAACCACAGCGTGCTTTCCAAAGCCCGAACCCGCTGGGGGGTTGAGGCCTTTAAAACCTTTTTTGAGCGCATCGTTTGGCAGTGTGCCCAAGCCGGCCTGGTTGACGGCAGCAAGCTGTTTATGGATTCGAGTATGGTGCAGGCTGACGCCTCCAACAATTCGGTGGTTAACAAACAGTCGCTTAAGCGATACCTAAATAAAAGCTATCAAATTTTGGAATCGCGTTTAGAGCAGGAGCAGCAGTCAGACAAAAACGATCAGACCATAAAATCCGGCGCCGCGAATAAAAAGTATATATCCACCACTGATCCGGATGCTTCCGTAACCCGCCGCGGAAAAGGAAAATCCAAGCTTAAATATCAAATACACCGTGGCTTTGATCAAAAGCGTGAAGTCATAACGGCCACAGAGGTAACGCCTGGTGAGGTCCATGAGGCGCACCTTTTGGAATCGCTAATCGATACCCACGAAAAGAACACCGAGACAACCGTTGAAACCGCAGTAGCTGACAGCAAATACGGCAGCATTGAAATTTATCTGGCCTGCCAGGATCGAGACATCAAGGCCCATTTCTCATCGCTGGAGCAGACTCAAAAAGGCACCGGCACGAAAAAAGGTATTTTCACTAAAGAGGCGTTTACCTACAATGCTGACTCCGACACCTTTACTTGTCCAGCCGGCCAAACTCTGAAAAGGCGCAAGTTCTTTAAAAAGCGTCAACACTATGAATATATTGCCACTGCGGGCACTTGCAACCATTGCCAGCTCAAAAAGCAATGTACGAAGGCCAAATCCGGCCGTACTCTCAAACGCCATATCAGACAAGATGATTTAGAATCCATGCTCGAGCAAGCGGACAGTCCGGAATCTAAAAAGGATATTAAGACCCGCCAACATCTAATGAGAGAACATTTGCACAAGCTACTCGGTATGGGTACCAACGCGCAAGATGGCGAAGACTGTGGCGCGTTCAAATTCAGGAATACCTAACCGCTGCGATTCAGAACATTAAGATTCTGTTGAAAGATGTCAAAGAGCCTGCCCCGGCACTGTCGATGCGGGTGGCTAAAGCGGTTGGTGACAAAGCAAGTAGAACGAAACCCTACGGCCTGAGTCAGCTATTTGCCCTGCAATGGCGCGATATCGCTGGAACCTGTCTTACCCTGGGCCAGAATCCGGCTTGCCGACCAGCTGAGATCATGGGCTGAGCGACAGTAAAATCAGATTCAGAAAATATGAAGCATTCACCGAAGTTTATGAACTCAAAATATCGATTCAGGCAACAGCCCGTCAAGCTTTGACCCCATTTCCTTTTTTTATGAATGCGGATTGGTTGGATCTACCAAATCTTTCACGAGTATTTTATCGATAAAACCAAACTTCTTTCCATCCCACGTAACAGAACGATTAACCAGATCTTTGTCAATTAAAAGTAAAATTTGACCGATATAGCTTTTGCCATCCTGAGCTTTCGTAAACTTGAAGGAATCATACTTTACTGGGACATGCTTTCCTTTTGTGACCGCTTTAAAATTATCTAGATCGTCTATCACGTGCCATCGTTTATACAACGGCCTTATCAATCCCATGGCTTCTAGCGCGAACTCCTTCAAAACTTCGACATCGGTAATATCTATCTTCTCAGTCGCAATAACCGAATTAAGCCCATCTAAAGAATCTGTTAGAATAGTTGCTTTCTCAGGATATTTTTTAACTGCAATAATAAAGTTATGCTCTTCAAACCCTGGATCCAGCAACAGAATTCGAAATATAGTATGCTTTTTAAAATGCGCTGAAGGGATCCCCTCGTACACAACTTGATTGGCCTCAATCAAACGATGGACATAAAAATTATCCGACGATGCCTCCTTCAATAGCTTATTAATCTGTGATTCATCCATGGTTTGTTTTCCAGCAAAAGCGCAAGCCAGTAAAATGACGTAGACCGTCAAAGGAGTTACTATTTTGAGTATACTTTTCACTTAGCCCCTTTCTTTTAATTATGGATTTTGTCCCAAGCATTGCCATAATATTCACCGTAAGACTCGTCGGTTGTACTCGTCTTATAAACTGCTGCGGGACCGATAAAACGATCCTTTACTGTTTTCTTCTTGTCAGTAGACAATTTCCACTTATCGTGTCCATACGGTATTTCCATTTTTGATTTGTCAGGAAGTTCCTCATAGATTTGGTGTCTGAGTAAATCCGCTTCGACTTCATTATTAATACTCTTTTCGATATAGCATTCTCTATTGTCACTGTATATATCGGTCGTCATACCTTTCTTTAGGTTTAAAGCATGTCCTAATTCATGCGAAGCACTTTTTGCATTCTCCTTCTCCGTCCCACTACTGGGAAGATGTATTGTGTTACTGCTCACTGAATAATAAGCGCCTTTTGGACTGTCCTCCTTGATTTTTACACCTGTTCCTTCCAGAGCCTCTTTTCCTGAGGGAGAACTTTCAAGAATTATCCTGATTGCGGCGGGATCTAATCCCCATGGATCTATATAGTTAGCCGGATCATTATGGACATACGCATAGATATTGATCCCACCATATAATCCAAAAGGATCGATTTTCTGATACCTGCCTGCCTTTGGATCATAATATCGGTGCCAGTTATAGTGCAGCCCGGTTTCTTGATCGAAATATTGTCCCGGGAATCTAAGATTATTTGTAATGGTAGAGGAAAGACCAACATCCGCTTTGCCAAAGGAAGAGTACTTGGCAGACCAGACCACAGCCCCATTGACCGCAGTTAGCTTCTGGGGGGTGCCCAGGTGGTCATTTTGATAGAAGTAATATTGACCACCGGTCTTCATAAACAGAGGATCAGTCGTCCAGATCGATCCAGGCTTATAGCCATAGGACTTGACCACGTTCCCCGCAGCATCGGTCTCTGCGACCAGCCCTTCATCCGAGTAAACAAAGTAAATTCTGACCCCGTTTACTTCTTTCCAGAGCCTGCGACCGAACGGATCATAGTAGTAATTTGATATCAAAGAACCGGAACCGTCCTCAACCCTTGATAGACGGTCCTCTACATTATAAATGTAGTTAGTAACCTGACCGGCATCGGCCTTTTGGGTCATGTTACCGTTGTCATCGTACTCAAAGGTGGTGTCCGCATAGCCCTGAAGCTCGTTGTTGTCATTGTAGCCCCAGTCGCCGGTCACACCCTCCGCCGTCAGCCGGTTGCCAACGGCATCGTAGCTAAAGCCTTCATCGGGCTGAACGGGGTTGTCGGCATCGGTCAAACGGTAAAGATCATCATAGCCGTAGCCGTAATCACCGTGTTCGGTTGCCTTGGCCCTGATGTTATCCATCTTATCATAATCATATTGATAATTCAGTAAAATATTTTGCGCAGGATCCTTGGCGGCAATGGATTTCAGCCGCATTAACGGATCATAGGCATACTCCCGTTTGCCGCCGCCCGGCAGGATGGCCTCGGTCGGCCGGGTCCATTGGTAGGCACTGTAGGTGATATACCCCGCTAGAGGAATGTTGACGCCGGTCAACTGGTTGTTGTCATCATAGGTGTAAGTATAAGTGATGCCATCCGGCCCGGTGAAAGTCTTTTTCAAGCCGTTTTTATAGTAGGTATAGCTGTTGGTCAGTTCGAACCCGCCGTAGTTTACCGTCTCGGACAGCTTGCGGTACAGGTCATCATAGGCATAAAGCGCCGATGTGATGCCGTCATCATAACCGGTCAGGTTGCCGGCATCATCGTAGCTGAAGCTGACGGTCTTGGCTGGATTGACGTCTTCCGCGGCAGCAAAGTAGCGGATATACGCCAAACGACCGGCATCGTCATACTCGTATTCGGTTTTCTGGTTTTTGGCATCGATCTTTTCGATCAGGTTGCCCGCATCATCGTAACCATATGCGGTCTGCTGGCCCTCGGGCCGGGTTTCTTTAACCAGCCGGTTGTTTCTGTCATACTCAAACCAGGTGGTGTTGCCTTCGGCATCCGTCAGGGCCGTCAGGTTGTCGCGGTTGTCATAGAAATACGCCGTGTCCTGGTTCAGCGGGTCGGTGACAGTTTTCAGCCGGTTTAATTCATCGTAGGCATAACCGGTGGTTTTTTCCTCCTTGTCCGTGCGGGCGATCAGGTTGCCGGCCGGATCGTAGTCAAAATCCGTCAGATAAACCTCAGCGGCACCCAACACGTCTTTTTCAATGGTTTTGCGGCCGCGCTTGTCATATAAAAACTCCTTGGCAAAGGTCGGATAAGTAATCCGCGAAGGTTGATTGGAGGTCCCGCCGGCAGCCGCACAGGAGGAACAGCCGGACCCGGTCCCATCGGCATATTCCATGGCAATCTGATTGCCATTGCCGTCAATGATTTTCAGCAAACGCCCATCCAAATCGTATTCATAGCGGATGGTTTTACCTTCGGCGTCGATCTGCCGCAGCAGCTTGCCGTCAGCATCGTATTCAAACCGGCTGCTGTGGCCCAGGTCATCGGTAACGCTGACCAGGTTGTTTTTCTCGTCATACTCATAGATTTTTTCCTTGTCGTTGGCATCGACTTCTTTGGTCTTTTTGCCCATTTCGTCATAGAAAAATTCAGGGCCAAAACCCCGCGGATCGATGACTTTTTTCAACTGGCCGGCGGCATCGTATTCATAATTCCACTGCTTGCCGCGGGCATCTATCTTGCTGAGCACGTTGCCCATGGCATCGTGGCTGGTAAAGCGCGTGACGCCGCCTCCTGGATCGGTGATCGAAGTCAGGTTGCCCCGCTCATCATATCCAAACTGCGTTAACGACTCCGCCGTATTGGCATCGGCCAGGCGCCGGATGGTCAAAAGGTTGCCGTCGCCATCGTAGGTGTACTCGGTGATCCGCTCGTAATCCGTACCGGCCGCCTCGACCTTACGGGTCAGGTTGCCGCTGTCATCATAGGCATAGCGGGTGATCACCTGGTTTTCATCGACTTGCTCGACCCGCCGGTTGTATTTGTGCTCATACTTATAGGATACGGACGTGCCGTCGGCGTAGATGACTTTGGTCAGGTTGTCCCACTCGTCATATTCTTTGCGGGTGACGTAGCCCTGCTCATCGGTGACCAGCAGATTGCGGCCGTCCTTGGCGATCTGTTTCACCGTGCGGCCGTTGATGTCCACCCGTTTGGTCTCAAAATCGCGGTCATACCAGACTTCCTTGATTTTGCCGGCCGAGGATTCAACGCGGGCGTAGTGCTCCTCGGTGGCCTCATTATAATCAAACTCGAAAAAATAGCCCTCGCTCCAAAAAAACATGGGGATCGGGGCTTCATTCTTAACATACAGTGAAAAATGAAGCCCCGATCCCCATGTTTTTTTACTTTTTTTATAACCTTTATATTTTTAGTATGTTCCCAATATTCGCTTCTTAGTGAACTTTAATTTTTTAGTACGTTCCCAAATATCCCCCCTGGTGAAGATCGGATCCTTTTCTTAAAACAAAAAGGCTGCCGAGGCAATAAAGCGCCAACTGCCTTCAACTTCTTCAGTTTTAAGACCAGTTTTTTAAACTCTAATAAGTTCACTCAGTCAACAACGTCACCTATTTCCCCTCATCTTTTCCCTTTAAAAAACAGCCTCCGGCAGGGCGGTAAAAAATGCCGTCCGATAAAATCGCCGTTATGTAAAGGGACATTTATCACGCCAGGCGCAAACTCAAAAACTACGGTAAGCGGCGGATCTGATTTTATTATCTATTCCCACCCACCTCCCCTGATAAGGATGGAGTCGATTTTATAGGGGCAATTAAAACAAAAAGGCAGTCAAAGATCGAACTCTAACTGCCTTATCATCCATCAATATTTAATATTTAAGATCCGACCCCGATCTTTTCACACCAATGCTGATACTGATACCTTTACTTGTCCGGCCGGCCATACCCTGAAAAGACGCAAGTTTTTTAAAAAGCGTCAACACTATGAATATATTGCCACTGCGGGCACCTGCAACCGTTGCCAGCTTAAAAAGCAATGTACGAAGGCCAAATCCGGCCGTACTCTCAAACGCCATATCAGACAAGATGATTTAGATTCCATGCTTGAGCAAGCGGACAGCCTGGAATCTAAAAAGGATATAAAGACCCGCCAACATCTAATGGAGAGAACATTTGCGCAAGCTACTCGGTATGGGTACCAGCGCGCAAGATGGCGAAGACTGTGGCGCGTTCAAATTCAGGAATACCTAACCGCTGCGATCCAGAACATTAAGATTCTATTGAAAGATGTCAAAGAGCCTGCCCCGGCATTGTCGATGCAGGTGGCCAAGGCAGTTGGTGACAAAGCAAGTAGAACGAAACCCTACGGTCTAAGTCAGCTATTTGCCCTGCAATGGCGCGATATCGCTGGAATCTGTCTCACCCTGGGCCAGAATACTGCTTACCAACCAGCTGAGATCATCGGCTGAGCGGCAGTAAAATCAGATTCAGAAAATATGAAGCATTCACCGAAATTTATGAACTCAAAATATCGATTCAGGCAACAGCCCGTTAATATTTAACACCAGACCCTCATCTTTTCCTCATCTTTTCCCACTTATCTTTTTACTTTATCTCGCACACGATTCAACTGTCTGACTCTACCAACCAGTGCTAAGATTTCATTTGCCCCATCATGATCGTTATCTTTATCTGCAGCCTCTAGCAAATCTCTGGCCTTTTCAACTGATTTTTTTATCCCTATTCCCATAAGATGACAAATCGCCATCCAGTACTGAGCCTCCTCACGCGTACTCAAACATAAACGACCTGATTCTCTACCTATTATTTCTTCAAAGCATTTACAGGCGATCTTGAAGTTTTGCTTAATACCAAAGCCAAATAAATAGCTAAGGCCAACTTGAAGGAGGGAATCAGTGTTTCCCATCTCAACGGCACGGTTATACCATCGGAAAGCCACATCTGGCTTTTTCATATCTCTATATATTGTTCCTAAGTTGTGAGCAGCTGAAGAGGAACCTTGTCGCATTGCTTTTTTTGTCCAGTAGATTGCAGCATCAATGTCAAGGTCTATACCTTCTCCACTGCTTAAGAGGACGCCAAGTGAATTCTGAGCCTCTGAATCACCTTGTTTTGCTGACAGCGTGTACCATTGAAGCGCGCGGGCGGGTTGAGGGCGAACTATGGTCACGCCTGAACCATCAACTGCCCCATTGTCATAGTGGTAACCTACTTCCCACTGCGTCTCTGGGTCTCCTCTCCTCGCTTTAGCCAAGAGTCTGCGCCATTGTTTTTTGTCGATTGTTATCATTTTTCTTTCTTTGGATTTAGGAAGCTGGACAAAGCAAGCCTAAAGAAATAATGCATATCGTTATTTCTGAAGCAATATAAACGACTGCAATCGTAGCCCCAACACCTATTATTATTTTCTTAGTAATAGAAGTATCTTGACATTTTTGTTCTCCTGGATAAGGCATCCAATCGGGCCTTTTATGCCTAGTCCATTTCCCTGATTGATGATTTTGACATTTAACGTAATTAGGCTGTGGCGGGTTATATTCTCTACATTTCTTGTATGGTCTATTAGAACGCTGTCCGGCCTTTCCTCCCGAAGCACCACGTTCCCCCCCTCTACCTCCTTTACGCCTACCTGCAAGGCCATTAAAATCATACCTGTTTATCGGATTATTCCATACATAAGAATATAAATTAATATCTCCGCCAGAAAATCCTATCGGATCATTCCGTAAATATCTCCCAACTTTTGAATCATAGTACCTGTGCCAGTTATAATATAGGCCGGTCTCATTATCATTGTAATGACCAGCTAAGCGCAGATTATTTGTGACAAGAGAGGAACTGTCAACATTTGCTTCCCCGAAAGAAGAGTATTTGGCAGACCAGACAACCCCCCCATTGACAGCGGTAAGCTTCTGTGGAGTACCCAGGTGGTCATTGTGGTAGAAGTAATATTGACCGCCCACCTTCATAAACAGTGGATCGGTGGTCCAGGTGGAGCCAGGCCTGTACCCATATGACTTGACAAAGTTCCCAGCGGCATCCGCTTCCGCAATCAACCCTTCATCGGCATAGACAAAGTAGGTTCTGACTCCATTAACTTCTTTCCACAGGCGTCTACCAAAGGGATCATAGTAGTAGGTGGATATCAAAGAACCGGAACCGTCCTCAACTGTTTCCAAACGGTCCTCTACATTGTAAATGTAGTTGGTAACTTGACCGGCATCGGTCTTCTGGGTCATGTTACCGTTGTCATCGTACTCAAAGGTGGTGTCCGCATAGCCCTGAAGCTCGTTGTTGTCATTGTAGCCCCAATCGCCCGTCACACCCTCTGCCGTCAGCCGGTTGCCAACAGCGTCGTAGCTAAAGCCTTCATCGGCCTGAACCGGATTGTCGGCATCGGTCAACCGGTAAAGATCATCATAGCCGTAGCCGTAATCACCGTGTTCGGTTGCCTTGGCCCTGATGTTATCCATCTTATCATAATCATACCGATAATTCAGCAAAATATTTTGCGCCGGGTCTTTGGCTGCGATGGATTTTACTCGCATTAATGGATCGTAGGCGTATTCGCGCCTGCCGCCGCCCGGCAGGATCACCTCGGTCGGCCGATTCCATTGGTAGGCGCTGTAGGTTATATACCCGGCTCCCGGAATATTCACGCCGGTCAGCTGGTTGTTGTCATCATAGGTGTAAGCATAAGTGACGCCCTCAGGGCCGGTGAAGGTCTTTTTCAGTCCGTTTTTGTAGTAAGTGTAGCTGTTGGTAATTTCGACAGTACCGTAATTCACTGTCTCGGCCAGCTTGCGATAGAGATCGTCGTAGGCATAGACCGCCGATGAGACACCGTCAACATAGCCGGTCAGGTTGCCGGCATTATCGTAGCTGAAGCTAACAGCCTTGGTAGGATTGACGTCGTCTGCGGACGCAAAATAGCGAATCAAAACCAAACGACCGGCATCGTCGTACTCGTACTCTGTCTTCTGATTCTTGGCATCGATCTTTTCGACCAGGTTGCCGACATCATCGTAATCATATGAGGTCGGCTGGCCCTCGGGCCGGGTTTCTTTAACCAGCCGGTTGTTTCTGTCATACTCGAACCAGGTGGTGTTGCCTTCGGCATCCGTCAAAGCCGTCAAGTTGTCCCGGTTGTCATAGAAGTACGCCGTGTCCTGGTTCAGTGGGTCTGTGACGGTTTTCAACCGGTTTAATTCATCATAGGCATAACCGGTGGTCTTATTTTCTTTGTCCGTGCGGGCAATGAGATTGCCGGCCGGATCGTAGTCAAAATCCGTTAGATAAACCTCAGTTGGGCTCAACACATCTTTTTCTATGGTCTTGCGGCCGCGTTTGTCATACACAAACTCTTTGGCAAAGGTCGGATAGGTAATTCGGGAAGGCTGATTGGAGGCGCCACCGGCAGCCGCACAGGACGAACAGCCGGATCCGTTCGCATCTGCATATTCCATGGCAATTTGATTGCCGTTGCCGTCAATAGTTTTTACCAGGCGCCCATCCGAATCATATTCATAGTTGATGGTTTTTCCTTCAGCATCGATCTGCCGCAGCATCTTGCCATCAGGATCGTATTCATACCGGGTGCTGTTGCCCAGAGCATCCGTGACGCTGATGAGATTGTTTTTATCATCATATTCGAAGAACTTTTCATAGTTGTTGGCATCGATCTCTTTGATCTTTTTGCCCATTTCGTCATAGAAAAATTCAGGGCCATAACCCAGAGGATCGATGATTTTTTTCAACTGACCGGCGGTATCGTATTCATAGTACCACTGCTTGCCGCGGGCATCGATTTTGCTAAGCACATTGCCCATGCCATCGTGGTCGGTAAAGCGCGTGACGCCGCCTTCCGGATCGGTGATCGACGTCAGGTTGCCCCGCTCATCATAGGCAAGCTGCGTCAAGGCCTCCGCCGTATTGGCGTCGGCCAGACGCCGGGTGGTCAACAAATACCCGTCGCCATCATATGTGTACTCGGTGACCCGCTCGTATTCCGTGCCGGCCGCCTCAACCTTGCGGGTCAGATTTCCGATGTCATCATAGGCATAGCTGGTGACAACCTCGTTTTCATCGACTTCTTCGACCCGCCGGTTGTACTTGTGCTCATATTTATAGGAAACGGACGAACCGTCGGGGTAGATGACCCTGGTCAGGTTGTCCCACTCGTCGTATTCTTTGCGGGTGACATTGCCCTGCTCGTCGGTGACCAGCAGGTTGCGGCCGTCTTTGGCAATCTGCTTCACCGCGCGGCCGTTGATGTCCACCCGCTTGGTCTCGAAATCGCGGTCATACCAGATTTCCTTGACTTTACCGGCCGAAGTTTCTACCCGAGCGTAAAACTCCCCGGTAGCTTCGTCAAAGTCATAGTCGAAGAAAAAGCCCTCGCCCCGGCTGTCCACTACCGATGCAACACTATCGTACTTGTCATAGGACACCGTGATCACGCGCCCGGCCGGCTCGACAACGGTCTCCAGCCGCCCATGGGTGTCATATTCAAAGTTGGTTTCAAATCCCAGAACATCCGCTACCGTGCTCAGCCGGCCATTGGTATAGGTGTAAGCAACTTGGCGGTTGTCACCGTCGCGTACAGCCGTTATCAATCCCTCGTCATCGGTTTCATACCACAGCACCTGATGGTCGTTGCGGTCAGACACGCCGAACAGCTTGCCGTCCTGGTACAGCAGTTTGGACTGAATCCCGCTGCGGTTGCCCCGGGCGGTCATGTTTCCGTCGGCATCGTAATCGATCCATCGGCCGTTGGGATCAGTCCAACGGTAACCGGTTTCTGACTTGACGATTCTAAAAATATCATGGACAAAAATATTCCCATCGATTGAGGATTTCTCATAGATCACACCGCCCTTGTCGATGGATGCGATGCCGCCGTCGATGTCAGACGGCAGCAACGTCAGACGGTTGCGCTCGTGCTCCCAGCGCCACTGATTGCCGTAATACCAGCGTTTGGCTTCAATGGTGCCCCCCGGGGATTTAACCGCTAGGTCCACCCGATCGCGAAAATACTCCCGCATTACCAGGTTGACTGATGAAAAAGTATCCTCGGATTTATTTTCTAAAGTTTCTTTTTTCCTGCAATCTTTCTCGCAGTCGTTTTCTGTGCGGGGAGGCCGCGGGAGGCAATCGGTCCCCTCTATTTCACTGGGCGCGGGAGACTGCATCGACACCGAGCCGCCACCGGCACTACCGACAGTCCATATGCCATGTCCACCGCCCCCACAAGTCCCGGAAGAACGCGTCACGCAGTGCTGGGCACCCGATCGGATTTTTTGCCCGTTGGCACATTCACAGCCGTATTTGACCTCAAAACAGCCGCCATAGTTTTGGCAGCCGCCGCCGGTGGCCTGGCCGTCTTCATCGGGCTCAATGGATTTGAGGCAAGTCACCCGGTAGGGGATGGTGATCCGCTGCTTAGCCTCCAGGCTGTCGGGCAGCACGGCCAACGCTTCGTATTTAAAATACTGATCATCCGGCGGCAGGATCAACTCCAGATCGTCGGCCCGGACCAAGCCGTAGTTGGTCAGGGTGAACTCGGCATTGAAGACATCGCCGGCCTGCATGGCAGGCAGGGTCACCGAGGCCGGTTCGATCACCAGCACGGCCACCGGCACGTTGGTCTCATATACGGCGGTCAGTACGATGTCATACTGGTCTTCGATGGTGGTCTCGGTCACCGACCATTCCACGGTTACCGCGTTATAGTCCAAAAATACATCCTCTGTGACCGTCACACCCGGTTTAATCCACACCCGGCCAATGTATTCCTGGTGGTTTTCGGCCGTAATGCGGCACTTGTAGCGGCCGGAAGGAATATCTTCGAACCAGGCTTCCCCGACGCTGTCGGTGGTGGTTCCATACGTCTGGGTCAGGGCCGCCTCGTTTTGCAGCGTTACTTTGGCGCCGGCCAAGCCCTGGATAATTTCACCGTTCTGGTCGACAGTGGCCGTGTAAATGTCGGAGACTTTGAACAGGGCACTGCCCAGACCGTCCTGGGTGACGGCCACGTACAGATAAATGTCCGTGACCGGGTGATTGGCAGCCGCAACCCGCAGATAAAAGGTGTAGTCGCCTTCGGCCACCGCGGCCGTGGGCGACACCGCCAAACCGACCTCTTTGGTGGCGCCGATCGCCAGGTTGCCGATAGCGGCGGCGGAGTTCAGATATATCCAGGAGGGCGCCGGGTTGCCGTCGGTGTCGATTAACGACAGCTGCACGTCGTAAAGATCCGCCAGGCCCTTGTTTTCCATCTTCACGACCTCGCTGACGGTATTGTCCCGGGCCACACCGGTCTCCACGCGATTGGGCGTAAAGTACAGCGAAGGCTTGGCCTCGGAAAACTGCGCATTGATTCGCACCGTGCCCCAGACGATCGGGTCGGCCTCACCGCTTTTGACCGTCAGGTTCAGCTTTTCGGTGGCGCCGGCCGTATTGTCGGCCGAGATCGTAAACGCCAAGTCGGCGGTCTGGCTGCCGTCCAGGGCGGCGATGGGCTCACCGGGCGCCAGGTGAATGCCGGCCGGTTTTTCACCATAGGGCTGCTCCAGGGCGTTATATTCCAGACGCAAATTATCGACCGCCGTGCCATCACCGGTCCGGACCCGGATCTGAATGGTGCTGGTGTAGTTTTTGGGCACGTTCAGGTTCAAAACGGGCGGTTCGATGCTCACATTGCTGATCACGAACTGGCCGTGCACCGGCGTGTCATTCACAGCCGGGTGCACCACCCGCACGCGGTAAACGCCCGACTCGCCTTCCAGCGGCTGAAATCGGTGGGTAAACGTGCCATCCTCGCCGGCAAAGACATCGAATTTACGTTCGAATCCATCCAGGGTAATGACCACGCCCAGCGGCACATGGACCATGGCTTGGCCGGTGGCCCGCTCCACGGCCCGGCCGGTGATGACGATCTCCTGATCGCCGGTGGAGCTTTGCGGAGCGATTTCCAATACTTCACCATAGTAGGCCGTGTCCACCAGGCTGACGGCATGGGTCGTGGCCGGCCCGTTCATTGTGACCTGGGTGGCCCGGCCCTGGTGGTAGTAGACCTGGTCGATTTCCAGGCGGACGATGACATCATCGGGGGCATTGGCCGGTACCGGCAGACTGATGGGATCCGAAGTGAAGCTTTCACCGGCCTGGATGCGGACCACCGTGTTTTTGTTGGGCAGGGTGACGGTCTTGGCGCTCGTGGCCTGTTTGAAGGGCAGGGTGCTCAGCACGTTGTCGTCTTCATCCAGCAGGTAGAAGGTGATCTCGTCGGAGACGGCATTGCCCGAATTTTTGGCGGTTACGATTTCGATTTGCTCCTGACCGGTATTTTCGAGGACAAACTGCACCTGGCCCGCGCCCGCCCGGGTGAATTCTTCGTTTAAAATCTGCAGACGCAGCATGCCGTCAGCCACTTCGATCTGGCTGCTGCGGATGATTTGAACCGTCTCGTTGGTCTGCGGCGTCACTTCGATGGTCGTGGCCAGGGTTGTCATCTCCGGCAAATCATCATAGCCGCCCACAACCACCGGAATCGTCCGGGAGGTGCCCGGATCGAGGTCGAACGGCTCCGAGGTGTGGTCGTGGGTACCCACAAGGACCTTTAGCCGGATGTTGTCCACCCGGCTCGCGCTCACGTTTGATACGGCATATTCCAGTCGATTCATGATGCCGCGCTCAATACGACTGCCGTCGCTCAATACGGCCTGCAGCACCGGCAAGGTCAGGCTGCGGCCCAGACTCTCGGCCAGGCTGGTGTCCCGGGCAACGATGGTATAGAGCCTCTCATCGCCGCTGTAGCCGGTGTCCGTGTAGGACAGACCGGTTAATAGCTCCGGGTTGAGTTTGACCGGCGCATCCCCCAGGTAGATGTCGTAGCCGGCAATGTCGCCGCCCGGATGGGTCCAGCTCACCGCCGGCGGCTGGTCGTCGGTCTGCACCACGCTGATGCCGGAAACCGGCAGCAGCTGGATGTTCAAATAGTCGGCATTGGACGGCGGCGACTCATTGCCCGCCCCATCCACGGCCGTCACGGCATACCAGTGCTCCGCCAGCGACGGCGTGGGGTCCACCACCAGGGTCTGGCCGATGTCGGCGGCCAGCGGCGCCAGGCCGTCGGCACTGAAAATCTCCTGGTCCGCGCGGTACAGCGCATACTTAATGTCTTCGGTAAACGGCGGCGGCTGCCAGGTGACCTTGATGCCGTTGGCCACCAGCTCCAGTGCCAAATCCGAAGGCGCACCGGGGGCCTGGGCATCCGAGTTGACCACCACCTGGCTGCTCAGTCCGCTGACCGCCTCCTGGTCGTTTTCCTGCCGGATGCTGGCCACGGCATAGGTGTAGGCGCCGTCTAGGGCCGGGGCATCTTCAAAGGCCTGGACCGCATCCAGCCGGGCATAGGCCGTCAGCTCGCTTTCGCCCGGGGCCTTGCGGTAAAGCTGGTAGCCCGCGGCCTGCTCCACCGCCAGCCAGGTCAGTCGGATTTTGCCCCCCGGCAGGGCCTGGCCCTTGAATTCCAGGGGTGCGGCCAGGGGCGGCAATTCCCCCTGGTAGACCTGGAAGATGTTGGGGGCCTGAATGCGGTCCCCGGCATTGTATAGGGCGTCGCGGCCCTGATAGATAAAATAAAACGTCTCGGCCGCGGCCAATCCGGCATCGGCCGGCAGATCGAACTGGGCCTGCCAGGTCTGTACATCGCCGGGATGGACTGCCAGTTCGGTCAGCGAATCGATGGCGATCACATCCCGCCCGGCGCCGGACAGCCGATAGGACAACTGCGGAATTTCGTTGGATTTGATTTGCTCGTCCAAACCGAGGATGACGGTTACGGACACCGGGCTGTGCTCTTCATTGGCCATGGGCGCCGGTGGTGTGACCGCCAGTCGGGTGACGGACGGACCGTCGGTGTCGATCTGAATGGTGCTTCCGCTTTCGATATCCGTGCCGCGGTTGCCCACCGCATCCCGCGCCGAGAAAATGGCATAGGCCGTGCCGCCGGGGGTACTGTCGCTGATGACGAAAAAGCCGCCGTAGCTGGTGTCCGTATCCCGGCTTAACTGCACCGCCAGCGGGATGCCGCCGTCCGGGGCAATGCTTAAATACGGATCGGACTGCAGGGGCTCGCTGACCGTCAGCACCACGTTGACGGTGCCCGGTGCCATGGTGCCGGTGGCGGCATCAAATGCGCCCTGGGGGCTGTAATCGATGGCCGTTGCCTTAGGAGCGGTGCCGTCGGCCCGGGCCGCAGCCTCAGCAGACAGGCCCGATTCATTGGCAGCCGCATCGACCGTGCTGACCCGGTAGTACCAGGTGCCGTCCGATGGCGGCAGATCGTCGAAAGTTGTATTTTGGATCAAGTCCGGGTTAATTTTGCCGGCCCCCTGGGGCGTGGTAAAGGGGCTGGAAGCCCGGTACAGGTTGTAGCCGGCAACTTCGGTATCATCCGGCGCAGTCCAGGTCAGCCGCACCGCCCCCTCGGCTTTGGCCCGGGCTGCCAGGTTGGACGGGCTGACCGGCAGGGTGGTGTCCAGGGTGACCAGGACTTCAGCGCTTTTGGGTCCCAGGCCGGCGCGGTTGCCGGCGGCGGCCTGCAGGCGGTTTTGGCCTTCGGCCAGGGTCAGGGACGTGCTGAAATTGCCCGATGCATCCACGGCCAGGGTCAGGCCGGTGTCCGCATCGTTATTATAAAGTGTCACTTCGCTGAACTTCTCTGCCCGGCCGGATACAGTAATCGTTGCCTGATTCGTAATGCTGCCGCCGGCCGGTTGGGTGATTTGCGGGGCACCCGGGGCTGCCAGCGCCACGTTGAGACTGTAATTTTGGGTTGTAACGTTGCCCAGCGTGTCATAGGCCTCGATGGTCAGGGTGTAGGCCCCATCCTCGGCGGCGACCACATTCCAGAAACCGGTATATGGGGCGCTGTAATCCGTGCGCACCAGGATGCTGTCGATGGAAAACACCACCCGGCTGACGCCGGCCGGATCTTGGGCCTCGCAGGAGAACGTGACCGGTTTCGTCACGGTGGCGCCGTCGGCCAGGGGCTGATCATCGATCTTGATGTTACTGATGTCCGGGCCCAGGGAATCGGCTTCCGGTGTGGCGGATATGGCCGCAACCACCGGATTCATGCCGTCGGAGAGGTTGACCGTGGCCACCGCAAAATAATAGGTCACACCGTTGGTCAGCCCGGCCACCTTGGCCGACGGGATGGCGGGGGTCAGGGTCGGGGTCATCCCTGCCACACTCGAAAAGTCACTCTCGCTCGCATAGATCACATAGTGCGCCACATACTGGGCGGGTTCAACGCCGTCCCAGTTCAGATCAACATATCCGCTGTGAACTTCCGCTGTCAGGTTTACCGGATTCGCAAGCAGGGTGACCCCGGTAATTGTTTGGCCGCCGCTTTGGTTGTTGTCATTGTCATAGGAAATGACTTTAAACGAATAGCCGCTGGCCGCGTTGAGGTTATTTTGAGTATATTCATGGGTTCCGGCAGCCAGGGTAAGGACATCGCCGCCGGCAAAAGCGATATGGTAGCCGGCCAGGTCGCCATGGAGGTCAGCCGAACCGTCCCAGGTAAAAATCAGCTTGTTGGCAAAAGATTGGGCCTTCAAATTGGTCACATTTTCAGGCGCGACGACATCCTGCGGACTGCCGGATATGGTGGCTGCCGCCGAGGAGGCGTTGCCCCGGGCATCCACGGCCACCACGGCAAACCAGTAAACCGTATTGCGGGTGAGCTCGCCGGCGCTAAATTGATACTGACCGGCGCTGGGGGAGCCGATCAGGCCGGCCGCCGACACATCGGTAAACGCGGCGGTGGACCGGTAAACCCGGTAGCCGGCCACATCGCCGTGGGCGGCCTCGTCGTAGCCGGTCCAATCCAGTTTGATGGTGCGGCCGTCACCGGCCGGATCCAGCGTCAGGGTGGTGACCGCCGGCGGCGGCACGTCGTCAAAGACGATGGCCACCGCGGCCGGGTCGCTCTGGTTGCCGGCCCGGTCCCGGGCGGCAAAGGTAAAACTATTGTCGCCGGCAATAAGGTCGGCGGTATAGGTCCAGTCGGTCTGGGCCGTGTGGCCCATGATTTGATTGCCGTTTAGCAGCAGGGCCGCATCGGCCTCCTTGGTGCCGGATAGCTGCTGGGTCGGCTGGTGGGTCGGCGAATTGACCGGATTGACCACCGGGGCCGGCGGCGGCGTGGTGTCCAGGGTAAAATGATAGATTTTGGCAGCCGAGCGGTTGCCGAATTCATCTTCCAACACCAGGCTGACGGTATAGGATGAATCTGCTAAAGCCGCGCCCGGGGTGAATACCAGCTGGTTCGCACCGGATATGGCCCAGGCACCGGCAACGGGCTGCTGGCTGCCGTCCCGGATGGACAGCGTCGACCGGTCGAGAATCAAACCACTCGTGGCCTCGGTAAAAGATACGATCACCGCGCCTATCGCCGCGTTGACGAAACTGTTGTCTGCCGGGGTGATGTCCGTGACCGCCGGGGCCACCGAGTCCACCCGGATGTCCACCCAGACCGCGGGGCTGCTGTTGCCGGCGCCATCCTGCAGGCGGATCTCAAGGGCATTGTCGCCCTGGGCCAGGGTCAGTTGGGCCGACCAGCTGCCGCTGCCCAATTCGATCTTTGGCTGGTCGTTGATATAAACCGCCGTGTGGTCTTCGCGCGTGCCGGTCAGAATGACGGTGGCGGTTTTGGATTGGTTGACAACCGGGCGCAGCCGGATCGGGCCGCTAAACACCGCGCCCCCAGTGATGGCCGGTGCGGCCGGCGGCTGGCCGTCCACCGTAAAGGAGAAGTTATAGTCCACTGTGTTGCCGGCGATGTCCGTTGCAGTCAGTGATACGCGGTAGGTGTCGTCGGCCAGCGGTACCGTGGCGGGGGTGAAGACAAAGCGGTCGGAAGCTTCGGCTATGGTTCCGCCCACCGGTTGGTTGCTGCCGTCCAATACCGCCACACTGGCGATCACGGCCGCATCATCCACCACGCCGAACTGATCGGTCAGGGTAAATTCGATGGTATTGGCCTGCGGCAAAACAGCACCGTCGGCCGGAACCGTGTCGACCAGCTCCGGGGGTGTGGGATCGATGATCGGCGGCAAATTCGCGCTGCGGCTGTTGTTTTCCTCGTAAACCTCATGGACCTGGCCCTGGCTGTCAGCCCGGGCCTCGATACCGTGGTCGCCGGCAACGGCCGTCCAGGTGAAGCTAAGCGGCAGGGACGTATTGGCGGCCATTACCGGATTGACGGTTTTGCTGCCGATACGGCTGCCGTTTATATACAGCGCCACATTAAAGGCATCCACCACCGGGCCGCCCGTGTTTTCGACGGTGGCCGTCAAGGTGATGGTCTGGCCGGCCTGCAGATCGGCGGCCGGCTGCCAGCTGAGATCGGATACCACTAGATCCGGCGGATCACCCAGGGTGGTAAATTGCCAGACCGGCCCGGCGGTCTCGCCGCCGGCATTGTCCCGGGCCACTATTTTCCAGTAGTAGGTGGTTCCGGCTGCCAGATCGGCTTTGGCATAGGAAGTTGTTTCAAGACCTTCGGCCAGGGAAACGAGGCTGTCGGCGGCGCTGCCGAAATAAACATCATAGACCACCGCGTCCCAGGGGTTGGGATCGCCCCCGGCCCAACTCAGGGAAACATCAATCGGCTGCCCTTCGGCCACCACCGGCACCCGCACGGCACCAGCGGCCGGCACCGGGTCCCTGGGCACAAATGGTGCGGTGTTGGTGGGGGGTGATGTAATGCAGCTGCTTTCTTCCAGCAGCCAGGGAGCGGCGTTCACATTGCCGCTGACGTCATCGCCGTTGACTCCCGGCCCGTTGGCATCGTTCCACCAGTTATTGGTGGCATCCACTTCAACACTGCCGGTATTGCTGATGCCGGAATTTCTGTTGCGCAAAAAGTTGTTGCTGTTGATGAGAGGCGCGGCATTGTTGGCGACATAAACCCCGTAGTGATTGTCCTTGAAGTTGTTGCAGCGGATGGCAGTGCCGTCGGCGCCGGGGCCGTCGACGTAGATGCCGGAGTGGCTTGAGTTGCGGATGGTGTTGTACTGGATGGCGGGCTTGGCGTTTTCCAGGTAAATGCTAGCGTTGTGCGTGTGGCCGCTGTATTCGATAGTACAATGTTCGATTATGGTTTCGTCGTCTTTAGTTTGGTCTCGTAAATAGATGCCTTTCCAGTCTCCGGGCGCCGGCGAGGCGTTGTTGGAAGTAAATACTACCGGTAATTCTGCCGTTCCCTGAACCGACAATGCCCCGTAATAGTCATACGTATCATAACGATAATTCAGCCCGACATAGAGCCCGGTTCCCGGATCAAACCGGATCTCGACACCGGGATCGATCGTCAATGTGGCTATGTAAGCACCCCAGGATGGATTGGAATAGCGAATCGTTATATCGCCGGTGACTACATAGGGTAATGCCTCCGTATTTAACTTTACCCACGTGCTGCTGGAGGTAATGTCGCCGCCCCGTATTGCGATGGCGTTTTTACCGTTTCCCGATCCGTGATTATTCCTGATATTCTTCACGCCCATTGGATAAATATTGACCGCGGCACCGCCATTGTTGTTGATGGTGTTGTTGGAAATAACGGCGGCTGAACTGTCATCACTATAAATCCCGTCCTGGCCGTTGTCGGAGATGAAATTGCCTTCAATCGTGGGAGAGGATGAGCTCAGATACAGCCCCGAACCGCTGCTGTTCTGAATCGTACTGTTTTTTATGGTGGGATTGGCATTTGCACAGTAAATGTTTGCCTTGTTCGAGTCGGTACTGCCACCATATTCCACAACACTGTATTCCAACGCTGTCTGCGCATCATCGGTCTGATCCCGGAAAACAATGCCTTTCCAATCCCCCAGGGTTGGATTGGATAAATTGGAGGTGAATACAATGGGAGCGTCTGCCGTTCCTTTGGCAGACAGGGCACCATAATAGTCATAGGTATCATGACGATAATTTAACCCGACATAAAGCCCGGTTCCCGGATCAAACCGGATCTCGACACCGGGATCGATCGTCAATGTGGCTATGTAAGTAGCCCAGGATGGACTGGAATAGCGAATCGTTATATCGTCGGTGACTACATAGGGTAATGCCTCCGCATTTAACTTTACCCACGTGCTGCTGGAGGTAATGTCGCCGCCCCGTATTGCGATGGCGTTTTTACCGTTTCCCGATCCGTGATTATTCCTGATATTCTTCACGCCCATTGGATGAATATTGACCGCGGCACCGCCATTGTTGTTGATGGTGTTGTTGGAAATAACGGCGGCTGAACTGTCATCACTATAAATCCCGTCTTGGCCGTTGTCGGAGATGAAATTGCCTTCAATCGTGGGAGAAGATGAGCTCAGATACATCCCCGAACCGCTGCTGTTCTGAATCGTACTGTTTTTTATGGTGGGATTGGCATTTGCACAGTAAATGTTTGCCTTGTTCGAGTCGGTACTGCCACCATATTCCACAACACTGTATTCCAAAGCTGTCTGCGCATCATCGGCCTGATCCCGGAAAACAATTCCTACCCAATCCCCCGGGGATGGATTGGATGAATTGGAGGTGAATACAATGGGAGCGTCTGCCGTTCCTTTGGCAGTCAGGGCACCATAGTAGTCATACGCATCATGACGATAATCTAACCCGACATAGAGCCCGGTTCCCGGATCAAACCGGATCTCGACACCGGGATCGATCGTCAATGTGGCTATGTAAGCACCCCAGGATGGATTGGAATAGCGAATCGTTAAATCGCCGGTGACTACATAGGGTAATGCCTCCGCATTTAACTTTACCCACGTGCTGCTGGAAGTAATGTCGCCGCCCCGTATTGCGATGGCGTTTTTACTGTTTCCCGATCCGTGATTATTCCTGATATTCTTCACGCCCATTGGATGAATATTGACCGCGGCGCCGCCATTGTTGTTGATGGTGTTGTTGGAAATCACGGCGGCTGAACTGTCATCACTATAAATCCCGTCCTGGCCGTTGTCGGAGATGAAATTGCCTTCAATCGTGGGAGAAGATGAGCTCAGATACAGCCCCGAACCGCTGCTGTTTTGAATCGTACTGTTTTTTATGGTGGGATTGGCATTTGCACAGTAAATGTTCCGTTTGTCCGAACTGGTACTGCCACCATATTCCACAACACTGTATTCCAATGCTGTCTGCGCATCATCGGTCTGATCCCGGAAAACAATTCCTACCCAATCCCCCGGGGATGGATTGGATGAATTGGAGGTGAATACAATGGGAGCGTCTGCCGTTCCTTTGGCAGACAGGGCACCATAATAGTCATAGGTATCATGACGATAATTTAACCCGACATAAAGCCCGGTTCCCGGATCAAACCGGATCTCGACACCGGGATCGATCGTCAGTTTGGCTATGGCCGTACCATACGATGGATTGGAATGGCGAATGGTTACATCGCCGGTTACGATATAAGGGCTGCCGGCCAGGCTCCAGGTGGTATCGCTTATAATTTCTCCGCTGACATGGGTTCCGACAACCGGGGTTTCGACTTCGGAAGGCGGTGCGGTGTCCTGGGCGTAGGCCATACTGCAAGAGATGCAGACCATGATCAGCAAACATATGAGTGTTAAAATCTTTTTCAATTTATATCTCCAGTATTGAGATTTGAGCTTCCTTTGACTTCGGCAATATTTTCCCTGTTGTGGTTATCCAGTAAGAACTAGTAGAAAGAGTCGTATCTATTTTATCCCCCTCCCTCAATCCCTCCCGCCAGTCTATGATCCCGAGTACTTTTCGGGGGGGAGGGAAGTGAACTGTCCGTTACTGGAGCTTCGTGGATATCCAGGTTCTCTAGTTACTGCCCGGGGTCGCTTCCTCCCCGATCTTTTCGCCGCAGGGCTGGCAGTTACCGACTGTCTTCATGCGGCTTTCACGGGACTTCCAGGAAAGCAGCAGGCCTTCCAGGTATCCCTGGTAGGCGGCAACACCGCCCTGCAGCTGAAACGCTTCGATACCCATGCGGCTCATCATTTTCTCGGCTTTTTCATACTGCTCGCCGGATTCATCAAACAGGATGATGGATTGGAAGGGTTGGCTCTTTTTTTTGACGATCTTCCTGAGATCCGATTTCGAACTGTCCGGCCGATCCGGCAAGGGATGGTGTTGGGCATAGGGCATGAGTCGGCCGGCGGCGGCGCTGCGTTGCGGCGAAATGTCAATCACCAGTGTGCTCTCGTAATCTTTGGCCCGGAAAAAATCCCGGGGTGAAACTTTTTTCATAGCGCCCAGCGCAAAAAGGTCGCCGGCCAGAGGTCCGCCGTGATGTTGCCAGGCCGGCAGACCGCCGTCCAGGATGAACGCTTGAAAGCCTCGCTCCGCAAGCCGCCGGCATTCGGCGGTCAGGTCGCCGTAGCGAAACCCCGCATTGACCAGAACCACGGGCGTGGATTTTAGATAGGTCTTGGTTTTGACGGCATGCAGCGGGATGTTGATCGAGCCCGGAATGTAGAGCCGCTCGAAGTCCTGCCGGCGGCGCACATCCACCAGGGTGAGCGGCTGGTTGCGTTTGAGCTTGTAGCGGACCGATTTGACGGATAGCGCCAGGGCAGGATCATGCTTTTTGAGTTTGCGGGCGATGAGGTCGTCCGGAATTGCGGATGACGCAATGGTGTCTGTCGCTGAAACCGCTGTGGACAGCCCGACTAAGATCAATGTTGTTACGGTGATAATTGAAAGTATTGATTTCATCAGTTTCATTTTATAATCCATATGGGACGCAGATTTTCGCAGATTGAGACTGCTGCTGAGTTCGTGAGTTCATGAGTTCGTAAGTTCATGAGTTCGTAAGTTCGTGAGTTCGTAAGTTCGTGAGTTGGTAAGGGAGAAAATTTAATTGGATTATCTTCCCTTAATCGCTCAAGAGCTCAGGAGCTCAACAACTTACCAACTTGTATTCCCACATCCTTTATCTGCGTTCATCTGCGTCCCAAAATTAATAAATTCCCAATCCGAAATCGATTGTTATTCTACCGTTCCATATTCAAGCACCAGGGTTTCTCCGATGTGCCCCTTTGGCAGTTGGCGGCCGTCGATCGTGACGACCGGGTTGATATTGGAATTTATCTCATAGGTGCCGACAACATCCTGCCGCTTCCCATCGTAGGCGGTCAGTTCTACCAGGTCTTTTGAACCGGTATATTCCAGGGTCAGATCGACGTAATACGGCGGCCCCTGGGGTTCAGTGAAGACATTAAATACCGCACAATCGCGAAAAACATCGCCGACCGCGACCGCTTTTTTGTCGGTCAGGTGAATGGTTTTATGCTTGCGGCCAATCTCGAGGTAAACGCGTTCGCCATCGAGATGGTGGACATCGACCAGAAAGTTGTCCCCCGGCGATACCAGGTGGCTTTCAACAAGATATTTTCGGCCGGAATCCTCATAGACTTTAATCTTGGCCGCGCGCCTGCCGAAGTAGATGAACTCGATGTCCGTAACGCGATACCCATGATAGCCTTCCGTCATATCAACCACCTCGAATTCGCCGATTCGATCGCCGAATTGCAGGGGGGGGTCACCGGAGGTGTTCAAGCGCTGATAGGTATGACCCGGGATGTAGTCTCGCGGCAGCCGGCCCTTGAGCTCGACCTGGTCCGCCCCCAGAAAAGAGCCGTCAAACGTCGCCGGATCACCATCCAGCTCCAGCTCGCCGGTGATCGACACCCCGACTTCCGGCGGCGGCGAGATCAGCAGGACGAGCATATCATCCAGGTAAAGCCGGACCTCATGGGTCAGCTTTTTGCAGTTGATGGACAGCTGCGGGTTTTTGCCGCGGGCGCCATGGGTCTTGATCGACAGATCCTGCCGCTCCCCGCCCACGACCAAATAGCGCTCCGACCACTTGATCGGAAACGATTGGTCGTCAAATACAACCGTTTCGCCGATCATCAGCCTGGCTTTTTGGGGATGGCCGATACCGGAGATGCGGATGTGTTTGTGCGGGTGCTTGCCCTTGAGCTTTGCACCATTGTGGAGGGTCACCTGCCAATCGCCGCCCCGCTCGAGATCGTCACGGCCCAGTGTGGACATCACGTCGAAGCGGTTGAATAGAACTTCCATTGCGACCAAATTCGTTTCGGGCAAGATGGTGAGCGCCAGATCGCCGTCCAGGTATATGCGCGCCTCGGCCTGGAGGTTATGGTGCAATACCTTCAGCAGGTTGTCTTTTTCAGACGCATGGATACGCATCATCTGCAGCCGGCCGTCATCATCCAGGCTGAACCAATCCTGCCAGTCGACGGGATAGGGTTCATCGGCAAAGATCGTCTGGTCACCTACTTCCAGGGTCATCTCCCGGGGCTGCCCTACATTGGCCAGCCAAACATGGTGCTTTTTCTCCTTGACGATCCCGTAAGGCGGTTCGGCAACCACGCCGGACTGCGCCAGGTCCGCCGCGTCTTTGGTCATCAGCCGGGCACTGCCTTCGATGATGGGTATCCACTGGTTGAGTAGAATCGTATCCGGAATGATGTCGGCTGCCGACAACAACGGCGGATCGGACTGATAGGATGACAGCACCGTGTGGCGGTCCAGATAACCGGCCTGACCGCCGTCGATAACAATTAGATCGTCAGCGTTAACGCTGTAAAAATCCAGGACCGTGCTGCCGGAAAAGGCGAGAATGTCCATCTCGTCGATACCGACATACTTCAAGGTCAACGAGGCGATTTTTTCTTTGCCGGGTTTGACACCGGTTTGGGCCGCAACGATATCCACCACGACAAAGTCACCGTACCCGTCGCCGGCCTTAAGCCCGGCAGCCTTGTCGGTCGGGATAACGGTTTCAACCTCGGCATTCTCGAGACTGATCTCGGCCTTGATAGTATCCTTTGAATGACGGCCGTGCTGAATATCGAACGGATCCTGCCATTTCAGGTCCCAACGATGGGGGTCGATATGGACCAGCGCCGGCACCGGCCCCACGTCGAAGCTGACCACCTGCTCGGCCGAATTGCCGGCATGATCGGAAGCCGCCACGTACAGGGTGTGCACCCCGTCGGCCAGCTCAGACAAATCCAGCAGGGCGTCGGCCGCAATCGGCCGGCCGTCGAGGAAGATCTCCACACTTTCGGGGACCAGCCCGCTGGAAACGCCGCCGCTCTCCGGATCTGCGACCGCCACATCGACCCATATTTCATCGGTGTTGCGGTAAAAACCGGCCTGGGGCTCGTATACCGTTATGACCGGCGCGGTCTTATCGATCAGCACATCGATCGTACCGGGCTCGCTGACGGCACCGTCGTCATCGGTGACCGTCACGCTGACCGTAAACAGGCCCTCCGCGGCATAATGGTGAACAGCCGCCAGGCTGCCGGTGACTGAGGGATTTTTGTTGTCCTCATCACCATCAATTTCGGTTGCTGAACCATCGCCAAAATCCCATTGGCTGGTGTGGCTGTCCAACCAGCCCGGGTCCGCAAAGAAGACCGTCAGGTGCACCTCACCGGAGGATGGATTGTCGTTGGTCAAATCCGTGATCACGGGTGCGACGTTGGCAACGGTCACGGTCAGTGAATCGGTGCCCAAACCGCCGTCAGCATCGGTTACCGACATGGCTGCTGTATAATTGCCGTTGTCAGCGTACGTATGGGACGGCGTCTGATTGCCGGTCTGAGACGATCCGTCGCCAAAATCCCATTTGATCGTGTGGCTGTCGGTACCCGGATCCGTGAAACTGCCGCTAAAGCTGACAGGAGTGCCTTCTTCCGCCGCCCGATCCGCATTGGCATTCACCGTCGGCGCCACATTGGCTATCGTAATCCGGTGCTCAACCCAATCGGTACTGCCATCGTCGTCGGTCACCGTCAAACGAACCGTGTATAAGCCGCTGTTACGGAAAATATACTGCGGGTTTTGATCGTCGCTCGTGTGTATGTCCCCGAAACGCCAGCTCCAAGACGTGATATCGTCCGGCGCCGAAGTCGAAGCATCTGTAAACACCACGGGCGAACCTTCATCCTGGGTGCCCGGCGACCAGGTGAAAGCAGCCGTCGGTGCGCGGTCGGCCACCGTGACCCGGGCGGTTACGATTTCACTTGTTCCACCACTTGCATCCTCGACACGCAGGGCCGCGGTGTAAGTCCCGTCATCGGCGTAAGTCCAGGTAGGCGTCGACAGGTCGCTGCCGTGCGTATCGGCGACGAATTCACCGCGGTAGTCAAAATCCCAGAAAAAGGTTAAATCAGTCGAGTCGACATCTGTGGCACTACCCGCAAACGCGATACTTTGGCCTTCACTGCCGCTGAATGTCTGGTCGATGGCGGCTGACGGATCATCGTTGACCGCAGCCACGATAAACAACACTGTGCTTTCATCCGACAATCCGAGTGGATCGGTGGCTTTGAATGTGATGGTCTCTGAGCCGTACCAGTCAGGATGAGGAATGATGATTGCGGCCACATGGGTGCCGTCGTCGATCTCGACTGAAAACTCGCTGTCGCCGTTGTAAGTCCAGTCCAACTCTGCGTCAGCGTTGTCCGCATCTTCGACATAATCGTCAAGGTCGATGGTGAGAAATAGTTCGCCTTCATCGATGGTCTGACCCGGGATATCGCTCACAACAGGTGGGGCATACCCGGTTACGGTCACCCGGGCCGCGTCATTTGTGCTGTCGATATCGGTGGGGCTGGAAAATTGCAGGGTGGTTTTATGGATCATTTCCCCGGCGGTCTCCACCCGGCAGATAATTTGAAGCGTGGCGACGCTTCCATGGGCTAGCGCGCCGATATCCCATAGGCCGATGCCCCCGATACCCGGATCGAAGCCCCCCTGGGAGGCCCCATCTGATTGACATACCAGCCCTGACGGTACCTCATTGACAACTTGAATATCAATGGCATCGTGGGGACCCTGGTTGGTAACCTCAAATGTAAATATAAAGTCCTCCCCCACATTGGCTGTTGATTGGTCGACAGAACCGATCACGGCAATATCAGCCGCCAAACCGGTCACACTGGCGGCATCTGTATTATTGCCGCCGTCCGGGTCGAATTCATCGAGGCTGGCGATGCCGGCCGTGTTGTCCTGCTCGCCGGCTCCAACGACATCTACGGTCATTTCCATGACGGCCGCGGCGCCGGCCGGGAGGATTTCCAGCTGCCACAGTTCGCTTTGGTCATCGTAAGTGCCCTGTGATGGGCCGGCTGAATGCAGCGCCAGCCCGTCGGGCAGCAGGTCATCGATCTCGATATTGCCGGCGTCATCCGGCCCGTTGTTTCTGACCAGCAGGGTAAAAACGGTTTGTTCGCCAACCTCGACCTCAGGTTGATTGACCCGCTTGTGGATGGCCAGGTCGGCAATGTACGGATGAATAGAAGGATCCTGATTGATGACGATGCTCGTGCGGTTGTTGGTGGGATCCGGGTCTGATTGATCACTGCCGGATATCACGGCGCTCAGGATAATCTCATCGATATTGTCGACGGCCAGTGCGAGCTGGAGCTCCGCACCGGCGCCGGACGCCAGTTCGCCGAGAGTCCATATCCCGGTAGCCGGATCATAATCGCCCTGGGTGGCCGTGCTTCCTTCAAAAGATAAACCGCCGGGCAGCAATTCCTCGATTCGCACGCCGGTGGCGTCATCGACACCGTTGTTGGTTACGGCAAGTGCCACCATGATCGTGTCACCGGCTTCCGGCGTTAAATTGTCCACGGTCTGGACCAGCGCCAGGTCTGTTTGGGTCGGGCCATTCAACAGCAAAGCCGTCGAATTGTTGGAGGGGTCCGGATCAAATAAATCCGCGTTGGTCAGGGCCGCAATATTGAGTATTTTGCCGGGCCGCATCACCTCGACGGTCAAATTCAAGGTCGCCGTATTGCCCGGCTCCAGGTCCGATAAATTGCCGACAAACCAGATGCCGCTAACCGGATCATAGGCACCGCCGGAGTCGTCGCTATTGTAATTCAACCCCCGGGACAGCAGGTTGACCACCTCAACCCCGGTGGCCTCGCGTGAACCCTTGTTGGTGGCCGTGAGGGTCAGAACCAGTTCGTCGCCCACGGATGGGCTGATATGGTCCACCGCCTGGCGAATCGCCAGGTCCGCCAGGGCGGCCGGATCGGTATCATTCAAAAATTCATCTAAATCCGATATGCCGTCGCGGTCGAAATCACCGCTGCCGTCCCGCGCCAGGGTCCCGAACTGCTGGAGTTCCCACTCGTCGTCCATTCCGTCCCCGTCCGAATCGCGAAAGCCGGTGACAGTGATCGTGATGCGCCGGCTGATTTCAAGCGCCCCATCCGAGGCGGCAAAAACGATGCCGTAAATTCCGGCCTGCCCTGCCGCCGGTGTCCAGTCGAAAGTACCCAGGCCCTGCCCCTGATCGATAAATCCGGCGCCGGTGGGCAAAGGGGCGGCCGACAATTGCGGTACGGTACCATTGGGATCACTGGCCTCGACAATAAAGGAAACCTGCTCGCCTTCGGCCACGGTTTTATCCGTGATGTACTGCATCGCCGGCGGCACAGGCACCGCCGAGGCATCTTCGAACCTGATGGTATAAGTCCCGGGCGAATTCACATCGAACAGGTTGAGGTGGTATTGCCAGGGGTTGTCTCTGACCCGGGTGTGGGACAGCCAGGCATTTTGCGGTTTGATGATCTTGCCGTCGGACCGTACGACCTCCTTGAGGACTTTTTGTCCGTTAAATGGATCGTCCAGCCGGACATACATGAATCCGGCCGTAACGGCGGTCTGCAGCGTCCGCGTATCACCGGTACCGGTCAATACCGCCGATTGCGATTGATTATTGACTTCCGGGTCTCCGGACTCCGGGTCGGCCAGGCCGGTAACTTCCGATTCATAGATACGATATACGCTGCCGTTGTGGGCCAGAAAATCGCGCACCGCATCCCGGCCGGGCAGATCCACAAGGACATCGCGCACCAGAAAATGGGTATTGACCTCCTGGATCAGAGATGTCAGCTCGCCGCCCAGTTCATCGGAATGTGAATAGTCGGCCGTAAAGGAGACAAATTTTCCCGACAGGGTGCAGGTCATGATCCAGCGGGCCACGCCGGCACTGGCAGGCGCAATATCGCCAAAATCCACCAGCAGGCTGTCGCCGGCCGCCTGTCCGTTGACCTCGCTGCCTTCGATGGCGAACCCGATTAGCAGCCCCTGTTCATTTTCCTTTATCTGGGGCTGGGCGGATTCGATTTTCAATTGGCGGGCCACACCGTGGCCGTTGTTTTTAACCCGTACGCCCAAAGTAAAGGGCTCGATCGGTTCAACCGTGCCTTCGGTCAGGGGATCATCACCGTAAACATCGGCAGGCAGGAAATAGTCGAGGGTGACCTCGGGCATGGGTTTGACGAAGATGTAGTCGGGTGTGACTTCGGTGACTTTTTGCTCGCCGCCGATGTCGTAGATTAATTTGGCGCCGACATAATACAGCGTGCCGGACTCCAGGCCGTTGGAAGCGCCCGGTGCGGGAATGATCAGCCAATGGATGTCGGCCGAAGTTGACGCTTCGACGGTGCCCGTACCGCTGACATCATCGATATTATCCATCGAATCGATGCGGATATAAAACAAGGCGTCGGTATCCGCCGGATCTGAGCTGGCCGACACCGGATTGCCGTCCTCATCGGCAAAGGATACGTCGACCCTGACGTTGTCCAGGCTGATGTTGGCCAGACCGTTGTTGATGCGCATGTGGGCGTCAAAGGCCTGGCGCTCCAGGGTCAGCTCCTGTTTGATCTCGATCTTGACCCGGGCGCAGACCGTGTCGGCGGCCCAAGAAACAGCCGGACTCGCCAACAGCAGCCCCGCCAGCAAAATACAACCCACCACCCCGCGGCAGCGATATAAAAATACCTCCCCCATTTTTCCCCCCCCGATTTCAGAAAACAGATGACGGTTGTCATATGACAGAAGTCAGATGTCAGACGACAGATGACAGATGTCAGAGGACAGAAGACAGATGTCAGATGACAGATGTCAGATGACAGATGACAGACGACAGACGACAGTCGACAGATGTCAGACGACAGATGTCAGACGACAGATGACAGAGAACAGAGAACAGAAAACAGATAAGAGCCGGCGTTGTTAGTTATCGGTTGTGGGTCATTAGGTTTCAGGTGTCAGCATCAGGGAAACTAAATCCATTGTCCTTGCATCTGAGGCCCAATACCCAATACCCAATACCTAATATCTAATACCGAATACCTGATCCTTTTCGCCCGGCTGCTCAGTAGCTCAGTAAGACACATCCGGTCTATTCCACTGTCGGATATTGCTTGCGGCTCTCTTTTCCCCCTATGAAAACAAGAACCGCACAGACGTCATCGTTTCCTTTTTTGGCTTTAATTTTTTATTCCTTTGACCGACATCCCTTTTTTCTCAGATCTTTCCTGCAGTGAGCCTTTCCCCCTGACTCGCAGCGGTTGTCGACGGCCATTGGATTTTGGCTTGTGTATCACCGCCGATTCGGCGGTTCGCTATACCGCCGACACCGGGCATAAGACCCGGGGTGACGGTTAAAACGCATTAACAGCTTGTCGCTGGTTTAAGTGGGTTCGGTGATGGAATATGCAGGGTGATAGTTGTCGGATCTGACGCCGTCGCATTTCCATCTTCGAACAATGGCGGGTATTTTTGATATTATATAATTCGATAGATGTGACGTTAGGGTATTTACTATATGACTACAATTCAGTTCATTCTCGCCGTGAGCCCTTCCCCCTTGACCCGAAAGCGATTGGCGGTGCCCAGCGGATCATCTTGCGATGCCCGGATGAGGCGCATGGCAATGTAGTCCTCCTGGTTTTGCATCAATACGTTGTTTTGCGGGTCGGCGATCTGCCAGGTGCCGTCCTCGTAAAACACCCCCCAGTTGTGATAATCCCGTGCTTTTAATACCGCGTTTTGCGGGCACAGATAGCCGCCGACCCGGCGAGCCGGCCGCCCGTTGGCCCGCGACAAGGCCACAAACAAATCCATGTATTCCGTGCAGTCGCCCTTCTTGTGCTGCAGCGCATAAAGGGCCCCGCGATCCCGGGCGGCGTATCCGCTGTAACGCACCTGGCTCGCTACCCAGTCAAACGTCGCTTTTATGGTTGCCATCCCGTCGGATTCCCGTAGTTTCCCTGCCAGCCGGCGAATGGCTGGGTGATCCGATTCGATATGCTTTTCCGGCAACAGATCGGATGTCTCGGGTTCAGCAGCAATCGAATTGGCAGCGCGCGAGACCATCAGTTTGGCTTTAATGGTAATGACACGGGACGCATACGGTGCCAGTTTTTCGAATGTAAAATGCAATACCTGGTTGCCGTATGGGTCGGTGTTTAGTTGAAAGGGATAATTGGCGGTCAACTCCTGACAGAGTTGATTGGCAGTCTGTTTGACCGGGGCGTGAGCCCAGAATTCCGCCTGGTCGATGACCCGATTGGTCTTGTTTCGCAGGGTGTAGCTGTATTGAATATCTTTGGCAATGGTATAGCCGGGGGGCGACGCTTTAAAATCGGCGGAATCAGCCGACAGCAACACTGCCACCCAGCCGCCGGCCGCGATCACGGCAACGCCCGCTGCCAAGATAGTTAATTTACGCCTGGTGAATACTTTTGTTACGGTTTTATTTCGAACTGCTATATCCCCCAAAAAACCCTCCAACCAAGTGATGATTACATTATATGAGAAATAATCCTGCTGCGCAATAATACTAAAGTATTACGAAGGACGGCGATCTCTAATACTTTAGTATTATATAGAGCCATTCGAATATAGAAAAATATCTAAATAGAAATTCAAATAAGACTCCGAAATTATATCAAATTAATAAAACATTGGCAGGTCTGGTCTTTCAATGGTTATTTGGCGGAAATTTTTGTAAAAAAAAGTAAAAAAATATAAAAAAATTAGATCAATCTGACAAAAAGCCATAATTTAGAGACAAATCCCCGGCCTTGGCTCACAAATCCATGATCAAAGGTCACTCTGATGGATGTGCAAAATGGATGAAGGTCGGCCAGTTCATGAGGGTATCACGCTTCAGCGCAAGGCCGAATAGTCGGCGGAGGGTCCTGAAAACCTTCATCCTTGTGCTTAATTTCAGAAACGTCTCAGCAATCAAAAATCCGGGCCCAGAGGACCCGGTTTTTGACAATCGAAAAGTTCGCCGGGTTGGACTGCCCCGGCTGAGCAACCCGACTTTTTTTTAAGCGATAATCTACAATGGTCTCACCGGCACGCAGATGTCAACAATATGTTTATGCTCAGGGTGCTCTTTGGGATCATTGTGGTTGAGTTCATAGCACAGACGATCATCAGGTTGATAGCCGCTTTCGGGCATCCAACCGCCCATCAGCATGTCCCAGGCATTTTCGTATTCATCGGCGGCAATTTCAAAGCTTGCCACGGCGAACTTCCCGCCGGGTACTGCCATGCTGCTGATTCCACCATCCGTCGGTGTGCCCTTGGGAACCGTGATGCAGGCGCTGGTTCTAAGCTTGTCCTCGTCCGTAATTTTAGGGTCGTCATGGTAAACGGTCAGCACCTGGGTTTCAGGAAAACGCAAAAGCCCCCTCGGGCCGGCCCATTTCATCAATTTATCGAACAGGCTCTCAAACAGCTCACTGTCACCCTTGTAAGGGCCGATGTGGCGCACGTAGGCGACATTTAGTTCCGGCATTTCTTTGACTTCGACCTGAATTTGTTCTTGCTCTTTCATTTTTATCCTCCATATTGGGTTTTGGGTTTGATCATCAATATAGAAGGAGTCGATGTCGAAGTCTTTGCACATCTTGCCAATCAGTTGATCATATTTGCTTTTCGTTTTACGAATCTTGCTATTGCGAATATGGCCACCGGCCCGCCACTCACTGGCACTCATGCGGAAGGCCTCTTTGAAGGCCCTGGCAAAAGTAGCGGACCCGGAAAACCCGCAGTCCAAAGCAATTTCAGTGATGGATTTTTTAGGGTTGTCAAGAAGCCGGGCGGCTGCTTTTTCGATGCGATTGCGCTGGATGAAATTGTTGAGGGTTTCACCCATCAATGCTTTAAAGAGCCGGTGAAAATGATATCGTGAAAAATTAGCGACACCGGCCAATGTTTCAAGCGAGAGATCCTGATCTAAATTGTGTTCGATGTAGTCAAGGACCCGGTTGATACGGGAAATGTACTCTTGCCTCATATATTTATTTCGATCTTCGTTTTCCATCGTTCCCCAAATTCTAAATCTCTTTTGAAACTACATTGAAAGCGAACCGCAGAATATCGAATATCGAACCGCAGAATGTCGAAGTGTGGAATCGCTTCGCTCAGTATTTATGTAAAATTGACAGAATACATTATTCGATTTTCGATGTTGGACGTTCGATGTTCGACGTTCATTGGTTTCTTTTCTTTGATCAGACTGGCCGTTTTTTGGCCAGCGGCCGCCGCTCGTGTGAAACTATATGAAATGACGAATGTCGAGTGACGAGGACGAATGGTGGAATCGCCTCAGGCTTGGGGCTTTGCCCTTTGGGCTTCGCTTTCAGCTACGACCCAACACGTCGGGCTACGACGCCACAAGACGACCCGACACGTCGCTCAGTCGTTTTAAAATAGATAGAATACCTAAAATCCGCAATCCGCATTACAAAATCCAAAATGCGGAATTACCCTAAATCCAAAATCCGCATTCCAAAATCTAAAATTTGCTTTTGGATGTTTCTTTTGCGATCAAACTGGAAACTGGCGGCCACCGTTTGCTCTTGAATCAGAAGCTATTGGCATCGCTCTACTCGGCTGGTCGAAGGCACCACCGGCGCAGCCCGCGGTAGTAGAGGACCTGGAGGCCCAAAGCCAGGTAAATGAAATCCCGAATCAGCGTTGTTTCAGTGGTCATGGTTGAACCTGATTCCTGGGCTGCGAAACAGCCGCAGTCGAATTCAATCCCCCGGATCAGGTTCACCGATAGCAGGACAATAAAGACCGCCAGCAGCCCATTGACGATTAGAACAGCGGATCGGGGATAAATGCCGATGATCAGTGCCAGCGCCGCCGCCAGTTCGAGAAAGGGCAATATGATCGCAATCAGGTTGATAAGCCCATTGGGAAAAAGATCGTATCCATAGATAATTTTTGCAAATTCCGCCGGATATAAAATTTTGTGGTAACTGGCGTAGATAAATGTCAAACCGAGTATCCAGCGTGCTGCCAGTTCCAGCCAACTGCTTTGCAATATGCGTTGAACCTGCTCATTCAATGGGATAGCCCTCTGCCTCCCAGCCCGGAAAACCATCAATCATCACACTGATGTTAAGATAGCCACGTTCCATGAGAAGCTGCGCCAGGTGATGGCTGTCCTCGCAGGTCCTGCCCGAGCAGTAGGTCACGATCGGGCGTTCGAGGTGGTGAAGTTTCGAGAAGGCATCGATTCGATCATCGTATTGCCCGACCGGCAGGGACACCGCGCCCTTTATATGGCCGTCATTGAAATCTTCATGGGATCGTGCATCGACGAACAGGACCTGGCCGGAGTCAAAAAGTGATTTGGCGTAAAAAACGTTGTCAATTTCGAGTTCGTCCATGATTATTTGGTTCTTGCCGGTAGCGCCGACAACACCCTGAGAAATATCCCACTGCCCCACCAGGGCAATGCCATTCGGTGAAATATAATTGACGCCGAATGCCACAATGGCTGAAATCCCGATGATGATGCTGACTTCCTTTATTGTTTTCATTAAGCACGGGTGCATTATGGGACAAAAGGTTTCCCCGCTTACGCTTCGCTTCAGACGGGATCGTAGACAGGTGTCAGGTGTCAGGAAACTGAGTTGCTAAATCCTCTTATGAACAGTCAAGGTTTCAGGTGTCAGTGTTCAGGTGTCAGGATATAATGACCTAATCCTCTGACACCGGGAGTCTCAAGTGAAATCGCTTACTTTAGAAACGTAGGGCGGGCCACCGTGCCCGCCAAATCCGGTCGGCACGGTGGCCGACCCTACGTTGGCATATGAACAAAGTTTCTAACATTGATCAGACTGGCCGTTTTTTTGGCCAGAGGCAGCGCTCATGTGAAAATTCATGAAATGACGAATGTCGATTGACGAATGGTGGAATCACCTCAGGTTTGGGGCTTCGCTTTCAGCTACGACCCAACATGTCGGGCTACGACCCCACAAGACGACCCGACACGTCGCTCAGTCGTTTTAAAATAGATAGAATACCTTAAATCCGCAATCCAAAATGCGGAAATACCTTAAATCCAAAATCCGCATTCCAAAATCTAAAATCTGCTTTTTGAAGTTTCTTATCCGATCAGACCGGCTGTTTTTTTGCTGGCGGTTTGTCTGACACCTGAACACTGACACCTGACACCTAAAACCGATAAACTGGGACTTTGCTGCCCCACGAAACGAATTTTCACAAGCTCGGTCCTGGAGACGATTAGGGTCTTAACTCCCGGTTTCTAAACCGTTTATCTCCTTCAACATCGACATCAAAGGATCAGTTGCAATATATCCGGGGACACTGAAAATCGGTTCCCCCATCTCTGTCAGAAAAATAGTGGTGGGCAGCCCGGCAACCCCATAACTGCCGGCAGTTTGCGGTTCCCGGTCGGTGTTTACCATGATCGGCATGTAATTTTTATTCAGAAAACTGATCAACGCTGCATCCTTAAATGTGGTATTGGCCATCTTGCGGCAAAACCCGCACCAGTCGGCATAAAAATGAAGGAACACCTTCTTTTTTTCGATTTTGCTTAATACCATCCCTTCTTCGTATGATCGCCAGTTGATGCTGTCAGCAGCGGAAGCAACACCGGCAACACCCAGGATCAAGCCCAGAATCAGTAACCGGGTAAAACACATACAGGTTGATTTCATCTAAGATGTTTCCTTTTCCCAATTTTTCGATCAACAACAGATCTAACTAAATAATATATAAATGCAGCCGGATAATGTCAATTTAAGATAACGGTGCACCGGTATCATCGTGATTGTTATAATTGAATCAGGATTGCGACCTTTTATCCTATCGATGCTGATCCCTCACCGAATTTGAAATTTGGAATGCGGATTTTGGAGTCAAGGTAATCTACCGATTTTTTTATAAAGATGGAGCACAGTGAAGCCATAGATCTAAAATTTAATATTCAACCCAGGAATAAAAAATCAATATTGACAACAAAGCCCACTTACGTTACCAGGTTGGGCATTGGTACAGCTTAATCGATGCCTCAATATGCAGAGCTGCCTTGTTCCGTCGTAACAGGGAGAACGAAGTCGGAAGCTTGAATCCAATACGCAATTCAGCGATTTCTTAAATTACGCTCTGAAAAATCGATATCTTATCTTTATCTTTCGATACCCAAAACTCGATACCCAAAACTCGATACCCGAAACTCGATACACGAAACACGCAACCCGGAACACGCAACACGCGTCACGCTATGTCAATCAAATGCCAATTCTCGCAGCTGGTCATCCCGAGTGACACCGCGTACGCGGTTGCCGCAAGTAAATATGCCACCGAAATCGCGGGAATCATCGGATTTGATTCGCAGGATATCCAGGCGATCGCATCCGGCTTAAACAAGGCCATAGCGGCCCTTATCGAATATTCTTTTGAACCCGGCGAGCAGGCAACCCTGCAAATATCCTGCGAACGCATTCCCGAAGGGCTAAAGGTTGTTTTGAAGGACAAAGGGCTGCCTTTTGGAGAATCGCTGCCGGAACCTTCACAAATAGCCACCTTACCGGCCCCGGCAGCGACTTTCGGCACACGAATATTTCAACTAAAAAAATATCTGGATGAAGTGTCGCTGCACAACCTGGGTCACGATGGCAAGGAAATCGTGTTGATTAAACACCTCGCATCAAAAACGCTTGCCGATTATCATGCCGAGTGCGAGCTGGAACCATATGAGCCCTCCACACCGGAACTCACGGCCGGCAATATCGAACATAAATTCGTGGTCAGACGGATGAAGGCTTCGGAGGCTGTCGAAGTTTCCAAAACCGTATACAAGGCTTATGGGTACACCTATGCCAGGGATTATATGTATTTCCCGGAAAAATTAATTGCCTTGAACGAGAGCGGCCAAGTTCAATCGGTGGTGGTGGTGGTCGGAGATCATGAAATCGCCGGTCACTGCGCCGTGCAGTACTGGGAAGAAAATCCCCGGGTCGCTGAATTGGCAGCCGGTGTCGTCAAACCTGAATTCCGCTCGCGCGGTTACTTCGCCCAAATGACCGAATACCTGGTCAATAAGGTCTGTGATAAAGCGCTTTTGGGTATATTCGTGCATACGGTGACCAACCACACCATTTCACAGAAGGTGGGCCACCGGGTCGGTCTCCATGATTGCGCCATCCGCCTGGGTCTGGTGCCGCCTTCGATGTCGTTTAAAGGATTTTCGGAAACACTACAACAAAAACCGAGCATATTGATCCAGTTCAGATACCTGTCGCAACCATCTACTCTGACCCTTCACCTGCCGGATTCACATCAGGCTATCGTTGCGGCAATCTATGAAAACCTGGGCGTTACGCCCGAATTTTCGGGCAATGACACCAATCGCAAACTCGACAGCCGGTCGGTGTTCAAGATCCAGGTGGTTGCATCGCTAAACTTTGCCCGCATCTTGCTGGATAGCTACGGCCCAGACACCGTTGCAGAAATCAAGGCCAAGCTCAAGGAGCTATGCTATAAAAAGATTGAAGTCGTTAATCTATATCTGAATATGTTCGACCCCCTGACGGCCGTCATGACCGAAGAATTCGAAAAACTTGGATTTTTCTTTGCCGGTGTGATGCCGGGAGGTCTTGCGGAGGGCGACGCGCTGATATTGCAGTATTTGAACAATGTTCCAATCGACTACAAGAAAATTAATGTTGTGTCGGATATGGCTTATCGCATCCTTGCCCACATCAAAGCGCATAACCCCAATTAATCCGCCCTTGAAAATTGCATTTTCAGAGAAAAAGCAGCTTTGAGCAATTCCAGTGGAGGGCTTTTACTTATAGCGCCTTTTTATATTCTTCCAAACGACGGAATTGAGTCTCTAGATTCCTCAAGGCGGGTGCGGCATCACCGAGGTCTCCTGACTCCCCGAGGTTTTCCAATTTAACGGCGGCATGGTAGAGATCCTCAGCGGTCATATTGGCGGCCCCTCCCTTAATGGAATGGGCCTCCTTAAAGACCACATCCGCATCCCCATCTTCAAGGGCCTGCCGTAGAGTCTCGGCCTGGGTCCTCACGCTACCCAGAAACCCCTCCAGCACCTCCATTAAAAAGTCCTTGTCCCCTGCAAACTCATCCAGGGCCACCTCAAAATCCATCGGTGCCCTGCCGTTTTCTCCCAAGGCTTCCTCCTTTATCCCTGCTTCTTTGGTTTCATCCTCTTTGCCTAACCCCTTCTCCAACCACTTCTCTATCAACTCCAGCAGATCCTTGCTCCTCAAAGGCTTGGAGATATAATCATCCATCCCCGCCTTCATGCACCGTTCCCCGTGCTCCTTGGTTGCATGGGCCGTCATGGCAATGATGGGGATTTTGCGTTTCCTGCTGCCGGCTACGAATTGTGAGTGGCTTTCCGCCCGTTGCCTTTCCAATTCCCGGATTTCCTGTGTGGCCTCATACCCGTCCAGGACCGGCATCTGGATATCCATCAACACCAGGTCATAGCGTTTCCGTCTAAAGGCATCCACAGCCATTTGCCCGTTTTCGGCCAGATCCACTGTATACCCCGCCCCACTCAAATGCCTGAGGGCCACCTGCTGATTCGTGGGGTAGTCCTCCGCCAGTAATATCTGTATCTCTCCCCGGTCCCTCTCTGCCATACTGTGACGGGTAACGAGCGCTTTATCTCCCGCAGCCCCTTCGGACTCCCTCACATCCAGAATCGAAATCATGGCTCTCTTCAGCTCATCCCGCTTGATGGGTTTGGACAGATATCCCTCAATTCCGATCTCCCGACACCGCTTCCCGTCTCCTATACTCCCCAGGGAACTAAGCAAGATCATAGGGGTCTTCTTTAGCGCATCAGATTCCTTCACCTCCTGGGCTAGATCGAACCCGCTCATGGCAAACATCTGATGATCCGTAATGATAAAGTCAAAAAACTCTCCTGACCGGACCGTGTGCCGGAGCGTCTTCAGGGCCTCTTCTCCCCCCTCAGCCTCGCCGGGCAGGCACCCCCAGGTACTCAGATACTCCTTGAGGATAAACCGGCTCGTGGGGTTATCATCCACAACCAGCACCTTCAGACCCACCAGAGTCGCCTCTTCCTGCGTTAACTTCCGTTTTTCTCCCCCCTTTTGCTTGCCAAAATCGGCCGTAAACCAGAAGGTGCTTCCTTTTCCCTCTTCGCTCTCCATCCCGATCTCACCACCCATCAACTCGACCAATTGCTTGGATATGCTCGTTCCCAGTCCCGTACCTCCGTACTTCCTTGTGGTTGACCCGTCCACTTGGGTGAAGCTGTCAAAGATCCGGGCCTGTTTTTCTTTTGCAATGCCGATCCCCGTGTCCTGCACCTCAAAGCGTACCTTGACCCGCTTTTTCTCCTCCTCCAGGCGCTCCGCCTTGACATAGATCTCCCCCTCATGAGTGAACTTCAAGGCATTGCCCATAAGGTTGACCAGCACCTGCCTTAACCTGCCCGGGTCTCCCTCCACCTTCTCGGGAACATCCGGGGCAAGAAAGGAGATGAGTTCCAGTCCCCTCTTTTCCGCCCGGTGGGCCATGGTTTTGGCCACATCCTCCATCAGAATCCCCAGGTCAAATGGGATCTCTTCCAGTTCCAGTTTTCCCGCCTCTATCTTGGAAAAGTCCAGCACCTCATTGACCAACTGAAGAAGGGAGTTGGCCTCGTAGCTCAGGGTATGGAAGATATGGGACTGCTCATCGTTTAACTCGGTATTCAAACCCAGTTCCGTCATCCCAATGATGCCGTTAAGGGGGGTTCGGATCTCATGGCTCATGTTGGCCAGAAAGTCGCTCTTGGCCCGGCTGGCTTCCACGGCCTGCTCCCTTTTTTCAATCAGTTCCTGCTCCAGGTGCTTTCGTCCTGTCACATCCCGTACGATGCCCCTAAAACCCGTGGGTTTGCCTTCCCCATCTCTGATCAGGGTTACTGAGTTTTCCAGAAATTTGGTTTCACCCTGCCGTGTGTTGCGGGCCCAATCAACCTGTTTGGTGGGGACTCCAGTCAGATAGACCTTGTGGTACTCGTCGAAAAGCGTTTTGGCGTGTTCCTCGTTTGTTAACCGGAGGGTATTCATTCCCATGAGCTCATCTCGGTTGTATCCGGTGATCTTACAGAGGGCGTCGTTAAAGAATGTGAGCTGTCCCTTCAGGTCTACCTCGTAGTAGCCATCCTCGATGTTTTCCAGAATGGTGCGGTATTTTTCCTCCGAACGCCTCAGGTCATCAGTCCTCTGGGCCACCATGTCCTCAAGGTGCTCGCTGTAGCGCTTGATCTTCTCCTCGGCCTCTTTGCGGTCGGTAACATCCCTTAATATACCCCGAAAACCAACAGATTTACCCGTGCCATCCGTGATTAAGGATACAGATGATTCGACAAATACCCGCGCTCCATCTTTCTTGATGAACTCCCAACTAAAACCTTTCTCCGGCACGCCGCTACTATAGACGCGGTTAAAGGTCCGATAAACCCTTGAAGCGGTTTCTTCATCCATGTATTGCCGGTTGTTCATCCCCATCAGTTCATTTTTTGAGTAACCCAGAATCCGGCACATGGAATCGTTGAAAAAGGTGAAATTACCTGCAATATCCACTTCAAAGCAGCCGTCCTCGATGTTCTCAAGAATCGTGCGGTATTTTTCCTCACTTTCCCTGAGGGCTTTCTCCGATTCAACTCGCACCGTGATATCTCGGGCCGAACCCCGAACACCGACCGGGCCGTTCGAATCGAATACCAGTGAATTTCTATACTCAAAAATACGGACAACGCCGTCTTTAACCCTGACCACCATTTGGCCCTCGTTGTGTCCGTTCTCCAAGACTTTTTGTAAATACTTTTCAAATTCGTGCCAGTATTTTTTAGGTATGAGATCCTTTGCATGAAGACCGACAAGCTCATCCTCCTCATAGCCGTAGGCCCTTTTCCAAGCATCATTGATGTTCGTGAAGTATCCTTCCAGATCATGGGAATACAAAAAATCAGACACATTGTTAAAGATGTCGCGATAGCGTTCCTCGCTCTTTCGGAGTTCTTCCTCCGCAAGTTTTCTCTCTTGAAATAGGGTGTCCAAATCCAGTTTGATCAGCTCTATGGCATCAAATACAGGCTCAAAGGGATGGGAGGAGTCGATTTCCTTTTCATGTTCGACCCCGTCACTTTCCCAGTTAATCTTTCCAACAAATTGAAGAAGTTCATCGACATAGTGTTCAATTTTTTCGCCTCTCGAATATTCTTGGGCTATTTGCGGCGGCGATGGATTCTCCTTTTCTTGTCTGTCCTTTTCAATCAGTTTCAGGGCACTCTCGACATCATTGACGATCCGGATTTTAAAGGGTGCTATAGTCCTAGCAAGATTGGTCGCAGCGCGAAGCAATCGATTTGCCCCGCAGAAAACGAGCATGTTGAAAGGGTATTGCTTGTGCCAATTTATAATGTTCTCGACATACTGTTTCCGGGCTCTTCTTGTTCCACCCCTCAATCCGCTTATGTCGAAAAACAAGTAATAATCGTTCGCCTGTGGATCGATTTTGGAGATAATACCTGAATTTTGCACGAAAATCTCCTCTACGAACTCTTCAAGGTTATTTTTCCATAATTGACCTTGGCCGATGTTTGTTATTTTCAAAATTCAGGTATTAATTTTTCTAGTTAATTTCAGATCAAAT
>Ga0209454_1000015_pt1 | contig 161735 bp, 132 predicted proteins | sample WorMetHERISLAND1_2_FD_187400 | JGI IMG/M metagenome (GOLD analysis project Ga0209454, IMG submission 187400) | Marine gutless worms symbiont microbial communities from Max Planck institute for Marine Microbiology, Germany - Olavius geniculatus... | ecosystem: Host-associated > Annelida >... | reverse complement strand
GGGCAGAGGGCTGAGGGCTGAGGGCAGAGGGCAGAGGGCTGAGGGCTGAGGGCAGAGGGCAGAGGGTAGAGGGCAGAGGGCAGAGGGTAGAGGGCAGAGGACGGATGACAGAGGTCAGAAGACAGAGTGCGGATGACCCGTCTTCGCTCTGCGAGCTTGGGGCTTCGCCCTTCGGGCTACGACCCCACAAGACGCCGCGGCAGGCAGAGGTCAAACGCAGGACGTGGTTATTGGTTATTTGTTATTCGTTATTGGAGGCTATAAAGCGGAATGCTGATAACTTTAAGATATATTTAAGAATTCCCTGATAAACCGGCTGCCGGCATCCGGTATCCAGAGTTCAGAGGACAGTTATAAAATAGATAGAATTCAATAATTCGACATTCGCCATTCTTCATTCGTCATTCAAAAAAGGATTTAGCCCATGCAAGCCTCCAAAGAAGATTTTGATCTCCGGCAGCGGCCTTCCTTCAGCCTGCTTTCCCGGGCACAGCTGGACCGCATCTACGAGGCTGCGCTGGAGGTGTTGGCGCGGGTGGGCGGTGAGTTTCATGACCCGGCCGCGGTGGCCCTGCTGGCGGATGCCGGGGCCCGGGTGGCGGATGGAAAACGAGTACATATTCCCGCGACCCTGGTGGCCGATGCTCTGCAAAGCGCTCCCCGCCGGATCGTCATATACGATCGGGAAGGACAAAGCCGGCTTTTCCTGGAAGACCGTAATACCTACTTCGGGCCGGGATCCGATACGCCCTACACATTGGATCCCGTCAGTGGTGAGCGGCGACCGGCGCTGCTCAACGACGTGGGGCGGGCGGCCCGGGTAACGGATGCCCTGCCCGAGCTCGATTTCTGTATGTGCTTCGGTCTGGCCGGCGATGTGCCGCAGCAGGTTTCGGACTTGCACCATTTCGCGGCCATGGTCCGCAACACGGTCAAACCGCTGGTTGTGACGGCCTGGGAATTGGACGGCCTGCGGAATATCCACCGCATCATGCAATGGGTGGCGGGCAACGAGGGAACCCTTCACGAGCGACCTTTTGTGGTGGCCTTTCTGATGGCCATCAGTCCCCTGCGCTTTCCGGCGGAATCCCTGCAGAAACTAGTGTTTTGCGCTGAAAACAACATCCCCTGTATCTGGACTTCGGGGTGTCCCACCGCCGGCGCCACGGCGCCGATTTTCCCGGCAGGATCCCTGGTGGTGGCTGTGGCCGAATTCCTGGCCGGCCTGGTCGTGAACCAATTGACCCGCCCCGGCGCCCCGCTAATTTTGGGATCAGCCTTCGGCGCTCTGGACATGGCCACGGGCGCCCGGCCCTATGCCGCCCCCGAACAGGATTTCGGCCACTTGGCCCAGGCCGAGGTGGCACGCTACCTGCAGTTGCCGTCCTGGGGCAACGGCGGCTGCACCGATGCCAACACCCTTGACCAGCAGGCCACTCTCGAAGCCGGCCGCAAGCTCATTTTGTCGGCCCTGGCCGGAAATAATCTTATCCATGATCTGGGATATTTGGACAGCGGTATGACATCTTCGTTGGAACTCTTGACTATTTGCAACGAGCTGGTCAGCCAGACCCGGCGATTTTTGAAAGGCATACCGGTGATGCCCGAGACGCTGGCCCTCGATACCATTGCCGCCATCGGACCAGGCAACCACTACCTGACCCACCCCCAGACCAAAGCCCACCATCGCCGGCAAATCTGGATGCCGGAGCTGATCAGCCGTAAAGGCTATGATGCCTGGCTGGCAGAGGGGCAATTGTCCCTGCGGCAGCGGGCCCGGACCAAGCTGTTGAAAATCTTGGAAACCCACCGCCCCCGGCCGCTGGCCCCGGAGATTGTGCGGGAGATGGACGACCTGCTGAACTCAGTAAGCGTAGCTTAAACTTTTTTCATGTGGGACGAGATCGATTATGAATCGTCTGGATTATGGAACGCTGAACATCGAACATCGAACGCCCAATGTCCAATAATGTATTCTGCCATTTTATAAAAGGCGGAGCGAAACCGTTTTACAAATCTAAAACAACCTATCTATAAATCATGTTTTTAGCGTGATCTGCTGTTATAAAATAGAAAAAGCAAGGCGCCATCCCTATTGGATATTCGATGTTGGACGTTCGATGTTCGACGTTAAATCATTTTGCTGTCAGGAGAGCATCATGACCAGACCATATTCTTTGACCACCACCTTTGCCGGATTTGCGCCCGTGACGATGCAGCATCTTGCGATGCGGATATGGCCATTATCGGGGTGCCTTACCTGTCGCCTTATCCGACGCAAAAATCCTATGATTCTCAAAATGCCGTTTCAGCCATTCGACAGGCATCTCTGACCTACCGGAAAATAGATCATTTCGATTTCGATTTCGGCGGCAGTCTGCTGGGTGAGTCGGCCGCTCGTTGTGTGGACGGCGGTGACCTGGTTCGGGGAAGCGAGTCTTTCGAAGCCTACTCCCGAACCATCACTCAGACCATTGGCGAAATGCTGGTCCGGGGCACGGTGCCCATTGTCATCGGGGGCGACCACGGCACCACCATTCCGGTTTTAAGGGCCTATGAAGATATAGTAGATCTGTGCGTCGTTCAAATTGACGCGCATCTGGATTGGGTGGACGAACGGGATGGGATCGAGGACGGCTTCAGCAGTCCCATGCGACGGGCCTCAGAGATGCCCTGGGTTTCCGCGGTTGTCCAGATCGGGTTACGTGGTCAGGGAAGCGCCCGTCAAAAAGAATACGATGATGCCGTCGCCTGCAAAAAAAGCCTGCTGGTTAAGGCCGAGGAGCTGCACGCGCAGGGGATTGAAAGCGTCCTAAAGCATATACCGGATACCCGCGGCTACTATCTCACGGTCGATGCCGACGGGCTCGATCCTTCCATCGCTCCGGGGGTCGCCTACCCGACGCCCGGCGGCGTCACCTACTATCAGCTTCTTAACCTGATGCGGGGACTGGCCGCCAAAGGGGCCATGCTGGGCATGGATTTTGTAGAAGTGGTACCTGAGAACGATGTGGCCAATCTCACTTCCCTTTTCGCTGCCCGGCAGATTTTGAATTTCATGGGCGTTGTGGCCCACAGCGCTCATTTTTCTCCCAAAACACCCGACCGGCAAGCATAACCATGCGGATGTCGGCCAGAGCGCTGATATCCTCCGTGGGATTGCCATTTACTACCAGCAGGTCGGCCTGCATGCCGGCCTGGATCGAGCCGATCCGGTCCTCCAGCCCCAGGGCCCGGGCCGCGGACCGGGTGGCTGCGGCCAGGGCCTGTTTGGCGGTCATGCCGCCCGCCACCATGGCGTCCAACTCATGCCATAGACAGCCAAAATTCGTGTAAGGCAACCCCGCATCGTTGCCGGCCACCATTCCGACACCGGCACTCAAAAATCCCTTGACCGCCTCAAGCTTGGCTCCGATCACCCCGGGCAATAGGGCCAGACGTTGCTGTTCGGCCGAATCCAATCCCCGGGCGGCAGCCTTTTTCTGAAGATGGGTATGGGCATCCCGGTAAAGCTGGATGGTAGGCGTGACCCAGGTCCCGGTTTGCGCGATTTGGCGGGCCAGTTCCGGATCGAAGGCCAGGGTTCCGTCCGGCAGTTCAAAGCAGGCGTGTTCAATTTGGTCTACCCCAGCCGCGAGTGCATTGACAATGCCCGGGATGCCGCGGCAATGGATCGTTACGGGTACATTCAGATCGTGGGCTGCCGAAACAGCAGCCGCAATCTCCGACCGATTGTAGGAAGCCTGGGCCGGCTTTGTACCGGGTGTCCCGCCGCCGGTTCCGATCAATTTGATAAAGTCGGCTCCGGCGTCAACTCGCCGGCGCACTGCGCGAGCAATTTCGGCCGGCCCGTCGGCCACGCCGCCCAAAAAATAGGCATGTCCGCCGGTCACTGTCAGGGGCGGGCCGCACAGGATCAGACGCGGCCCTTCAAGGATGCCGGTTCTGACAGCCCGGCGCAGGGCAAAAAGCACCCCGTTCTGGTCGCCGCAATCCCGCACGGTCGTAACACCGCTCAATAACTCCCGGCGCATGTTGCGGACCGCCGTGAGAAGCGCCATTTCATCGCTTTGCTCCAGATAGAAAGGCTGGCCGCCCGATGGCGCGCACAGATGGGCGTGGCAGTTGATCAGACCCGGCATGAGCGTCATACCCGGAAACGACAAGACGCCAGTATTCGGCGGTATGGACGGCAGATCAACTCGATAGCCCCAACTTTGGATTTTGGCGCCGTCGACCAGAACGAAGCCATCGGGTATCACCCGGCCCCGGTCTACATCCAGTACATTAGCCGCCTGAAGGAGCATTGGCATGATTAGGCCCTTTGGGGGTCCTATTGACAATATGTTGTAAGGAACAAAGCTTTCAGGTGTCAGCGTCGCCGCTGGCTGAAAGCGTCCATTTTGATCCAAAAAGAAACCGCGCCAAATCTACGCAATTTCCTATGAAATCAATTGTCGTTTCGTACTAGTGCTCGAAGTTTTTGAGTTTCTCAGTATCTAGGACGAGCACGAGCACGATTTAAATACCCTGTTTTGGGGTTAATATCGTCGTTTCATAAGAGCACGGCCTCCGGCCAAAAAAAAACGGCCAGTCTGATCAATGAGAAGAAACTTCAAAAACCAAATTTTGGATTTTGGAATGCGGATTTTGGATTTAAGGTATTCTGTCCATTTAAAAAGACTGAACGAAGCGAATCCAACATTCGTCAATCGACATTCGTCCTTCGTCATTTTAAGTAGTTTCAAAAGAGAACTTAGCACGTCGGTTCCCTGAAACCCGACACCCGAAACCTGACACCCGAAACCTGACACCCGAAACCTGACACCCGAAACCTGACACCCGAAACCTGACACCTGAAACCTACAGATGTGCCTTTGCAATCCCGCTGCTCCTTTTTTTTCTGGGCACAGTCGCAGGAAGAGCATAGGTCCGGTCACGCCTCACTGCGGGCCAGGCGGCGTTCCAGCCATTGGACGCCGAATGAGAGCATCATGCACATGACCAGGTACATAGCGGTGACCGTGAGCCATATTTCGATGGTCACATAGGTTGCGGCCATGACCTGCATGGCCTGGAAGGTGAGTTCCTGGATTGAAATGACCGATACGATGGCTGAATATTTCAGAGTGTTGATAAACTCGTTGGCCAACGGCGGCAGCACCCGCTTGAGGGCCTGAGGTAAAATGATGTCGGTCATCTGCTGCCGCCAAGAAAGCCCGAGGGCATAGGAAGCCTCCCACTGGCCTCTGGAAATTGACTGGATGCCGGCGCGCACGATTTCGGTGATATACGCCCCCTGAAACACCGCAACGGTGAACATGCCGGAAAGAAAGGCCGTGAACAGATCCGGCGAGGAGCAGATATAACCGAGGATTTTCTGCGTTTCGGGACTGCAGGAACGGATAAAATCTTCCACACCCAGCAGGGGCATGATTTGATCGCTGACGAAAAAATAAAAAATGAAAATCAGCACTAAGGGCGGAACGTTGCGAATCAACTCGACATAACTGCGTCCCACCAGGCGGTTGAACAGCCGGGGGGTGGTGCGCATGATCCCGGTGATAAAACCGAAAATCATGGCCAGCAGGGTTGACCACACGGTCAAGCGGATGGTGGTGAACAGCCCCTGCACCAGGACATTGGCCTTCCAGCGGCCGGCATCTTCGTCAAAATAAAACAGGTACTGGGGGATGATCGACCAGTTCCACTTGTAGTTGAGCTTCATGGTCAACCGGTAGACGATGAAGGCCGCAAATAGTAAAATCAGGGCGGTCACCACGACATCCAGCTTGGTTATGCGGATCTTTCGACGATACAATAGGAAAATCCCGTTTTTTAGGTTTCAGGTGTCAGTGCGAATAATTCAGGAATTGCGGATTTAGGAATTTAGGGATTAAAAATGTTCTGTAGATCTTATTTCGGAATCTTTGAATTCCTCAATTCCTTAATTCCTAAATCCCTCAATTCATGCTTGCTGAAACCTGAGCACTGACACCTGTCTACGATCCCGTCTGAAGTGAAGCGTAAGCGGGGAAACCTTCCGTTTATTCCACCAGGTGCGCCCAGTCACGGGTTCCGAACCAATACTGATGCTTTTCCTGGAGCCATCCCTGGTCGCGCTTGGTCTGGATCCAGCTGTTAAAAAACACCAGGGTGTCGAAATCGCCTTTGCGCAGGGCGAATGCAATGGGTTCCTTGGTGAAATTTTCCTTCATGGGTAGAAACAGGGTGTCCGGATAGTTGGCCGCTTCAAAGGCCGGGCGCGGGGCCGACCCCACCACGGCATGCACGTTGCCGTTGCGCAGTTCCTGGTAGGACTGGGCTTGATCTTCGAAAAGCCGCAATTTGGCTTTGGGCATAAATTTCTTGGCCGCCATCACCGCTGTAGTGCCCATTTTAATAGCTAGTTCGACATCCGGCCGGTTGAAATCCTCCAGCGAGCTAAAACCGGCCGCTTTTGCCTTGCTGGCCACCATGGACATGCCCGAGTAGTCATAGGGAATGGTGAAATTGACCTTCAGGGCGCGCTTGGTGCGAATCCCCATGCCGCCGATCAGCACGTCGAATTTCCCGGTCAACAGGGCCGGGATGATGCCGGCCCACTTGGTGGGCACGAACTCGACCTTAACCCCCATGTCTTCGGCCAGCTGGGTGGCGACGTCGATTTCAAATCCCACGAATTTACCGGTTTTGTCTTTCATGGCCCAGGGTACGAAAGTGTCCATGCCGACACGCATGACGCCCCGTTTCATGATCTGCTCCAAGGTGCTTTCACGGGACAATTGGGTCTGCAGTTTTCCGGCAAAAGCGTTGCCGACCATTCCAATTCCAAGCAACAATACCAATACCGTCAATACCAACCGTTTCCTCATCTTTTTCCTCCTTCTTAAGTTAGGTGTTTTGAGTTTCAAGGGAATCACTGCCTGAAAAGCGTTTCTGGCAGGATATCCTTACAAATGAAAATTGAACTTATAAAATTTTGGATTTTAGATTTCGGATTTTGGATTGGCGGTATCGCCGCGCTCTGTCTTTTTTAAATCAGATAGAATTTCTTAAATCCAAAATCCAAAATCCGCAATCCAAAATCTAAAGTATTTGACTCAAGAATAGCTTGGTTCTTTTTTCGGTGGGAGCGGTAAAGAAGTGCTCCGCCGTTCCGACCTCGACGATGCGGCCGTCTTCCATGAAAATTACCCGGTCGCTCACCTCCCGGGCAAATCCCATTTCATGGGTCACGCAAATCATGGTCATCCCCTCGCGTGCCAGATCCTTCATAACATCCAGCACTTCCCCGATCATTTCCGGGTCCAGGGCGCTGGTGGCCTCGTCGAACAGCATCACCTTGGGCATCATGGCCAGGGCCCGGGCGATTGCCACCCGCTGCTGCTGTCCGCCCGAGAGCTGGTTGGGATAATTGTCGGCCTTTTCGGTAATCCCCACCTTTTTCAGCAGGTCCATGGACATGGCGTTGGCCTCTTCCCTGGATTTTTTACGAACGCGCCGTTGGGCAAGATTAACATTTTCCAGCACCGTCATGTGGGGAAAAAGGTTGAACTGCTGAAAGACCATCCCGACCTCTTTGCGAATTTCCAACCGGTTTTTTTTGCTGTCGTCCAGGGGGATGCCGTCGATGACAATGGAGCCGCTGTCGATTTCCTCCAATCCGTTCAAACAGCGCAGGAACGTTGACTTGCCCGATCCGGACGGACCGATCACCACCACCACCTCGCCGCGCTGAATCGTCGTCGAAAAATCCACCACGGCCTTGACCTTGTTGGCAAAGGTCTTGTTGATATGCTCAACGACGATAATATTATCCCCCAGATCCTTGATCGGCATGCTCCAGCTCCTTATCACCGGCTCAGGTGACCACTTTGAATCGGTGTTCCATCCAACTGACAACAAAAGACAGCGTTATGGTGACGACCAGGTACATGCCCGCCACGGTGAACCATAGTTCAAATGTGAGAAAGGTTTCGGCAATCACGGCCTGAGCCTGCATGGTCAGATCGTAGATGGCGATGGTGCTGACCAGGGCCGAATCCTTGATCAGGGAGATGGCCTGGCTCGTGAGGGGGGGCAGAATGCGCCGGATCGCCTGGGGCAGAATAACACAATAGTAGGTGTCGAAGCTGCTCAATCCCAAACTGTAGGCGGCCTCCCACTGCCCGCGTCGAATCGAGACAATGCCGGCGCGGAAAATCTCCGAGGCATAGGCTCCTTCGAACAGGCTCAAAGCCAAAATGGCCGAGGCCATGCGGCTGATGCCCAGCACCGGACCCATGACAAAGTAAATAAAAAATAATTGAATCAACAACGGGGTATTGCGGATCACCTCCAGATAGATCCGGGCGATAATGCGGGCCACGAAGGAATTGGAGAGGCGAAACAAGGCCGTGGTCAACCCGATGGCAAAGGCCAGCAACAGGCTGATCCCCGAGATGCGAAAGGTTACCATCAGCCCATCCCAGAGCGGGCCGCCGTAAAATCCGGTTTCATCATGGGTAAATATGTATTTGGGAATTTGGTACCACTGCCAGTAGTAACCCATCTCCTGGGTACTGTTGCTAAAAAACCAGAGGATGGCAGCGATGAGAAGAATAAACTGGGATATATCGAATAGCGGCGATCGGTGAATTTTCTGCCACCGGGTTTTGTTTTTGGTGTGCGGGTCCAATTCCATAGAATACGAGTCGATATAATTTGGCGTATTTTGGCTGCATGTATCCTGGGGAGCCGCGTCCGTCCTACGCGGACCAGCATCATCTGTTTACAATTTCGCCTGATTTGTATATATGATGGGTTTTGTAATACGCTACCATTTCGTTGGTTGTCAAGTCTTTTGCAGGATAAGGATTGAGGGATTGAGGGATTGAGGGATTGAGGGATTGAGGAATTGAGGGATTGAGGGATTGTGGGATTGAGGAATTGAGGAATTGGGGGATTTAAGGATTGAGGGATTAAGGAATTTAGGGAGTCAAAAATTTAGAAAGTTAGGGATTGTTGGGTTCCGGGACTCGAGAAATGAAGGAAACCCTACTCCTTCATTGAATTTGACCTTTAATCCCTCAATTCCTAAATTCCTCAATCCCTTAATTCGCCGTTTTGATGTATAATGTTTTCAGTAAGGTCATGCATTTCGAGGAGGTATTGTTCAGCATGAAAGTCATATTCGTCGATCCGGACCGCTGCCTGGGCTGCCGCAATTGCGAGCGGGTCTGTTCGTTTCGCGATTCCGGTAGTTTCAAGCGTGAGGATGCCAATATCTGGGTCCATATCGATCTGGACAACCGATCGATAGCTGCCTTGACCTGCCAGCAGTGTGAAACAGCCCTGTGTCTGGAGATATGCCCCACAAAGGCTATCCAGCGGGATCCGGCGACCCGGGCCGTGGTGGTGGATGAAACCGCCTGTGTCGGATGCAAAATGTGCGTCCACGCCTGCCCGTTCGGCTGCATCCATTTCGAAGGCCAGCGCCGCGTCGCCGCCAAGTGCGACCTGTGCTCGGGTAATCCCAAGTGTGTCCACAACTGCATGGCTCACGCCTTGCATTATGGCGACATTAATGACCTGGCGGCCCTCAAGCGGGAAAAGATGACCAAAGGCTAGACTGGTATTGGGATGATATTGAAGCGAAAACCTCTGGGCCGGATATATTTATTTCCCTAACTGAGCAACAAGTACCGTAGTTGTTATTGGTTATTTATTAATCGTTATTCGAAAAGGCTGGAAACCTAAATATAAACTCCTATTATCAGTGATATATAAAATCGATCTGAATCCTTTCAAACCAATAACCAATAACCAATAACCAATAACCAATAACCAATAACGAACAACATTTAATACGCATTAACTCAATTGAGATTTTAAGTTTTGGAGATCATCGGCGATGAAGGTCGAAACGATTGTGCCGTCCGGGGTTGTTCCGACCCTGTGCCGCATGTGCGAAACGCGCTGTGCCATCAATGTGCATATTAAAAATCAGGTGCTGACCGATATCACCCCCTTCGAGGGCCATCCCGTCAACCAAGGCAAAATTTGCCCCCGGGGCGGAGCCGCCCTGGATCTTTTCTATCATATGGATCGTATCCTGACGCCGCTGAAGCGTCGGGACAACGGCCGCTTCGAGGAAATACCCTATGAACAGGCGCTGGATGAAATCAGTGCCAAAATGGTGTCGCTCAAGAAGCAATTCGGAGCCCGGTCGGTGGGAATCTGGAAGGGCGAGGGACTCGGATTCCACCAGCAGGAAGGCTACGTTCGAAGGTTCATCCACGGCTTCGGATCGCCCAATTACTTTTCCAATGACTCGGCCTGCTACAACGGACGCTACCTGGGCAACCATCTGGTCTGCGGGTTCTGGAATCCTTTTCCGGAATTTGACCGGGCGAAACTCATCATCCTGCTGGGAACCAATCCGCCGATCTGCCATCCGCCGTTCATGCGTGAATTTGCCGATGCCCGCGGCAAAGGCGCCAAACTGGTTGTGATCGACCCGCGTCTGAACCCGGTGGCCTGCTATGCGGATATTTTCGCGCAACCGTATCCCGGCACCGACGGTGCGCTGGCCTGGGGATTGATTCGGTATCTCATTAAGACCCAGAATTATGACAGCGAGCTGGTGGACCGCTACACCATCGGTTTCGACAAAATCACGGCCTATGCCGAGAAATTTACGCCCGACTACGTGGCCCGGCAAAGCGGGATATACGGCTCGGTCGTAGAAGAGATCGCCCAGTTGATCATCAAAAACCGCCCCCATATCAGCATCTATCCGGGCGCCGGACTGGAACACCACGAAAACGGCGTCAACAGCATCCGGGCCCTGACGATCCTGGCTTGCCTGAGCGGCGCTCTCGGACAGCCCAGCGGCCTGTTCCGACCGGAACCGCTGGGAATCAGAAACCTGGTGCCGGATAGCGACCGCTTGCCCGATAGCCTGCAGCCCATTGGGGCCGACAAATTCCCGGCACTCTATGACATTCGACGCGAGTGCCATACCATGACGGCCATGGATTATATGCTCGGCCAAGGGGCATATCCCCTGCGCGGTATGATTATCGCCGGAGCCAATCCGGCCGTGAGCAATCCCAATACCCGCAAGGTCGAAAAAGCCCTGGCCAGCCTCGATCTTCTGGTGGTCAACGACTTTTTTATGACCCGCACAGCGCGCCTGGCCCACTATATCCTGCCGGCCGCAACGTTCCTCGAACGAGAAGAGCTGCATGTTTATCCCACCCGGCAGCAGGTGAATATCACCCGTAAAGTCGCACGGGTGGAAGGGGTGCGCAACGAATATCGAATCTGGCACGATCTGGCTCACCGGCTGGGGTTCGGCGAAGATCTTTTTCCCTGGCCATCGGAGCGGGACGTCAATCGGTGGCTTTTAGAATCCACCGGGTTGACCGTAGAGAAATTGCGCCGATACCCCCAGGGATATGTTTATCAGCCTGTTGATTATCAGAAGGGCCTCTCGAATCAACTGCCGACGCCTTCGGGAAAGCTGGAGTTCGCCTCCCCCTATTTGCGCCGGTTGGGGCTGGCCGAAATTCCGGAGTATCATCCGCCGGCCTACCGGCAGCAGCCCGATGAAAACTATCCATTTGTGATGACCACCGGCGCCCGCAAATCATTGTTCTACCATTCCCGGCACCAGAATATTCAGCGGTTTCGGGATGTGCACCCGGATGCTGAAGTCGAAATCAATCCCATCGACGCCGCCGATTTGGGCATCACAGACGGCGACCGGGTACGGGTGGTATCTGCGCTGGGCGAGCTTGTTATCCGGGCCGCCGTTAAACACCACGCCGAATTGCGCCAAGGGGTGGTGGAAATCTATCACGGCTGGGAGGACTGGCGGGTCAACATATTGACCCCGGATGACGTCAACGATCCCATCAGCGGATTCCCACTGCTCAAGGCAGTGCCGGTGCGCATTGAAAGGATTAAAGACAAAATCGAAAAATAGGTCTTCTTAGCCAGGCAAAAGATATAGATCGACCCTGTCAATGGGTTTCAAGTGTCGGGTTTCAGGTGTCAGGCAGGTCGAGAGACGCGGAAACGGTAAGCGTGTTCGAGCAAGATACTTCATAGATTCTCAATTCTATTTTAGACTGTGGAAGCGGTTTTAGACGCTAATTGTACAGTCTGGCATATACATTGTAAGTGTCGCATTCGAGAAGATAGTAAATATGGATTCCTGAAACCTGACACCTGAAACCTGACACCCGAATTCCGAGGTCCTATTAGGCCCCAAATCGGTACTCACCCAACCATTGCAGAGAAACCGCATATGCCAGAAAATTCAGACCACATCACTCCGCCGACCCGGAGTTTTGCCGGATTGCCGGAATGCACCCAAATTGACGGTCTAACGGCGGACATTGCCATCATCGGAATCCATTATGTCAGCCCTTATCCGCAAAGATTACCGACGGCCGCCATACTGACTGCGCCGGAGACTGCCCCGGATGCCATCCGCCGTCGATCCTCGATTTTTATTGACCATTGGGATCATTGGGATTTTGACTTCAACGAGGTGCTGCTGGCCAACCGAAGGGTTCGGCTGGTTGATTGCGGTGATGTCGACAAAGAGGCCGTCGGTGGGGTGCAAAACCCGCAGCGTATCACCAATGCCATTCGCTGCATCTTAGACCGCCGCGCATTGCCCATCGTCTTGGGTACTGATGAGGGCGGTTTCATTCCCTTTGTGCGTGCTTACAGCGGCGGCGATGGGCTTTGCGTGGTGCATATCGATGCCCACATCGATTGGCGACATGAGCGCCACGGGGTGTTGGAAGGCTACAGCAGCGGTATGCGGCGGGCCTCCGAGATGCCCTGGGTAACCGCCATGGCCCAGATCGGATTGCGGGGCATCGGCAGTGCGCGGCAGCAGGAAATCGACGATGCCCTTGCCTACGGCAGTGTATTTATTCGGGCCCGCGACGTGCGCGACCGCGGAATCGATGCCTGTGTCGATAGGATACCGGCCGCCGATCGTTACCTGATCACCATCGATGCCGATGCCTTGGATACCGCCATTGCGCCGGGCGTGCTCTTTCCCAGTCCGGGGGGGCTGACCTTCGATGAAACCACCGACTTGGTGCGCGGAATCGCATCTAAAGGCCATATCGCGGGCATCAGCCTGTTTGAGGTTCGGCCGGAGCGGGATGTCAACGGCCTGACCGCCGCAACTGCCGCCCAGCTCATCATTAACTTCATTGGTACCCTGGTCCGCAGCGGTCAATTTGACGGGTGATAGGCTTTATAGGTACTACAGGTCCTATAATCGATATAGGTCCTATACGTCCAATAGGACCAATAGCCTCCTCGGGCCACTCTTTCAAAGCGCACTATCGGAAATAGCCTAATTTTCCTATCTCAAGAATCATATCCCTTGGCGATATCCTGCGTGAGATCTTCAGCATCGAGACTGCCTTTGCGCCGGGTTAAAAAATGGATCGGACAGGCTGTCCGAAATTTGCAGTAAATATTCGGATCGCGACAATCAAGACAGCTTTCGCACATGGAAAGATTGTACTTCATGCAGACATAGCTTGTTTCCCGATCAGCGTGATTTAAGCAGGTTCCCAAAATCGTCACTCACATTCCCGCCATACCGGGGAATTGAATATTGAAATTTGCAAGTTTCATATCAGTTTTGAGTCAGATACCAAAATAACTCCGATCCGGAGCTTTTCAACAGCACTCCGATAATCCCGTCGAACGAATTTCGCATAACTGCGAATTAACGCTAAAGCTTTTGAAATTGTAGACGATACAAGTAGACGGCGTACTCGAATCATATGAATATTTTTGCCAAGTTTCAATGAGAACATCCATTTTATCGGCGCCTGGTTAGGCGATTTATCTGAAGATTAATTCACATGCAGTAAAAATGGTCCCTGAGATACCTGAAGGTCTCGCAGCATTCGGCGCTGCAAGGAAACCGTGGCCTTTTGTGGCCTCATTTCGCTGAGCCCTATTCACGCGCAAAATTCAAAAACAGATTAAAAACGAAAGGAATCCCTGAATGTCGTACCCTGCACCTCTGAGCGCTTTCAAAAAATTACTTGGCGTAACCTTGCTGTCATTGTTTTTTTTGAGCCCCGTTACGGGCTTTGCCGAAAATAATCCGACTGAAATTATACTGGCCAGCGAAGAGTGGCCCAATGCGACCAACAGGGACGGCACCGGTTTATATTGGGATATATTCAGGGCCGTATATGAACCCGTTGGGATCAAAACGAAATTTGTCATCCAATCCTACAATGGGTCGGTTAAACTCGTTGAAAAAAACCGGGTTGATGCAGCCGTCGGTATTTATTCCGACCGGGTCCGGGGCGGTCTTACATCTCAATATCCGTTTGTTAAGGACTATATTCTGGCGCTCTTTAAGAAAAACGGGTTGAACCAGTGGAACGGCCAGGAGTCACTACAAAACAAAAAAGTTTCCTGGATCAAGGGATACGCCTTCGAGAAATATCTGGAAATACCCGTTGTTAAAAGAGAATTTTCCAGCAGGGATTATATCCTGTTCCAACTCGATAACGACCAGGTGGACTTCTTTTTGGACACCCGCAACGACATTGAATCAGTCCTGAATAAGGGTATCGTCGAAGTTTCGCAATACACGGTTGAAACGGTTCTGGAACTCGACCGGTATCTTGTGTTTGCAGACAGTCGGAGGGGACGGAAATTGAAACAAATATTTGACAGCCGATTCCCACACCTGGTCAAATCCGGTGAAATCGAAAGATTGTTTGTCAAGTGGAATTGGTGAGCCGATTTCGGATTGCGGATATGTGATTCATTTTCCGTTAAAAATTGCATTGCTATTGCATGATATTTAAAATATTGTAACATATCGATACCTTGTTGTCCGGAGACTATTATCTCACCGATCGGAGACTTTATGTTTCAAACTTTAGAGCTTGACCCCTCAGGAATTCTTAGGAAGGGAGTATTGAATCATGGATGAAAATACGACCGCATCCAACAGCCCCCCGGAGATTGAAGATAAAGTGCTCATGGTGGACGACAATACCACTAACCTGCAACTGCTCCATGAAACCCTGGATGGTTTGGGATATAAACTGCTTGTCGCCAGAAATGGTCCAACCGCCTTGTCCATCGCCCGCAAGGCCCGCCCATCGCTCATCCTGTTGGATATAATGATGCCGGAAATGGACGGCTACGAGGTTTGTCGCAGGTTAAAGGCAGATAAAAATACGTCCAACATTCCGGTGATTTTCATTACCGCCCTGGCCGATGACGATGATGAAGCCAAGGGGCTTGGCCTGGGAGCCGTGGATTATATCACCAAACCCATTAATCCGGAGTTGGTCAGGGCCCGGGTGAACAACCATCTGGAGTTAAAACGGTATCAGGATCACCTTGAAATGCTGGTGGCCGAACGCACCCGACGACTGGCCCTGACCCAGGCGATAACCATTGAAAGCCTGGCAACGCTGGCCGAATATCGGGATCCGGAAACCGGTGGCCATATCAAGCGCACGCAAAACTATGTTAAAGCCCTGGCTGTACATTTGAAGGACCATCAAAGATTCCGTTCCCAGCTCGACGATGAGGCCATCGATTTACTTTACATGTCCGCCCCGTTGCATGATTTGGGGAAGGTGGGTGTGCGCGACGATGTCTTGCTCAAGCCGGGTCAACTGACCGACGATGAGTTCGAGGAAATGAAAAAACACACGATATACGGTGAAGAGGCGCTGCGTGTCACACAGCAGAAACTGGGTGAGGATTCATTTCTGCAATATGCCCGGGATATCGCCTATACCCATCAGGAGAAGTGGGACGGTTCCGGCTATCCCCAGGGGTTGAAAGGTGATGAAATACCGACTGCCGGCCGCTTGATGGCTCTGGCCGATGTCTACGACGCATTGATCAGCAAAAGAGTATACAAACCGCCGTTTAGTCATGAGAAAGCGGTGGAGATCATTATCGAAGGCAAGGGCAGACATTTTGACCCGGATATCGTCGATGCATTTCTCGACCTGGAAGATACCTTTCGCAACATCGCGCTGACATTTGCGGATTACGAAGAAGAGCGCCAAATGCTGGCCCTTGGTTCAGATAACCGCCAGGTAAAATGCCGGCCTATCGAAACGATTTTGCTGGTGGAGGACAACGAGATTAATCTGGAGATCATGCACAGCCAGCTGGCTTCATTGAACTACAGGGTAGACACTGCCGTTAACGGCAAGGATGCGCTCGCGAAATTTCAAAACGCAAAATATGATGTGGTTCTGACGGACATTGAGATGCCGGAAATGAACGGGTATGAATTGGCGGCCGAAATTCGCCGCCTGGAACAGGATAACCAGCCGCCAACTCTGATTCTGGCGATCACAGCCAGCGAATTCGACTTAAATAAAGCCCGGGCCAAATCCCTGGGATTCACCGGCTATATGTTGAAACCTCTTGATCTCGAATTGTTGAAATCAAAATTTGCCTCCTTTGTCTCTGCGAATAATTAATCCGCCCCGTAACGCAGTGCCCTCAGAATTGCAAATGGATTTTTTACGACCGGCGATTGTTGCTGGATAGAATAATTGGCGGATTAATTATATTCTGTCCACATTTTTAATCCTAATGTCCGAATGAAAACAGCTAAAGCCCACACGAGCCGGGTTGCAAACAGCGTTACATTGCGTTGCTAAACACTGTTTGACATGGATACAATTGCTAATGTAAAAGGTAATCTTTTACATCAAACCCGATAAGGAGAGGAATAATGAGAAAAACAGCCGTTTTGGTACTTGTTTGTGCGATCTTGTTGATGGGAGTGAATATTGCTGCGGCCGGCCGGGCCATGGACCGCATCCTGAAAAAAGGAGAACTGGTGGTGGGTATCACCGGGAGCCAGCCACCTTTAAATGTTGCCGATAAAAACGGAAATATCATCGGCTACGACGCCGACATCGCAAAGCTGATTGCCATGAACTTGGGGGTAAAAATAAAGTTCTCCACCATGCCTTTTGCCGAGCTGTTGCCAGCGCTGGCCGCCAAAAAAGTTGATTTAATCCTGTCCAGCATGACCATGACCATGGAACGTAATCGGAAAACGGCGTTTATCGGCCCATACTATGTTTCAGGCAAGGGAATTCTGACCAAAGCGAAAAACATCAGCATCTTGCAGCAGGCCGAGGGCCTGAATAGTCCCGCCTTCAAGGTTGCTACCCTGGGCAATTCGACCAGCCAAGCATTTGTTGAGCAGGCGGCCCCCAAAGCTCAGCTGGTGCCAACCAAATCCTATGATGATGCAATTGACATGCTCTTGCAGGATAAGGTTAATGCCGTTGTGGCGGATTACCCGTTTTGTGCCTTTTCAGCCTTTCGCTACCAGGAAAAAGGCCTGGTGGCCGGTCAATCCAAGTTCACCGCAGAACCGCTGGGCATCGCCGCACCCGAGGATACCCTGCTGCTCAACTGGTTGAGAAATTTTGTCAATATGCTGGAAGCCAGCGGGCAATTAGAGAACTTGACGGAGAAATGGTTTCAGAATGGTGCCTGGATTGAACAACTACCCTAATTAATCCGCTGCGAATAATATCCTTTCCAGGGTTCTCGATGATATTTTGAAAATTAAAGAAGTTTGTTAGGCGTATGCCCTGGCGGATTAATTAATTTATGCTTCGCATTCTTTATATTATGTCATTTATTAGTCCCATATCAGCTACCGCTGGATAAAAATAATTAGCCGGAATCAAACAATTGAGATTTGGGATTTATAGGAGGTAGCTCTGAACACTCTGTCAAAAAAAGGAGGTCATTGATGAGAAAAATAAGAATGTTGGCCATGGTACTAGTCGCCGCGGCGTGCGTGAATTTTGCTGCCTGTGGCGGGGGCAAAACCGATGTTAAATCCGAATCTTCGACAGTTACCACAACCTTGGGACAGGAATTGCAGGATTTGGATAAAGCTTATAAAGACGGCATCATCACCAAAAAAGAATATGATAAAGCCAAAAAAAGGTTGATAGAACAAAGAACGAAATAAAAATAATTCCGACGGATCACATTACAGATGGCGGTCCGTCGGAATTATGTCGGCGGCTTTTTGAATCCAACACCGGCCGGCTTCAAGCGAATTCACTTCTAATGTGCACGGGATTATTGTCCTTTTTCTTCCGGCATCAGGTATCTTGCCTTAAATTACCATGTTGACAATTTGTAAGATTAAATCTATTTCTTTCAATTTTACAACCGCCGTCTTTATTAAGTTCTATCAATAGGAGGGTATGCAATGCGTAACCGGATGCCCCGACTCTGTTTTTTTTTATTGGCGCTGATGTTCAGCATTGTTATCGGGTGTGCGTCGTCTTTTGAGCCCCGCCCACCGGAGGAAATCAATTTCCGGGAACGCGCCCAGACCCAGTCCGACGGTAAATTCAGGGTTACCGCCGCCGTGCTGAGCGCGGATGAGGCCCAAGCGGTATTTGGCTTTGCCCTTTACAAGAAAGGCATTCAGCCGATCTGGCTTGAAATTGAAAATAAGGATGACGAGCCGACCTGGTTTCTGCCTTACAGTGTCGACCCGGATTACTTTCCACCCCTGGAGGTAACCTATCCCTACCATCGTACATTCGACAGCCGTTTCAATGATCAGATCGATCGGTATTTTCTGAAGCAGGCCATGGGAATGCACCTGCCGCCGGATTCCGTGCGCTCGGGATTTGTATTCACGAATCTGGATCTGGGAACCAAAAATTTCAATGTCGATTTGGTCGGCGAGGATAACCTGCCCCATACGTTCACCTTTTTCATTCCGGTGCCCGGATTGAGATCCGATCACCAGGATGTCGATTTCGATAACTTGTATGCTGCCGCTGAAATGAAACCATACAATCAGGATGGATTCAGAAAAGCTTTAAAGGACCTGCCATGCTGCGTAACCAATGAAGACGGCACCCAGCAGGGGGCGCCGATTAATCTGGTGATTGTCGCCGATGGCCTTGATCTGCTGCGAGTCCTAATACGCAGCGGGTGGAATGAAACGGCTGCCGCCCAAAACGACTCATCGTCCAAAAAGACGATCACTGACGATATCCCGCCAGATATGCGCTACAAACCCGTGGCACCGCTGTATTATTACGGAAGACAGCAGGATGCCTCCTTTCGCGAGCCACGGGTCGGGAGCTTCGAACGCAACAAATTGCGGTTGTGGCTTTCGCCCATGCAAGTTGAAGGTCAGGAGGTCTGGGTGGGTCAGGTCAGCCGTGATTACGGCGGGCAGGCTTCGGCAAAGACCGACCACAAACTTGATCTGGATGAAGTCAGGAGTTTTCTACTCCAGAATCTCTGGTACGCCCAGGGTATAAAAAAATACGGCTTTGTCAAGGGCAACGGGGCCGAGGCATCGATCTCTCAGCCCAAAACGACCTTTCGGGGAACAACTTACATCTCGGATGGCTTTCGTGTCGTCATGTGGCTGTCGCCGGAAACGGTGCCGTTGGCCGATATCGAAGTCGTCGATTGGGAAATACCACCGGAAAAGTGATTGCACGGCGTATTCAAGGTAGATCGGAGGCGGATCAATATTATGCCGGCGCATTCTGAGGACTCCGGCTGCCGAGGGAACGGGTTTGGCCGGCCTCCGGTTGCTGCCAAGACTTTCTTAGATTTTTAAGCTATTCGCTTCACAATATCTAATCGACAATTCCGGCTAAGCCGGGTTAGGGGTAAGTTGCGATGCCAATTCTTATGCGATTCTCATCAATTCTTCTCGCGATGGTGGTTTTTTTAATATTGTTTGCGGGATGTGCCGCCTCTTTCAAGCCCAAACCACCGGATGAAGTCCCGTTTATCAAACGGGCGCAGACCAAGCAGGAAGGCGGCGTCAGGGTGACGGCCGCCGTGCTCACCGCCCAGGAAAGTATCGATAAATTCTCTGCCAATCTTTACCGGAGAAATATTCAACCGGTTTGGTTGGAAATCGAAAATACCAATGGTGAACCCATGTGGTTTCTGCCCATGGGCCTTGATCCGGCTTATTATACGCCGCTGGAGACCGCCTATTTGAGCCGTTTTGCGATCCGAAAATCCGATCACGATGAGTTGGATCGATATTTTTTCAATTATGGTATGAGAAACTATATCGCACCGGGAAAGGCGATTGCCGGATATTTATTTACCAACCTCGATGAGGGAACCAAAGCTTTCAATGTCGATATTGTCGGAGAGGACCAGGCCATACGCAATTTTACCTTTTTCATTCCCGTTCCCGGCATCAGGATTGATCACCATGACATAGATTGGGAAAATCTTTACCCCGCAGCGGAAATTGTCAACCTTGACGAGGCCGGTTTGAGAGCGGCTCTGGAAAAACTTCCCTGCTGTACCACCAATAAAAAAGGCACCGAGCAGGGTGATCCCCTCAATCTGGTCGTCATCGGTGACCTTGAAGATGTCTACTACGCATTCATCCGGGCCGGATGGGATGAAACCGAAACCATTTACCGGGCATCCATATTGAAAACGATCCGCTCGTTTCTTTTTGGGGGCCGCTACCGCTACTCGCCGGTCAGCGCTTTGTATGTCTTTGGACGGGGCCAGGATGTGGCGCTTCAACGGGCACGCTCGTCGATCCATGAACGCAATCATTTGCGCTTGTGGCTGACCCCACTGCGTTTCGAAGGCAAGCTGGTGTGGATCGGCCAGATCAGCCGCGACATCGGCGTGCGATTTACCCGCAAAACCATTACCACCCACAAAATTGATCCGGATGTGGATGAAACCCGGTCATTTCTGATTCAGGATTTGTGGTATTCCCAGGGGCTGAAAACTTTCGGTTATGTCAAAGGGGTCGGCGCCGCACCCTACGCGGAGCCGCGGGGAAACCTGACAGGCGACCCCTATTTCACGGACGGCTTACGGGCCATTTTGTGGGTAACCAGCCAGCCGGCTGCTTTTTCGGAGGTCGGGTGGATTGACTGGGAAATACCGCCGGATAGGTGAATTTAGCTCGGGATGGCGGAGCGGCGTTGCTTTGGCTCTGTCTATCAAAAATAATAGGTCTTATAAGTCCTATTGTACCTATGACCAATATAGATAGGCTGCATCCCTTCGTCATTCGATATTTCTTGCTCGACATTCGCCATTCGTCAACCCTCCCCGGTCCTGTAGACCGGTCCTGGCTGCGTCTTGCTTTCATCCAACACCCGCCGAATGGTTTGTGATATCTCTTTCATCACCACCGGCTTCATCACCAACTCCCGGATGCCGATTTTTTCGGCTTTTTCGGTGTCGATCCGATCGCTGTAACCGGTGCAGAGAATAATCGGGATATCCGGCCGAACGGCGATAAGCTTTCTGGCCAGCGCATCTCCGGTCATATGGGGCATGGTCATGTCGCTGATGATCAGGTCGAAATCCCCTGGTGATTGAATAAACAATTCCAGTGCTTCGGCGCTGCTGGTGCAGGTTGTCAGTCGATAACCCAGACGGCTCAGCATTTGTTTGGCGATATCGGCCTGAAAGACCTCATCGTCAACAAACAGGATTCTCTCCGTGCCCGTGACCATTAAGTCCGTTTGTTCATTGTCCGACACCCATTCTGATTCAATAGCCGGAAAATACGCATCGAAGACGGATCCCTGTCCCGGAGTGCTGTCGACGGTCAGCGATCCGCCCTGGCCTTTGACGATGCCGTGCACGACGGAAAGTCCCATACCGGTGCCTTCCCCCTTTTTCTTGGTGCTGAAAAACGGATCGAAAATACGTTCGATGACTTCCTGGGACATCCCATGACCGGTGTCGCTTACCGTGAGACGGACATATTTTCCGGGTTTCAATTCAGGATTGTATTTAATGAATTCGGCATCGATATCGACGTCCCGGAGGCTCACTTCCAGCAATCCTCCGTTTTCCTGCATGGCGTGCCCGGCATTCGTGCACAGATTCATGATGACCTGGTGAATATTCGTCGGATCCGACATGACTGCCAGATTCGATGCGATATGGTTGTTGATCTGAATCGTCGACGGCAATGAGGCGCGCAACAGCTTGAGGGCCTCGACAACCACCAGATTGACCTTGACCGGCTGCATTTCACGCTCCCGCTGCCGGCTGTAAGTTAGAATTTGCTGCACCAGTTCCTTGGCTCGACCGCCGGCCTTCAGAACCTGCTTTAGATTTTTCCGCACGGCCGATTCCGCCGGAATGTCGATCATGGATAGCTCGGTGTAGCCCATGATGGCTGATAAGATATTATTGAAATCATGGGCGATGCCGCCGGCCAGCGTGCCGATGGCCTCCATTTTCTGGGCCTGGGCCAGCCTTTTTTCAAGCTGCCATTTTTGGGTGACGTCGATACCCACGCACAGGATTTCCTTGACGTGGGATTCATCGTCATAGATGGCCTTGTTGACCCAGGCCACGCGCACCCGCTCGCCATTGCGCCGGATATTCTCATTCTCGTTTGAAATATAGCTTGCGGGATTTGTTGTGATGTCTTCGATCATCTGCGCCAGATCAAAACCGGCCTGATCCTGGGGCGGCACGATGGTACCGGTGACTTTTTGGCCCAATATTTCAGTTTCCTTGAAGCCAAAAAAATCCTGTGCAAATTTATTAAAGAAAGTCACCCGGCCGGAGGTATCCATCCGCAAGATGATGCTGTTGGCGCTTTCAACGAGTTGTCGATAGTTTTGCTCGCTTTTGCGCAACGCGGTTTCGGCTTCAATTCGTTCATCGATCATGCGATTGGCCGCATCAGCCAGAGTGCCGAATTCCTTGAAGTGTAATTTGTCGGCTTCGAGTTTAGCAGATTCGGTTGCGGCCCTTGAGAAAAAGGCGCTCAACAGATTTATATTCTTTTTGTTGCGATTGGCGACCAATTTAACGATCAGCAGAACAAATATAAGAATGGCGCACAGGATTGATACAATTTTGATGATATCGTTTTTGACTCGCTGCTGTAATGCAGCTCGATTATTGCTGATCACGGTTTCAATTTCGTCCACATTGACTCCAGCACCCACATACCATTTCCATTCCGGAATACCGGTGGTATAGCTCAGTTTTTTGTAGGTAACCTCACTTTCGAATTTCGGCATTACGTAGCTGACATAGCCGCCCCCGGACTTGGCTGCTTTAATCAGCTCCCGGACAATTTTAACACCGTTCACATCGGTGACTTCAATCATATTTTGGCCCTTGGCCGGAGCAACCAGGCTTAACCCGTCCCATTGCCCTGCAAAGATATAACCATCCTCGCCAAAGTTGATTTTCTCAATGCGGGCCAAAACCTCCTGCTGGATGTCGTGAACCACATCATCCAGGTATTCACCGGTTCCGATCAACCAGTCAAAAGGTTCAAAGTGCTTGATAAATGCTACCTTGGGGAAGTCTGTCCCGGTTTGGTTGGGTTTGGTCCAGGTATAGCGATAAAATCCTTCACCGGATTCCCGGGTGATCGCGATCATGTCCCGGATGACGAACTTGCCCTGGGTGTCCTGCATATCGATTAAATTCTTGCCTTCCATATCGGGCCGGTCGGCAAACAAGATTTCAACACCATCGAGGCGGGTGATAAAGTAATAGCCGCGCTGTTTGTTATACCGAATAGGGCGCAAGGCATCCTTGATGATCTTTTTGAGTTCGGCCGGTGTTTTCGTTCCCCGGTGCTGGTTGTATAGATTGGTTGCCACGTCATGGGCTTCCTGGGTCCGATTTTGGATTGTTTGTTTTAACCTTGCTTCCGCTTGGGATATCTTGAATTGGACATAATCGATCACCTGGTCGGTCTCATGTTTGATTAGCGCTTTTTGAGCCTCGAAATACTCTTCTCTCAGGCTGATCTCATCTTTTTTAAACCGGTCATATTCGTTCATTATCCAAAAATAGCCGACCAGGACAACCGATACAACGGCCAGGAGGATCATGCTGTAAAGAAAGGTCTCGGCGATACCGTATTTTGATTTCATGATGGGAGTCGCGGCGCTGGATTGGTAAATTTTAGCAATAACAACCGCTTATTCTAATACTTGTTTAACTGTTTTGCAAGCGTTCTGATTTGCCCTTTGGTTTGGACCTGGACTTGAAGGAAACGGTTCTATAGCCCAATCCGGCAAAGCCGGAATTGAAGACTGAAGATTGAATATTGAATATTTATGGTTCGCCTTCGGCGGATCTATTGTACTTGTCACCCATTGTCACAAATCCTATGCAAACATGGTTTGGTTTCAAAATATAGGCGCCAAAAGAAGGTCATATTGGTTATCGGGGTTCGAAAGGAAATTCGGTGCAGTCGGTGTGCCTCTGGGCACCGGTGATGCTTGGAATTGATTTGCCTGCTGGATTGAGTCCCCGGGATGGGTCAAATGCCCGATGCTTATTGTTAAAATGATAAGCATCGAGCATTTGTCCAAATGGTTAAGACGGATGTCATGATCGTTCCCAAAAGCACCAGGCGCCTATTTTAGCTGATCCAGCATGTCTTCAGCCGTTCCGATGACGTAGTGCGACAGGTCCCGGGCTTTGGGGTTGCGCGGATCGCTCCAATCATAGAAGCCCTGGCCGCTGCTGGCACCGAAATCGCCATTTTTCACCATCCGCATCAGTGTCAAGGGCGGGTACAGGCGCGGATCATTGGATGCCTGATACATTTGGAGTGCCACCCGCAGCATGGTTGGCGCGGTAACAAAATCATGCAGTTTAAATGTTCCCTGGGGATGTCCAAGGCTGGTATTCAACCCGATATCTCCATCTTCAACCTGGATTTTACCCTGCTCCAGCAGACGCACGGCATCCAGCATCTGGGGCATGAGAAGCCGATTGACCCAGAATCCTGGAATATTGGGTGCCAAAAAGGGTGCTTTTTTCATGTCCAGCAGGGTCTGGCGGGTAAACTCGACGGTTTCCGACGAGGTTTTGTCACCGGGTACGACCTCGACCCCCGGCATCAGCGGAACCGGATTCATCCCATGGGTAATAATTGAGCGGTCCGGCCGGCCCCCGGCCTCAGCCATCGGATTAATATCCAGGCTGCTTGTGTTGGACCAGAAAACAACGTCATGGGAAAGCTGAGGCAGAAAATCAGCCAGCACTTTGCATTTCAATTTCAGGTCTTCAAAGATGACTTCTAAAAAAACATCACAATCTTTGGCGACATCGATAAAAGCACCTTTGTCATCATAAGTTGTAATTTTCTGCGCGGCCTTGGATACGAAATCCGGATCGTCGATTTTAAACTTTTTGGCAACCGATGCGGCGAGTTTGTCACAACCCGTTGCCACACCGGCCAGCATTTCCGGGTTTGCATCGAAACAGTGCACATCGTGTCCGGTCATCGCACATTGCGTTATCCAGCCGCGTCCCATAATTCCGGTACCAAGAATAGCAAATTTCATTCTTATCCTCCCTGTTTGTTTGATTCTTAATGGTTATTTCTTTCTACCTTGCGATCGTGACTGATGAAAATCAACCGGCCCGGAGTATAAAGAATAGGTGTTTTATGTGTCAAACAAAAAATTTCGGCAGTTTAGCTTATATTTGCCTGCCTAGGCTGGGTGTTTAAAATGTGCTCGTGGTCGTACTCGTTCTCGTCCTTGAAGTTGAAAGCGGTTTAAAGAAATCGAGGACGCGTACCCGGACGAGCCGAATGTCGATCTTACCCAGCAATCCGCAGCTTTCTGTTCAAACCAAATCGTCACAGATTATTTATTTTGTCGCAGAAAACATGGTCCTCTGGGCAGGTCTGAGACAATCGGCTATGACATGAAGGCTGCTGCACGCGGAAACGGAATGCTGGAATACTGGAATTCTGGAATGCTGGGTTTAGTGGAATGGTACCCATTCATTTACAAGGATGGCCCGGATCAGTTCATAAAATCTGAACGCCAACCGCTTTCGATTCCCAATATTCCATTGTTCCACCATTCCATTATTCCATTTGGAGTCTAAGGCAAACTCCGCCCCTCGGGGTGAAATCAAAGCCGGACCCTTTGGGCTCGGATTCTTTACTTTGGCCAGCACGTGTTTCCCGGCACGATACTCATGGCCTATTAATTGGGCCGGCGGTGTTTACTTGAGAAATCAACGTGTCTATCTTGACAATATGTGTTTGATTTGCAATTTAAGATGGCTCTGCGAACCGAATTATCTGGGAGCGGTGAAACTCGAACTATTAGCGGACTATGGAAACGTTAAATGGGATTTTTAAAGAAAAAAACATTGATGGGCATGTCGCGAACCTGCGGCTGAGCGGCAAAAATCGGTCCGACGGTTCTGTCGGAAGCGCTGAAAGACCTGGAAGTAGCGGCTGATGATAATTTGCTGGTCGGATTCGAGACCAGCGATGATGGAGCGGTGTACCGGTTGGCTCCCGATCTGGCCCTCATCAGCACCGTCGACTTCATCACACCTCCGGTGGACGACCCCTGGTGGTTCGGGCAAATTGCAGCCGCCAACTCTCTGTCCGATGTTTATGCCATGGGGGGCAAGCCTGTGACGGCTTTGAATCTCGTCATGTTTCCGGCCAAGAAGTTGGATATGGGGTTGCTTAAAGAAATCCTGCGCGGCGGCAGCGAGAAGATAATCGAGGCCCGGGCGTCCATGTCGGGAGGCCATTCGGTGGATGACAATGAACCCAAATATGGCCTGGCAGTTACCGGACAGGTTCATCCCGATCGCATTCTGACGAACCGGGATTGCCGGGTCGGCGATGCGCTTGTGCTTACCAAACCGCTAGGATCGGGCGTATTGTTCAATGCCAACCGTTCGGGAAAATTACCCTATCGGGAACTGGAAACCATCTTGCCGCAGATTGCCGCCCTGAACAAAATCGCCATCGAGACGGCTTTGAACTTCAATGTGCATGCCTGTACGGATATTACCGGATTCGGCATTCTGGGGCACAGCCTGGAGATGGCGCGCGGTGCAGATGTCATCATCGAGCTGCATTACGATCGGCTGCCCTTTTATCCCAATGCCCTGAAAATGTACCAGAAGGGTGAAACTACGGGCAGCAACAAGGCCAATCGACAATTGGCCGAGGGCGCTTGGGACCAGTCCAATACCCTGGCGGCCGAAGCTGAAGAACTCCTTTTCGATCCACAGACATCCGGTGGCCTGCTGCTGGCGGTCCCGGATTCCGAGGCCGAAGATCTGGTAGCCGCATTGCATGCCGCCGGCGTCGATGCAGCGGTTCGGATTGCCCAGGTGGTCGGCAGCGGCCGCCCCCTAGTCAAGGTAATATAGGGTCTAAAAATGAAGACTCAAGTTTGAATAAGGAATGCTTAAAAGCTCAAAGCTCAAAGATGAAAGCTCAAAGCTGAAAGGTGAAAGCTCAAAGCTGAAAGCTCAAAGGTGATAGGTGAATGGTATATATGTTAAGGGTTGAAAGTGGAAGAAGACTAGTTGTTCAGCGATGATAGCTGGTAAGTCCATGAGCTCATGAGTTATTAAAAGAAGGATTAAAATCGGTATTAGTCTTTTCACGAATCAACTATTCAACCATTAAACCATTCAACTGCTTTTACCGATGATCGCCTTGGCCGGTATCAAACCTGTGGCGCTGGCGGATACGATGTTGCCGGCGACACCAGGGCCGTCTCCCGCCACGTACATGCCGTTCATTTTTGTTTCCAGGTTTTGATTGGTGTCCACCTGGGTGGCGAAAAACTTGATTTCCGGTGCATAAAGCAGGGTCTCGTCATTGGCCACGCCCGGGACCACGAAATTGAGTTTTTCCAAGCCTTCGATGATATTGGTCAAAATTCTCTCGGGCAATGCCATGGCAATGTCGCCGCAAACCACATCCGTCATGGTCGGCTCGATGTAGCCTTTTTTGATACGGTGCCAGGTGCTGCGGCGACCCCGTTTGAGATCTCCGAACCGCTGCAAAATGGGCTTCCCGCCACCGATAAGCGTGGCCAGGCTGCCAATGGACTCACCATAAGCCTGGTTGTCCGTGACCGGCTCGGTTAGAATCACTTTGGACAGGAAGGCAAAGTTGGTGTTTTGTGATTTATTGTCCATGTACGCATGGCCGTTGACGCACACAAAATTGCTGTAGCGCTCCAAAGAGACATATCCGCCCTTGTTGGTACAGAAGGTTCGCGTTTGGTCATCGTATTTACCCGTTTGAATGAAAAAAGTGGGGTCATAGATTACATCACAAAGATCCTGCATGATGTCATTGTGAACTTCGACCCGAACGCCTACCTCGATGCCGCGTTGTTTGAGCCCGATGCCGTGCTTCTGCGCAATGCTCCCGACCCAGTCCGCACCCACCCGTCCCGGGGCCAGAATGATATGTTCGGCAAGATACTGTTTGCGGTTGGTGACCACCCCGACAGCGCAACTGTTTTCCACCATGATGTCCTTGACTTCCTCGGAAGTATGCATGACCACGCCTTTGGATTTGATGTGATCCGCCATGCCGGTGATGAGTTCGGGCAAACGGTCGCTGCCCAAGTGCTTCTGCTTGATAATGAGCAAATCGATGCCGTAGCGTTTAGCCTGCTTACGGATTTCCCGGGCCTGGGCCATGTCCGTAGGGTAGGCGGGGCCATCCATACCGAATTTATTGAAAATCAGCTCGGTCTCGTCGATCAGCTCCTCGGCCGAGCTGATTGGCATGAATTGCGATAGGTCGGTTTTGCCCAGTTTATAAATGTAGTTCAATTTGCCGTCCGAAAACAGGCCGGCACCGCCAATGCCGCTGAGAATATTGCAGGGTTTGCACTTGATACATTCATGATAGGTGCTGATCGGGCAGTTGCGCTTCTGGGAAGTTTTGCCCCTTTCGATGAGCAGGATTTTTTTGTCGGAATGCTCACCGAGATAATAGGCGGCAAATAAGCCGGCCGGCCCGCCGCCAACAATAATTACATCGTACTCCTTGATTTTATCAGTTCGTTTTGTATCAGACATACATCCTCTTCAACCGTGTTTAAATTGCCCTCAAGTTCAACCCTGGCTCGATCATCGTCGCAGCTCGCAAAATTCAATCATTAAAAAATTTCGGTAAGTTCTTTAAGGCCTTCAATTACATGAATATGCCTGTCTATCGAATAAAAATCCTTTGAATCGAATGTTCCGGCTTTGGCGATAAAATCAACACGGTTATCTTTAGCTACAAAGTAATCATAAATAGAATCACCGATAAAGCAGATTGCACTTCGTTTGACATTGAAATTATCTTCAATAATATTGAAATGAGAACTACCCTTTCGGAAAGTATCTGAAAAACCCAAAACCAGATCGAAAACCAAGCGATTTTTGATTAGATATTCATCAATCATTACCAGGGGTGTACTGGAAGAAATGGCAGTTTTGTATCCCAAACGCCTCAGATAGTTTGTAACGAAGTGAATGTCCTTTTCAATTTTCTGGCTCATGTAACTAGCCAATTTTTGCTTTTCAAAATCTGCCGCGGCAAAAATGTTCCTGGGATTCTTAGGATACATTATTTCTATTTGCTCTTCGAATGGTCTACCGCTGGTTTCCAAATATTTTTTTTCGGCGATTTTCTCCGAATCCCCATAGTGCTTTTTCAAAACTGCGGTAGCGATCCTGATTAAGTATGCCATATTTGATACAACTGTTCCATCAAAATCAAAGCAGACGACCTTTACACGATCCTTAAGGTGTTCAATGACCATGTTTTTTTGCAAACCGTAATCGTTGGTAAGCCGTTATGTGAGAAAGTAAACCAACTAAAATGATCAGAGACTGCAGAATCAGCACGCCATCTTTATTCAGGAAAATAAGTGGATTTAGACTAACGGCTTCAAGTCCGGAAGGATTAAGGATCGGTTCCAAAAGCAGTCCGATAGAGAACACTATCGCTTTTTCCTTGCGCCCCATCAACCCGATGTCGCAATTCCTGACTTTCCCAGCAGATTCTGCACAGGCTCTGACATAGCTTGCCATGAATATGCCGGTAATACTAAATACCACCCAAAATGGATGCACTCTATCCGAGCCCATGCAGCCTAATGCTATGAAAAATTCAACGTATCGGTCATTGACCCTATCGAATAGGGTTCCGAAGGGACTGCAAGTTTTGGAGTACCTTGCAGTGGCACCATCTAAAATGTCGAAAACACCAGAGGCCAAAAGTGATAATAATGCAAAAATAAATCGATCAATCCATATGAAGATGCCGGCCAGCAAGCCGAATAAAGTTCCGATTAAGCTGAGGACGTTTGCCGATAGTCCAAGATTGACGCAGATTTTTCCAAATATTTTGGTTTTCTCTTCATAATATTTACGTTGATCGGTCTTCAGTTTATCACCTCGATCAATTATTAAGATTTGGCGGTTGTTCAAGACCTCTTTTAACCACTATTTTACAATAATATCAAACAGCATGTTCGTTTTCTATATCAGCTGTCCTCTTTGCCCCCAACAAGTTTCGATGGTAAACGGTTTGACAGGATTCGTCCCAAGGCCGCATTCACTTATCCCCGGGCTTTTCCCGCAATCTTCTGACAAGTGGGAGATTAACGGTAACAATTAGGAAAAAAAAGAAAACTATCAAGTACGAACCTGGAATCTTAAACACATGGCCGATCTGTGAAAGTATATAAAAGCGCGGAGCCCTGGATATCAATACTCCAAACATGTATTTGAGGACAGGATAGCGACTGATCACAACCAATAAGCGTATCGGGAAGAACGGGAGGGGAGTAAATCCGGCAATGACGATTGCAAAAAAAGGCGCTTTGTTGAATAGTTTTACTATTCTCTCGACAATTTGCATCTTTTGAATTCTTTCGAACATTTTCGTGCTGCTGATGTATTGCAGCACTGAATAATTGACGCCTTCAGCCATCACAGTGCTGATTACAGCGACAATGGTGACGGTTGTGGGAGAATAATACTTGCCGTAATATAGCAAAATCGGTTCGTGGGGAAGGAGGCCGAAAAGGAACTCTGAAGGAAATGAGTAGAAAAATAAAATGACAAGACTTTTGCTCGTTCTGACCGAATCTGATAGAAGCCAGGTGCCAAGAAGAGCGAATACGATGGCAATTTCAAAAAGGAACAAGAGTGTACTCACCTTGAACCGTTTTCTGGTTTTTTTCTCAATTAACTGAGATTCTGTGTCGCGCGATATATTCATCTTTGACAAATATATTTTGCTTAGTTGGCAAGATTGCCGGCAAATTATGGTTGTAAACGGTCAACTCTCCTCAAGAATTAGCTGGTCATTCGTAGTATAATTACCTTTTACCTGCTCAGCCGCAATTCTAGCGGCATATCTGCAAGCATCGTGGATTTGCATTTGGTCTGAAAATCGACTTACGATGTATGCGGCAAAGAATACATCGCCGGTTCCCGTTGGATCAGTCAGGGAGTCAGCTTTTTCGGCGGCGTAATTGACCAACTCGCCGCTTTGAGATTGGACAAATCCGCCTTTATCCCCTAAGGTAACTACGGTTTCATGGATTTTAAACTTGATCATCAATTCTGTCAGATTCATTTGAAAATGATTCAGCATGGACTGATACTCGGATCGGTTGGCTTTGATAGTGTGAGCAACAGTTAATCCAAGCGTCAAACGATCCGAGATAGACCGATAGACTTTTTGGTTTTTGACCTCCCGCGTGTATCCCTGGATATCCAGAAAAATCGACCGATTCGAATTCAGCAGCGCTTCTAAAGCTGAAATCGCAATATCAAGGGGATGCAGCGGTCCCAGGTGCAAACCGTCAACGTTGTTTATGATTTTTTGAATCTGCCCGTATTCAATCGGTCCGGCCGTTTGCAGAACTTCCTGATGACGGCCTTGTCTATTGATATAGTTTACAAAATGAGTGGTCTGAGCGCTTGCCTCCCAGACAACATCAAGTTTCTCTGCCGCCAGCTTTTCAACAATTTTCCAGTCCCGCGCCGCCAGGTTGCTGACGATGTGGGTAGGAATGCCGTGGCGGCGGTATGTGATGCCCGCATAGGTGGTAACCCCGCCCATTTTAAGAAGTCGACGATCCCCGTCGATGATCGTGTCGATAGTGGTAGATCCGACAACCGCAATTCCTTTTTGGAGCTTATTCATTAACCCAGAACCTCTGAAACCTTTTCGCCTTCTCCCTTTCAAACTTCGTTCATTTCTGCTAAATTCCCAACATGATTAATAACCTCCCCGCCTATCTGCGTCAACCGCTTAAAATAGGCGACAAAACCATCGATAACCGACTTATTCTGGCGCCCATGACCTTCCTCGGCCATGTGGCTTTTCGCGAGCTCCTGTCACAATACGGCGGCTACGGGCTGCTGTATTCGGAGATGTGCAGTGCCAAAGCAATCCCACATGAAAATCGCCATATTTCCCCCTACTTCAGATGGCGGGATGAAGAACGTCACCGACTGGTTTGTCAGATATTCGGGGGCGATCCCGTTGTTATGGCCCGGGCCGCCCGGCGCATCGAAAGGGAGGACCTGTTCGGGGTTGATATTAATTTCGGCTGCTGTAACGGCAGCATATGTCGCCAAAATTGTGGGGCAGCGATCCTGAAAGATCCCGATCTTGCCGTCAGGATCGTTGCCGAAGTCAGGCGTGCTGTTTCCTTGCCCCTTTCCGTCAAATTCCGCACAGGGTGGCGGGATGACTCCCAGGGCGCCGTCGAACTTGCGCGAAGATTCGAGGATGCCGGCGCGGATGCACTGATTTTTCATCCCCGGGTGGCTCCCGACCGCCGATCACGGCCGCCCCGCTGGGAATACATCGGTCTGGTCAAGCAGGCCGTCGGCATCCCGGTTTTCGGCAACGGGGATGTGTTTGACCGCCGTGATTGCCGCAGGATAATCGCGGAAACCGGTTGTGACGGTGTGGCCTTGGGGCGAATGGCGATTGCCAGGCCCTGGATTTTTGCCCAGTGGACCCAGAATCTAAAGCCGGGGCCGGAAATTTATCCGGCAGCATCTCTTCAATTGGCCGGTCTGCTCGCCAAACACTATGACCCGATTCGCGCGATCAGGCGGTTTAAGCGATTCTCCTTCTATTTTGCGGCCAATTTCAAATTTGGGCACCAGCTGCATTCCCGGCTGCAGAATGCGGCGGACATGGTGGAGGTGGAGGAGACCCTGCAGCAATTTTTTGAACAGCCCCCTGAATTGTTTGCGAGGCCGAATCTCAATTTCTTTAAATAATCCGCCCGGCACTATGGTAAATTTAACTTTGCATTTTGGAGATTAACAGCAATCGAAATTGGTGCAGGCGGGTCGAGGCGGATTATTTAATATTTATGCTTCGCATTTTTATTTTTAGGGCATCAAAGAGAAGGCATTTTGTCCTGGCAGCGATCAGCAATTTTAACACGATGTTGTCTGTCCTCTGTCCTCTGTGTGCTGCGGCGAAGCTCGGAGAGCGAAGACGGGTCTTCTGTCTTTGCCCAGTTGTTGCATAAATAATATTAGAGAAGTTCATCAATCCATTTAACAACATGGTCGAAACGAAATCGGAATAGTATTGCTGGATCACACCATTGGTTGATACCTGTACTATCAGTGTAGGGTGGGCTGTGCCCACCTTCGATGGTTAGATTCAGCGCTATTTGGTGGGCACAGCCCACCCTACGACAAGAAACTATCGCAACGTTAGGGTTTACTATGTGCGCCATGCACTTAGTCATTTTCCGAATTCAATAATCTGACCTCTGTCATCTGACCTCTGACCTCTGGATACCTGATGCCGGATACCGGATTCCAGCAGCCGGGTAATCAGGAATTTCCGAAATTTATCTTAGAGTTACCAGCATTCCGCTTTACAGCCTCTATTAACGAATAACTAATAACCAATAACCACGCCCGACCTCTGTCTTCTGACCTCTGCCATCTGAACTCTGTCTTCTGTCATCTGCCCTCTGTCTTCTGTCATCTGTCCTCTGTCTTCTGACTTCTGACCTCTGCCATCTGAACTCTGTCTTCTGTCATCTGCCCTCTGTCTTCTGACTTCTGTCCTCTGTCTTCTGACCTCAGCCCCCTATATAAGTCCATCTTCTTTGAGAAAATTGACGATAATATCAACGGTGTCGTCGGGACGATCCATGGGGACAAAGTGCCCGATTCCGCCCAGGGCCACCATTCGTGCCGAAGGCACTTTAGCCTTGAAGCGCCTGGCGGCAGGGGCCAGGAAGGTGTCGGATGCCGCGCCGTAGATAACCAAAGTCGGTAGCCTCAGACGAGGTATGTCGCGCCATATATCGTGCGGACATACGGCAAAACAGCGGGATTCCCAGGCCGGGGCACAGCAAAGCTCGATTTGACCATCCCGGGTTTTTCGGGTCCCGTATTCGACATAGGCCTCGAGGAAACCGTTTTGCCAGGTGCGAAATACGGCCTTGCGACGGTAAGCGTCCAGCATGGTTTGACGGTCCGGCCAGATATTTCTGCGGCGGGCAGCCGTGGCGACAATTGGGGCCTTGCGCGCCAATCCGGTCTTTTGGGCCAGATACCACCACCACATCCAGGAATAGGGTAAAATGGTCGGATCGATCAGCACCAGGGCGCGGACCAGCTCTGGCCGTCTGACTGCCAACAGCAGACTTGCCGTTGCACCCCTTGAGTGTCCCATGGCAATCACGGGTTGGTTCAGATGATCGAAAAAGTTCGCCAGATCGTCCGCAAATATATTCCAGTTCTTGAGTCGCTGCGGGTCCGCCGGTGCGCGGGTTCTGCCATGGCCGCGATCATCCATTCCGACTAATTTCAGGTACGGCCGCAGTTTTGATGCCAGAGGTGTATAAACGCCGGCACACAGTCCGGTCGCATGGGAGAAATGAGCTTGCGGCCCGCGACCATCCCAGTCTCGATAGCAGAAAATGCCGTCCGGTCCCTCGTACATGTGATACTGTTCGAGCATTGTTGGTATTTTTTCGGTTCTCTATCCCTCAAGAAGGTAATCCATCGTGGGGCTTTATATTTTTGTTAGTATTGGAATATTGGAGTACTGGAGAATTGGCTCAAGGTTTGATGCCTTCTTTTAATACCCCAGTACTCCAGCACTCCAATACACCAACATCGAGACTTTTCAATAACTTCTTGCACTCTTAGAATTGCCTTTTTACAGGTCGTATTTATCCGAGGCAATCGGGTTGTGTCAACCTGTCGTTTGCGCTCGGCCCGACGCGGTCAAAAATCTGACACAATTGGTGAAGATGTGTCGCATAATGTCCTGATTTAGGCGCAGACCGCGGGCAAGCCATAAAATAAGTAATTGTAATTTCAAAAATTTTACTTAACTGGGATTTGGCATGGTTTATGCTTTCTTCTATGGCGGTATACTGTTTTCCTTTGGGCCAACGGGGTACTACCTGATTTTGGCAGACGTCCGCCGAATAAATCGAAGACGTTTAATTAGCCATGAAGCATAAAAGCAAAAATTCAGCCGGCAGGATTTTCAAACTGCGAGCAAATTCCCCGACAGGGGGAAATTCCCAAGAATGGGTTTTGGGTCCTGCCCCATGCCGGGATCACGACGGTACCGCGCAACCAATAGAATTGCGGGCGGCGGGTTCAAAGTTCGAGCGGGAGAGAAAAGAACGCCAACAGATTGAAGAACATCTGAAGCAAATCCGGGGTCAATATGATGCGCTGAGGGAGATGTCACCTTTGGGTATTGCTTTGATTGACGCCGAGGGGCGCTATAAGTACGTCAATCCGGTGTTTAAAAAGCTGTTCGGATATTCCCTGCAGGAAATCGCAACCGGGCGTTATTGGTTTCGCAAAGCCTTTCCCGAACCCCAATACCGCCGGCAAGTAGTCGGGGCTTGGATCAATTGTCTCGCGGATCCGGAAATCGAAATGAAGCGCCCCAGACGGTACGCCGTCAGATGTCAGGACGGCACCGAAAAAATCATCCAGTTTCGGTTGGCTCCGCTGAAAAACGGTGATCACTACATTTTTTATGAAGACTTCACCGAGCGCCGACAATTGGAAGCCCACCTGCAGCAGACCCAGAAAATGGAGGCCATCGGCACGCTGGCCGGCGGAATCGCCCACGATTTCAATAATATCCTGGCAGCCATCCTGGGCTATGGTGAGCTTTTGGCATTTGATACCCCAAAAGACACCTCCGCCTGGAACAATCTGCAAGCTATCCTCAAATCCACCCATCGCGCAAAAGACCTGGTCGGACAGATATTGGCTTTTGGTCGTCAAAACGAATTGAATTTAATGCCGGTCCAAATCAGTTCGATTGTCAAAGAGACCCTGAAAATGTTAAGAGCGTCGTTACCGACCACAATTGAAATTCGACGCGAAATTGAAACGACCGATGGCATTATCCGAGCCAATCCCACTCAAGTGCACCAGGTCCTGATGAATATTTGCACCAATGCCGCCCACGCCATGCGGGATAAAGGCGGAGAGCTGAGGATTAGTCTGGTGAGATTGAACGAGGAGCAGGTTAAACAATTGCCCCAGCAAAATCTGCAACCCCGCCAATATTTAAAAATCAGTGTCAGCGACACCGGTCACGGTATTTCACCTGAAAATCTAAAGCGAATATTCGATCCCTACTTTACCACCAAAGAAGCCGGCGAAGGATCCGGGTTGGGATTGGCTGTTGTGCGCGGCATTATCCAGTCGCATGGCGGCGCCATAGCCGTCGATAGTGCACTTGGACAGGGAACCCGGTTCGATGTCTACCTGCCGGAGATTCATAAAGATTTCTCCACCCACGCGAAAGTTGCCCAGGTTTATCACACCGGCAAGGAGACAGTACTATTTGTGGATGATGAGCCGGCATTGGTTAACATGAGCAAACAAATGCTCGATTTATTAGGTTATCACGCAGTGAGCAGAACCAGCAGCCTCGACGCCCTAAAGCTATTCCAACACGATCCGTATCGTTTCGACCTGGTGATTACGGACATGACCATGCCCAATATGACCGGTGAGAAGCTTGCCGGCAAGATTCTAGAAATCCGACCCGATATCCCCGTGATTCTTTGCACCGGGTACAGCGAGAATATCTCCGAGGAAGCCGCCAAACAAATGGGGATCAGCGCCTTTGTAATGAAACCGTTGGTCATGCGGGATCTGGCCAATACAATTCGAGAGGTGCTGGACAAGTAAAACGTGTCCGGCTGAAGCGCACCCCTATTTACCTTCCCGGCGCTGCTCCGGCAGTGTTCGTCATTTTATCCCCCCATTCCCTATCGCTATTCTTATATGATGACCATCCTCCGGAACCAATAATTACGGCATTAAACCACCGCTTCTAGTGGTGGACCCGAAAAGGTTCTACCGATGCGGTGAGAGTCTAATGACGCTTGAATAAATACGAAGCACGAATGTCGAAATCCGAAACCAATTCTAATTTCGAATGTGCCAATGTTCAAAACGGTTGAAACCAGATGATGAAAGCAGTGCCTAAAGCGGATCAGGGCGTTAATGGCTATTTTTTCGATTGGATCGGGATTTGTTTCTGTCATTGGGATTTTTGTCATTTGAATTTGTTTCGGATTTCGTGCTTCGGATTTCGGATTTAAATAGTTGCACAAACGGTCGTGCCCCCTTCGAGGGAGCTTCCTGAGGTCTCCCGCTCAGCGGGAGGAGCGTTCACTCAGAGCCGTACTCCGGCACCTGGCAGAGGCTTTGAACAACCGTGAGGATTTTTATCGGATCCTGCCAATGAAAAGCTTGAAAAAGAATTCACAAGAGCGTATCGTGCGAACTTCGGCGACCAATTAAATATTTAGATAATTGATTCCGGCAACTCCCGATTGGTTCTTACCTCAATTGGGATAGAATACGAAGCACAGTTGATAAAGACGAATTAAAGAGCAGGTGGAAAGGGGGAGGGCATGGCATACAATATCGCATTAATCCCGGGTGACGGCATCGGCCGGGAAGTCGTTCCGGAAGCAGTTCGGGTAATGGATGTCCTAGCCGGTCAGCATGGATTCGAATTGACTTACACCGAGTTTCCGTACTCCTGTGAATACTATTTGAGGACGGGCGTCATGATGCCCCCTGGCGGGATCGAAAAGCTGAGCGATTTCGATGCAATTCTACTAGGGGCTGTTGGTGATTTGCGGGTTGCCGACCATGTTTCGCTATGGGGATTGCTGCTGCCCATTCGGCGCCAAATGCAACAGTATGTCAACATCCGTCCGGTCCGGTTATTGCCCGGTATTGCTTCTCCTCTGGCCGATCGCACGGCGGAAGACATTGATTTTATCGTGGTGCGTGAAAACAATGAAGGGGAATATTCTGAAATCGGCGGGCGGCTGTACAGCGGTACGGATGCTGAAATGGTTGTTCAGCAAACCGTATTTACCCGTCTGGGCGTGGATCGCATATTGAGATATGCCTTTGAGCTGGCCCAAAGCCGTCCGCGCCGTAAATTGACATCCGCCACTAAGTCCAACGGCATCATGCACACGATGCCGTTCTGGGATGAGCGCTTCGGTGCCCTTAAAGCCGAATACCCGGATGTCGTCACCGATCAATACCACATCGATATCCTGACGGCCCATTTCGTGCAGCACCCGGACTGGTTCGATGTCGTTGTCGGCAGCAATTTATTCGGCGACATACTGTCCGACCTGGGGCCCGCCATCGCCGGCAGCATCGGCATTGCTGCATCGGCCAACCTTAACCCGACCAAGGAGTTACCTTCCATGTTCGAACCTGTCCACGGTTCGGCGCCCGACATCGCCGGTCAGGGCGTTGCCAACCCCATCGGCACCCTGTGGTCGGCCCAGATGATGCTGGAGTTTTTAGGCGAAGAAAATGCGGCGCGGTCCCTGATGACGGGCATTGAAAGCGTTACTGCCATGAATTGCCTGACTGCCGATTTGGGCGGAGACGCTTCCACCAAAGAGTTTACGGATACAGTCATTGAACAGCTTGCAGCTGGGCAAACCGGTTGAAGAAATGCCTAAAATTGCAAAATGACTTAAATGACTAAAATTATGGTATTCTGTCGATTATATAAGAACATGAACGACAGATAGATTTGATACCAAAATCCAATAGTTGGTAATGCGTATCGGGCCAGATCGAAAAAAGACAGAGCGCAGCGATTCCATAATTTTAGTCATTTTAGGCAACTTAGATCACTTTAGGCATTGCGACCGTCCTTTTTGGCCAACCAACTGCCGAAAGATAGATACAATTTTAATGGTGATCAATTAGGAGACCAACCATGAAATACAGTTATTTGGGCAACACCGGCATCCAGGTATCTTCCTTGTGCATGGGAACCATGACGTTTGGTCGCGAGGCCGACAAAAAGGAATCTCGGGCCATGTTCAACTGCTGCCGGGATGCCGGCGTCAATTTTTTTGATTGTGCCAATGTCTATAGCCAGGGAGCCGCCGAAACCATAATGGGCGAACTGATTACCGACTGTCGCCAGGAGCTGATCGTAACCTCCAAATTCGGCTCCCCAATGGGAAGCGGCCCAAACACCGACGGCGGCTCTCGCCGGCATCTGGCGGCTTCGCTTGAGGCGAGTTTGATACGTCTGAACACCGATTACCTGGACATCTATTTCCTGCATCGCTTTGACGAGTTCACACCACTGGAGGAAACCCTCAGGGCCTTGGATGACGCGGTGGCCCAGGGCAAGGTCCGCTATATCGGCAACAGCAATTTTGCCGGGTGGCAGATCGCCAAAGCCCTGGGGGTCTCGGCTTTAAACGGCTGGACACCGTTTCATTGCGTGCAGCCCATGTACAATCTCTTCAAACGCCAGGCCGAAGTTGAAATTTTACCTTTGGCTGAAGCCGAGAATCTCGGGGTGATCAGCTACAATCCCCTGGCCGGGGGTATTCTGAGCGGCAAGTACGGCACGGATCGGCAGACTGACCAGGGACGCCTGACCACAGATACGATGTACCAGAAACGCTACCACGATCAGTGGATATATGATGTTGCCGTCAAATTTTCTCAATTAGCCGCCGACAGCGGCTATCATCCGGTATCGCTGGCGGTGGCCTGGGTAGCGCATCACCCGGCGATAACCGCGCCGATCATGGGCGCGCGCAATGTGGCCCAGTTAAAAGACTCGCTTCAATCCGTCGAAATCGAATTGAGTCCCGAGTTATACGACGAGCTCGGCCGCCTGACGCCCGCCCCCCCGCCGGCCACCGACCGCTCGGAGGATCGGCTATAGAAATTCAGGGATTGAGGTATTGGGGAATTTAGGAATTTCGGGATTGGGGAATTGAGGAATTTTGGGATTGGCGAATTTAGGAATATAGGGATTTAGGGATTTAGGAATTTAGGGATTTAGGAATTTAGGAATTGAGGGATTCAGGAATTGAATGTATTTGATCTAATTGATGGTTGATTGAAAACCAACACTATTTGATTTTTTGGGTTTCGCCCATGAGATTAAATCCCGGCAAATAAATGATTTCGTAGGTTGGGTGGAGTTACGAAACCCAACATGGTAGACTGTCTCTATATTCCGCACCTGCTACTGATTGGTTACAATGCCAGATATATTCCGAAAACCGCCAAGCGTCGAAAGGTAGAAAAATCGATAAGTCTGCTCCACAATAATCCCTGAAGAGCTAAATAATTACCAGCGAGATTGGTGAGTCGAATTATACAATTCAACAAATTTCAAATAATATAAAAATTTTCCGTTATAGACATTTGAAAGCGTCGATCATTTATAGTCGTTTTATAATTTTGTTTCTCACCGCTGAGGTGAAAATTTTTATCGCATAAAAAGCCCGCCGTTGATATCGACGGTCTCACCGGTGATAAAATCGTTTTCGATTAAAAATTTGACGGCCATGGCGATATGGCCGGCATTGCCATGTCTTTTCAAGGGGGTGTTTTCCTGCCACAAGTCGAGCTGTTCGGACGTGGTGACCTTATCATGGAATGGGGTCAAGATGACGCCCGGAGCAACGGCATTGACCCGGATTTTCGGTGCGAGTTCTTTGGCGGCCCCCTTGGTAAAAATCCCAATCGCCCCTTTGGCAGCCCCATAAATGGTGGCCGTCGGCGCGCCATGGCGGGTCGCCAGCGATGAATTGTTGATTACGCAAGGGTCCTCACCTTTTTCCAGCAACGGAATGCACAGGGATGTTATCATCATCGTGGAGAAGGTATTCAGGGCGAAAACCTCCTGCATCAGAGACCAATCACACTCGCCGGCTGCGGTCCGACGGATCAGACCGCCGGCATTGTTGAACAGGACGTCCAGCTTGTCGGTTTTTTCAGATACCGCCCGCACCAGTTCCCGACAGCCTAGCTCCGTTGTTAGATCCGCCTGCAGCAAATGGGCTTTGCCGTCAAGACTGGCGACGTCACCTGCGACCTGCTTGGCGGCTTCTACGGATGCATTGTAGTGAACGAAAATTTCATTGTCCGGCGCCAGAAGGCGGGCAGTTTCGGCCCCCAGCCCGGTGCTGGCTCCTGTGATCAGGATTTTTTTTGACATTATCAGGCTCCTCTTATGGTAAAACATTTTCGCCACATAGACACCAAGACAAAAAAAATTAACCAATGGTTTCACTTTGTGTCCTAGTGTCTTAGCGGCAACTCACTTTTTTTTGTCAAATAACCAATAACGAATAACTATTTACTTTTTGGCTGCGTATAGAGCGATGCACTGCGGCCCCTGCCGACTGACTACGGGTTAATGCAGCTTAACATGGGTTGTCCGCTCAGGGCATACATTAGATTGCGGGCGGCCATTTGCGCCATTTTAATGCGGGTTGTGTCGGTGGCGCTGCCAATGTGCGGCAGAACGGTTACCTGGGGTAGGGCGAGTAAAGGATCGTCGGCCCGCATGGGTTCCGGGTCGGTCACGTCCAGGCCGGCACCGGCGATTTCGCCGTGCTTAATGGCATCATATAATGCGGCCTGGTCAACAATTTGGCCTCTGGCCGTGTTGACAAGGATTGCAGAGGATTTCATCAGCTCAAGTTCATGTTTACCGATGTAATGCACCGTTTGGTCGGACAGCGGTAAATGGAGACTGATAATATCGCTTTGACTCAAAATTTGTTCCCGGTCGACATACGCCGCGCCAAACTCCTTTTCGGCCTGTTCGTCGCGGCTGCGATTATGGTACAGGATCGTCATGTTGAAGCCCGTCGCCCGCCGGGCCACTTCCCGCCCAATGCGGCCCATTCCGATGATGCCCAGGGTGGTGTGATGAACGTCACGACCGAGGTTGTCAAGCAGACCCGTATGCACCGTCCAACGATCCGCTTTCACCCAGTGAACCAGTTCCGCTATCCGGCGGGCGGTGGCCAGAATCAGAGTAAACGCCAGATCAGCCGTCGTTTCGGATAACACGCCCGGTGTGTTGCCGACCGGAATACCGTATGCAGTGCAGGTCGGCACATCAATATTATCGTAACCGACGGCGTGGTTGTTGACGACTTTCAATTCCGGACAGACCGCCTATAACTCACGATCGATCCGAATGTCGGTTGTGGTTAAAAGCCCGTTACAATCGGAAAATAGTTTTAGCTGTATATCCCGCGGCATCAATTCCGGCTCCTGCCAGATATGCAGATCGCAAACGTCCCCCAAACCCTTTAAACCTTCTTCCGCGAGAATTCTTGAAACATATACTTTCGGTTTTGTCATCTTTATTGTTATCTCAGCAGTTGGGGAGTTGATTTAAATATGGACAGTCAATCCTGTAATAAGCTGGTCCTCCTGAAGGCGGAGAGCTGGAAGTAAAAATATCAAGGGTTGAAGCGACACGATGCCCGCCTCCGTGGGCATGACGAATAAAGTAACTCACCTCCCTTTCATTTGTTATAATTCTCGACTTCCCGAAACCCATTCAATCAGTTCTATTCAGACAATCGAAAAAAGAAAAAATATTAAAGCGTTTGCCTTAAACTTCCATCTGATCGACACTCAAAAAAGTCACTTAATCAAACGGTGTTGAAAAAAACAACAATGCAAACGCCTTAACAAAGGGCCTTTTCGCTTTCAATATCGAAAAGGTGCAAATTGTCCATACTCGGCCTGACCACGAGATTGCTGTGGGGTTTTATCCGGGTTTTGCGGCCCACCGCCGCAATGAGGCTGAAGCTGCCGGCATTTAATGCCACATATGTTTCGTTTCCGATGGGTTCAACGACATCCACCGATCCCTGAATCGTTTGGCCGGGAGTATGCTCGGCAGCGATCGGCAAATCTTCCGGACGAATACCGACCGCGATTTTTTCATGGTTATAATCGGCCAGCAGCTGAGATTTGTTGGGCGGAAGATCGATCCGGTGCTCGCCGCTTTGCAGGCATACCATATCATTTTCTCGGATCAACTGGGCATCAACAAAATTCATGGCCGGACTGCCGATGAATCCGCCCACGAATTTATTGGCCGGGGTGTCATAAAGCTCCAAGGGGGAGCCGATTTGCTGAATCAGGCCGTCGCGCATGACCACGATGCGATCGCCCATGGTCATGGCTTCTATCTGGTCATGAGTCACATAAACGGCAGTGGTGGCCAATCGTTCATGCAGTTTTTTCAATTCCAGACGGGTTTGCACCCTGAGTTTGGCGTCGAGGTTGGACAGGGGCTCGTCGAATAAAAATACTTCGGGTTTTCTCACGATCGCCCGCCCCACCGCGACGCGCTGTCGCTGGCCGCCGGAAAGCTGCTTGGGTTTGCGGGACAAAAGGTGCTCGATACCTAATATTTCAGCGGCTTCCTGGACCCGCTGCTTGATTTCATCTTTCGGTCTGTTGAAATTTTCCAGTGAGAACGCCATATTCTCGAACACGGTCATGTGAGGGTAAAGGGCGTAGTTCTGAAACACCATGGCGATGTTGCGGTCCTTGGCCGGCAGCTTGTTGATGAGATTGTCGCCGATAAATACATCGCCGCTGGTGATGCTTTCCAGGCCGGCTATCATCCGCAGCGTGGTGGTTTTGCCGCAGCCGCTGGGTCCCACCAGCACGACGAACTCCTTATCCTTGATGCTCATATTGAAGTTGTCGACTGCGACCACATCGTCAAAATATTTACACACGTTTTCCAACCGTACTTCAGCCATAGCAAGATTACTCCTTCAATGCGCCGGTCATGCCCGCCACATAATGTTCGACGAAAAATGAATATACCAGCGCCACCGGTACCGACGCACACAGGGCGCCAGCCATCAGCGCCCCCCAATGATAAACATCCCCCCGCACCAGTTCGGTGACAAGGCCGATGGGCACCGTCTTTTTGGCCGTGCTGGAGATAAAAGCCAGGGCATAGAGATATTCATTCCACGAGAGCGTAAAACAGAATATGCCTGCCGAGAGGACGCCCGGCAAACACAGGGGCAGTATAATCCGGCGAAAAATCTTGATGCGGCTGGCGCCATCGATCATGGCACACTCTTCCATTTCCTTGGGAATGGTTTTAAAGTATCCCATGAGCAGCCAGGTGCAGAAGGGTATGAGGAATGTCGGATATGTCAGAATCAGGGCCCACAAAGAGTCCCACAATTTAATCTTGAATATAATGTGGGCCAGCGGAATGAATAAAATGGTCTGGGGCACCAGGTATCCCAGAAAAATGGCGACGCCGGTGGGGCCTGAGGTCTTGAACTGGATCCGTTGGATGGCATAGGCCGCCAGTAGGCTGGCGACCAGCGAAATCAAGGTGGCTGAAATGGCCACGATAAAAGTGTTCGCCATCCATCTGAGAAAAATAGTCTCGGTAAACAAGGCCACGATGTTGCTCAGGGTGGGCGAGTGGATGAAAAAGGGATTCAAATCCAGGTTGTAGAGTTCCAAGTCCGATTTGAAGACCGTGTTGACCATCCAATAAAATGGAAAGAGAAGAAACGCAAGGTAGGCCGCCAGCGGTATATAAAATTTTAAAACTTTGGATCCAACCCGTTCGATGACCATTTGCTAGTCCTCTTTTCTCAAAAAAACGAAGGCAATAAACACACAGCCAATTAAAATGGGCAGCATGAAATTGGAGATGGCGGCCCCTTCACCGAATTGGCCGCCCTGCATGGCGCGCTGGTACGACAGGGTGCCGAAAATATGGGTGGCACCGGCTGGTCCGCCTTTGGTGATAATCCAGACCAGCTGAAAATCCGCAAAGGTCCAGATGGTGGAGAAAACAGTCACCACTGTCAATAGCGGGGTTAGCAGCGGCAGGGTGATTTTGCGGAATTTTTTCCAGGCACCGGCGCCGTCGATCTCGGCGGCTTCGTAAAGATCCGGACTGATGGTCTGCAGCCCCGCCAGCAATCCAATGGTAAAAAACGGCACGCCCCGCCAGACATTGGCCGCAATCAATGCCCACCTGGCATTCCAGGGATCGCCCAGAAAATCGATAAAGTGGTCGGCGACCCCCAGTTTCATCAGGGCCCAGGATATACCGCTGAAGTTGGAATCATACAGCCACCAGAAACAGATGGCGCTTAGGGCCGTCGGGATGATCCAGGGCAAGAGAACAATGGCCCTCATGATTCCCTTGCCCCTGAAGTCCCGGTTCAACACCACGGCCAAACCGATCCCCAGAACAGCTTTCAAAATGACTGCCGTAACCGTGTACAGAAACGTGTTGAAGCAGGTCAACCAGAATGTCGGATCTTCCAAAAGCCACTGGTAATTTTCGAATCCGATAAAGCTTCCCTCACGGCCCACGATCGTATCAGTAAAGCCGAGCCAAAGGCCAAGTAAAAAGGGATAGGCCAAAAAAATCAGCAGCAGCAGTTCAGCCGGAGCGACAAATAAAAAGCCCAAGAATGTCGGATTTTCAAGAGCCCGGGAGATCTTGCCGCGAATGCCGATTTGTCTGCTTGTTTGTTCTGAGGCGCTGATGGCGTCCACGCGTCTGCCTCCGGAATTGGTAAATGGTTATTCGTTATTGGTTAATGGTTATTGGGCGCTGGGGATTAGCTATTCATTATGGGCCATTCGATTTTTGTAGCATCAGGTCCCGCTCAATATTCGAGACGGACAAGGATTGGCTAGTGATCGACAAATTATTCGAATAACCAATAACAAATAACCAAGATCATTCCCTCAAGGCACGGAGGGCGGCCGACCTTCATTAATCCGGCCACCCTCATAATGGTTAGTTGAAGTTATTTTGGTTTACTTTCTATACGCCCGGGCAATTTGCTTTTCCGCCCGTCGGATAACGGCGTCCTTGGACATTCCTCTTGTACAATAGTTGGCAAACATGTCGACGACCACATACTCAGCCATGGTTGCAGCCGACCCGGGGCCGATGGGACCGGGATAGCCGTTCCACAACATATTTTTGACACAGTCGCGGTAAGCGGTGTGTTTGGGATCGCTGGTCCACACGGGCAGATCGCGGTAAGCTTTGAGCCCCGGCGTCACGTAGCCGCTCATGGCGTCCATCCACGGTTCGGCCTGTTCCTGTTCCAGCATGAACATCAGGAAATGCTTGGCGGCATTGGGAACCTGGGTGTGTTTAAAGATAAAGGCTTGGTTGAACAGATGCAACTGGGTGGGTTTGCCGGCCGGTCCGATGGGCAATTCCGCGTGGTATGTGTCTTCCATGATCGCTGCCAGTTTTGGATCCTTCTTGAGAGCATAGTATATGCTGATACCATTGTTGGTGACAGAGATCTGCTCGGCCACGTATGCTTTGTTGTTATTGGCATCCAACCAAGAGGCGCAACCCGGAATCATGGCGCCATAAAGTTCTTTGATGCCTTCCAGGGCGTTTCTGGTTTCGGGGCTGTCAATCGCCGGGTTGCCGTCGGCATCCACGGTCGAGGCACCGTATGACCACAGCCAGGTATAGGCGAAATTATTGCCGTCACCCACCGCATGGCCCAGGGCGAATCCTACTGGATGGCCCATGCTTTTTAGTTTTTTGCAGCACTTGATGAATTCATCAGTGGTTGCAGGAAATTCACTGTAGCCGGCCTCGTTGACCCATGATTTGCGGTAAACGATTTGCTGCCCGGGGGCGCCCATGGGAATGGCGATCCACTTGCCGTCTTTTTGGCCGTATTTGATGCAGGCATCTTCCCAGCCGCCGTATTTGGCGCCGAGGTATCCGGCCACATCGCTCACATCCAACAGCTTGTCGGGATATAGGTGCGGATCATCGTGCCAGCCGGAAACCAGATCCGGACCGGCACCGACAGCCGCCGACATAGCGGCCTTGGGCCGGACGTCTTCCCACGAGATATATTCATTGACCACCTTGCAGCCGGTGACCTTTTCCCATTTGCGGCAATTGGCTTCCCAGAGGTCCTTGTCACCGCCGACGAAAACGCTCCACCGCAGGACATTCAGGGTCGCTCCTTTTTCGACAGCCAGATTCGGCGGGGTGGCCGCCATGGCCTTGCCGGCCAGAGGTCCTAGGGGACTTGCCAGAATCGCGGCACCGGCCAAGCCGGCGCCCGAAGTTTTAATAAAATCCCTGCGCGTCATATTGTTATCTAGTTTTTTCATAGCCAATTCCTCCTTTCACTCGTAAGTTTGTCGTTAGGTTCCCAATTCACAGGCGATAGTATTCGAAGTCAAAAATAGTCATCAAGGATCTGCCGCGGCCTTTCAAAGGTCAAAATAGCCATTTAACCGGCAACAGCAAAAATCCGTTCAGGAACTAACTGCACCTCCTTTCTTTGGCGGTAATGAAAGTTTTGTGAGGATGGTTTTTCGGAGTTGATCCAATCTTGATTGGTTCATCAGTTTAAAGCGTTAATCATATTTTATGTCAACAAAAAAATAGTAAATCGTAACCTTATTGACAGTCGGACAAGGTGTTGATAGGGAAAGCAAGGCGCGGTGCGGGATGCGCGTTGCATGTTGCGGGTAAACTTAGGTATAGGGTAAAGGGTGTAAGGTATATGGTTTAGGGTATAGGGTATTAGGTATAGGGTATTAGGTATTGGGTATTGGGTATTGGGTATTGGATAATGAAGGAACAGGGTATAGGGTGTATGGTATAGGGTATAGGGTGAAAGGCTTTCGGTCTTCGGCATTCGGTGTTCGTCTCAAACAAAAATGCCAGTAGCTCAAGGCTCAAAGGTGAAAGAATCAAGGTATGGGGCGTCAGAATTGAGATTTAAGACGGAAGGGAGGCGTCGATTAGAGGCTGCGACGCCGGGTTCGATTTCCGACCTCAAATTTCTGCCTTCTGAATTCTGTCCTCTGTCGTCTGCCCTCTGTCATCTGACATTTTTTACAATTCAACACGCGACAAACGACCGTAATCGTGCTTATAACCCGATTGCGGTGGGTGAAAGGACAATAAATGACCTGGCGCAGTAAAAAGATACTTGAGAGACCCGAGTGGTCCATGCACCGCTCGCTGTTTAAATCAATGGGCTACAGCGACTACGATCTGGATCGCCCCCTGATCGGTATTGCGAATTCCTGGAATCGGTTGGTTCCGGGCCACTATAATTTAAACCAAGTCTCGGAATATGTTAAACAGGGGATTCACCAGGCCGGCGGCACGCCGGTTGAATTCGGCGTGATTGCCGCCTGTGACGGAATCGCCCAGGGGCATGCCGGCATGCATTTCATCCTGCCCACCCGCGACCTGATCGCCAATGACATCGAAATGATGGTGGAGGCCCACCGGTTGGACGCGGTCGTGATGTTGGGCTCCTGTGACAAAATCGTACCGGCCATGCTGATGGCGGCCGCCAGGCTGGATTTACCGACGATCATCGTGGTGGGTGGTCCCATGGAAGGCGGCTGCCGGTTTGATGGCCGCTCAGCAGATATTACCTCCGTGATGGAGGGGTTGGGGATGTTGAAAGCCGGTAAAATCGATGAAGCGGATTACCGCAACCTGGAAAACGGTGCCGGACCCACTTGCGGTTCCTGCTCGTTTCTCGGCACCGCCAACACCATGTGCTGTGTGGCCGAGGCCATGGGGATGTCGTTGCCGGGAAGTGCGACGATTCCGGCGACTCACGCCGCCCGCTTGCGGGTCGCTCAGGAATCCGGGCAACAGATCGTCGAACTGGTGAGTCAGGGGATCACGGCTCGCCAAATTCTCAATCAAAAGGGCATCGAAAACGGCATCCGGCTGAGCACGGCCATCGGCGGTTCGACCAATGTCGCGCTGCACCTTCCGGCCATCGGGTACGAGGCGGACTGTGAGGTCAGCATGGATCTCTTCGAGGAATTGTGCCGCAGTACACCCCACATCGCCAAAATGAACCCGGCGGCGGCTCCCAATGTACCCGATTTCCATCTCGCCGGCGGCGTGCCGGCCGTCATGAAAGAACTGTTGCCCATCCTGCACCCGGATGCCATGACCGTTAACGGCAAGACCATCGCTGAAAACCTTTCTTCGGTCGCGGAACCCGACCGTCTGATGATCAAAACCATCGAAGACCCTTGGAGCATTGAGGGCGGCCTGGCCGTGTTGCGCGGCAACCTGGCCCCCAATACGGCCGTCACCAAACCGGCTGCGATCCTGCCGGAAATGCACATTTTTACCGGTAAGGCATTATGTTATGATTCCGAGGAGGAAGCCAACCAGGCGATTCTTGATGGCAGGGTGTCCGAAGGTGCGGTAGTCGTCATTCGCTACGAAGGGCCCAAGGGAGGACCGGGAATGCGTGAAATGTACAAAGCCATGAAGCTGCTCTATGGCCGAGGCCTGGCCCTGAAGACCGCGGTGGTCACCGACGGCCGCTTTTCCGGCACCAACAATGGCTGCTTTGTTGGTCATGTCTCACCCGAGGCGGCCGAAGGCGGTCCCTTGGCAGCTGTTCGCAACGGCGATGAAATTACCATCGATATTACCAATCGTAAACTGCACCTCAACCTCCCTGAAGAGCAAATTCAGAAGCGGCTGTCCGATTGGCAACGACCTGAACCTAAATACAAGCGGGGTTATCTGGCTCTGTACTCCCGTCTGGCGGAGTCGGCCGACAAGGGGGCTGTTATTCGGCATAAAATGGAAGCATGATTGCTTCAGCCTTATACTGATCCAAGGATATAGTTTTCACCTATTGAACAATCCAGTTTGAAGAAATGACTAAAATTAAAAAATGACTAAAATGACTAAATTTAAGGTATCCTATCGTTTTGATTAATCCCCGGAAGCGGCTTCGGCATCTGGCGATAAAATGATCAACATCCTTAATTTTAGTCATTTTATGGCATTTTAGTCATTTTAACGATTTATCATGGACAACATTGTCATCATTGCCGATGATTTAACGGGAGCCGCCGACACGGCGGTCCAGTTCAGCCCGTTTTTCGAAGAAACCCGGCTGGTGTCTTATCGAAAATGGGGTCCGAACGTCAAACCGGCTCGGCCCACTGCGATGCGGGCGATGGCAATTTATACGAACAGTCGGGCCCTGACTGCCGATGCAGCGCATCGCCGGCTGCTTGCGGTGGCCCAGGGGCTTGAGGACCTGCAGGGGATTGACATATATAAAAAAATTGATTCCTGCATGCGTGGCAACGTGGGGGCCGAATGTGACGCCCTGCTGGATCAGCTGGATTGCACGGCCAGCTTTATCACCCCGGCTTTTCCTGAAATGGGACGAACGACGGTTGGGGATGTTCACAGGGTGCACGGCGTCCCATTGGGCCTGACCGAGATTGCACATGATCCGGTCACGCCCGTTACCGAATCGGGCCTGGTGAAAATCATGGCGCGGCAAAGCCGGCATGCAGTCGGATATATAGGCTTGGCATATCTGGAGGGCGACGACGCCCGGTTGCATAAAGAAATTGAACGCCAGCTGCAATCCGGGGTGCGGCACATTGTGTTCGATGCCGGCAACCGCGCGCATCTCGATCGGATCGCCCGGCTATTCTTATCGCTTGATCATAATCTTCTCCCCGTCGGGTCGGCCGGCCTGGCGGGCAGCATCGCCAAACTATTGGACTCGAAACCGGTCTTCACTGAGCCGGCCGAGGCAATAGCAGCCGACGGCTTTAATTTGCTGGTTTGCGGGACGACTTCAGACGTGACGAGACAGCAGATTGATGAATTGCAGGAAACCGCTGCCTGCGAAGTTATTCAATTAAGCCCGGTCACCCTGGCGGATCGAAGCCGCACGGCGGACTTCTCGAAAGCAGTATGCGCAGTTCAATCATACTTGCTGAGGACCGATGTCAGCCTTACCATCAATCCGCAACCAAAAACTTCGCTGGCTGGGCAGCCGACCGGTAATGAGCCGGATGCGGGCGAAATCGCTGAAGGCCTGGGGCGATTCGCGGCGCAAGTCATGGCGAAAGTAAAGCCGGGGCATCTTTTTTTAACCGGCGGCGATACGGCGGACGCGGTATTGACAGCCCTCGGGGCTGAAGGCATCCGCATTCTGGGAGAAATGGTTGCCGGTGTTGTGCAGGGGGTGATTGTCGGTGGCCGGCTGGATGGGCTGGCGGTTGTCACCAAAGCCGGCGCCTTCGGGCAAAGAGACACCCTGGTGGCGGTGCATGAGTTTTGGCAGAGGACAGAAGACAGAGGTCAGAGGACAGAGGTCAGAGGTCAGAGGACCCGTCTTCGCTCTTCGAGCGACGCCACGGCACGCAGAAGGCGGAGATAAGATGACGGAGCTTAGAAGACAGACGGCGGATCAATCGATATTCGTCATTTGTCATATCTTAAAGTTTCATACGAGCATTGCCTCTGGCCAAAAAACGACCGGTCTGATCAAAGAAAAGAAACCAATGAACATCGAACATCGAACGTCCAACATCGAACATCGAATAATGTATTCTGTCGGTTTTTAAACGACTAAGCGACGTGTGGGGTCGTAGCTCGAAGAGCGAAGCCCCAAGCGATTCCACCATTCGTCAATCGACATTCGTCATTCGTCATTTCATACTTGTCTTCGAAACTTTTAAGCACCTTACAGCATCAAATACGACGACGAGCACGATTTAAATAGACCTGGTCGACAAAGTGGAAAAAATCATGAATGAAGATAAACGACCCATACTGGGTATTTCAGCAGGGGATCCGGGCGGCATCGGTCCGGAGATTTCCGCCAAAGCGCTGAACGAAGAAGATATATATGATCATTGCCGGCCGCTGCTGGTGGCTGACAGTGGGATTGTGGAAGATGTGCTGGGCTTTACCGATGTCAAATTAGAGATCAATCCGGTCAAACATGTCCGCGAGGCCTTGTTCCGGCATGGCACGATCGATGTTCTGGATTTGGAAAACATGCCGATCAACCTTTTGCGATATAAACAAGTGACTGCCGACCAGGGTAAAGCCTCATTCGAATATGTTGCCAAAGTGATCGAGTTGGCAACGAATAATCTAGTCGACGGAACCGTCACCGGACCCATCAATAAAGCGGCCATCAATGCCGCCGGTCACCACTATGCCGGTCACACCGAGATTTACGCCACCTTGACCGATACCCGGGATTATTCCATGATGCTCGCGCACGGTGATTTTCGTGTGACCCACATTTCGACCCACGTAAGCCTGCGGCAGGCCTGTGACTTGGTTAAAAAGGAGCGGGTGAGCCGGGTTGTCGATTTGACCCATGACGCACTGAAGAACTTCGGCCTGTCCGAACCTCGGATCGGAGTGGCAGGCTTAAATCCCCACTGCGGCGAAGAAGGCATGTTCGGTCATGAAGATGACGAAGAAATTCTCCCGGCTGTCGAACACGCCCGGCAAAAGGGTTATCAGGTCGAGGGACCAATTCCGGCGGACACGATATTTTCCAAAATGAAGGGCGGCATGTTTGACGCCGTGGTCGTCATGTATCATGATCAGGGACACATCCCGATGAAATTTTTCGGCTTTCAGTACGATCAAAAAACAGGTCAATGGGAAGCAATGTCCGGCGTCAACATTACCCTGGGACTGCCGATCGTGCGGACCTCCGTGGATCATGGAACTGCATTCGGCAAAGCGGGCGAGGGCCGGGCCAATCCCCAGTCCATGATTGAAGCAATCAAACTGGGGGCGCTGCTGGCTAGGAAGAGAAAATGAGCGCTACGCTTTAAGAGCGTTCCACTTGAGGAGCGCTTTGCTTGAGAAGCGTTTCACTTGAAGAGTGCTTCGCTATAGGTAACCCATAGGCTTGAGTGCTGAGGACTGAAAAGGAGAGAAGCCAAGAGGGTGGATAAGGGAGAAGGTGAAAAGACAGGAGGTGAAAGGAGAAAGGTTGAAGGCTGAAGGTCTATGGTTGGAAGGTAAGGGCAAAAGTCGGAAATCGGAATTTTGAAGTTGAATAGCACAGGTGGAATTCTATTGATTTTATAAAAAAGATAGAGCGAAGCGATTCAACAAATCTTCAATCTTCAATCATCAATTCCGGCTTCTCCGGGTTGGTCATTTACCTGAATTCAAGGAGCTATTCGACGCCCTGCGATCTTTGCCGGATAGAGCGGCGTAAATTGAAATGTACGATGAACTGGCGCAGCCAGGGGACTAATCCACTAATCCGAGGAGATCTTTTGCTGGACAGCGCTCGGAAAAATGGATAAATTCATGGCTAAACACATAGGGAGGCATTGGTGATGGATAGTATTGAAGAACTGCCTTTTGGAAATACCGGGCATTTGAGTACCCGTGCCATTTTCGGATCGGTGTGTTTGAGCCGGGCCGGTCAGGACGCGGCCGATGAAGTCCTGGATATGCTTTTGGAATACGGGATCAACCATATCGATACCGCACCTTCTTATGGCGATGCCGAACTGCGCGTGGGGTCCTGGATGAAGCGTTACCGGGAGCAGTTTTTCCTGGCAACCAAGACGGATAAACTGACCTACCACGATGCCCGGGAGCAGTTCCAAAGGTCGCTTGAGCGGCTTCGGGTTGAGCGGGTCGAGCTGCTGCAGTTGCACAATCTCACAGACGTTGTAAGGCGAGAATTCGCCCTGGGCCCTGGTGGAGCACTGGAATATCTGGTTGAAGCCCGGGACCAGGGTTTGACCCGGCATATCGGCATCACCGGCCATGGAATCCTGACGCCCAAAATGCACTATCAAAGCCTATTGCGTTTCAATTTTGATACGGTATTGCTGCCCTGCAATTATTTGTTGATGCAAAACCCGAAGTATTGCGCCGATTTTAACCAACTGATATCATATTGCAAAGAACACAATATTGCGGTTCAGACCATAAAAGCAGCGGCACGCGGATTGTACGGGGCTAAATCCCGCAGTCACAACACCTGGTATGAGCCTCTATCAGATTCAGACGCCATTTCCAAGTCCGTGCAATGGGTCCTTGGAATGCCCAGTTTGTTTCTCATAACGACTGGGGATATGCAGGTGTTGCCCAGCATTCTGGCAGCGGTGTCCGATTTTCAAACATCCCCGCGGGATGAGGAGATGGAATTGGTTGTGGCTGAGCAGGGCATGCAGCTGCTATTTGATCAGCTGTAATAAGAGGGTTTCAGGTGTCAGATAACAGAAGTCGGAGGACAGAGGACAGAAGTCAGAAGACAGAGGGCAGATGACAGAAGACAGAGTTCAGATGGCAGAGGTCAGAAGTCAGATTATTGAAGTCGGAAGTCGGACCCGTCTTCGCTCTTCGAGCTACGCCGCGGCAAGATGCGGCCTTCGACGAGCTCCCCTCGACAAGCTCTGGGCTCGATCCAGTCTAACGGCAGGCGAGTCAGAGTCGGAAGAGAGCAAAATACATGGCGTGAAGGCAGAGGTCGGATTCTAAGGAAACACAACTATGGAAAAAGGCCCTTTACATTACCAGACTATCACCGAACTTGCCGATAGTGTTCGAAATGGTGACATGACCGCTGCCCGGCTGACGGAAAATCTACTGGGTCGGATCAGCATGCTTGACGGCAAACTGAATGCCTTTAAGTTGCGGTGTCCGGAACTGGCGCTGGAAATAGCCCATGCGGCTGACCGGGCAATGGACAACGGCAACGATAAAGGCATTCTGCACGGGATTCCCTATGCCGCCAAGGACCTGTTTGATGTCAAGGGACTGCCCACGGCCGCCGGCTCAAAGCTGTTGGAGAAAAATAACGCGGCCGAAGATTCCCGGGTGATCCAGCACCTTGCAGCGGCCGGGATGGTCCTGACCGGCAAAACCAATACCGTTCAATTCGCCTTCAGCGGCATCGGGATTAACCACGACCACGGCACGCCCCACAATCCCTGGCGTCGATCCCACTACATCCCCGGCGGCTCCAGCAGCGGGTCAGCGGTAGCGGTGGCAGCCGGAATGGTTCCCATGGCCCTGGGGACGGATACCGGTGGTTCGGTGCGCGTGCCGGCGTCGCTGTGCGGGACCGTTGGATTGAAGACAACGGTGGGCCGCATCAGCCGGGCAGGGGTCTATCCCTTAAGCTGGACCCTGGATTCGGTGGGGGTGTTCAGCCGCTCAGTGGAAGATGCTGCTCTGGTATATCAGCACTTACAGGGCGCTGACATCAATGATGAGATCACAGTCGGCTTGGCAACTCACAATGTAATGAGTACACTGAAAGATGGTGCCAGCGGGTTGCGATTGGCGTTTGCGGAGTCGGTATTCTGGGAGGACGTGGATCCCGAAATTACCCAAGCGGTGCGCCGATGCGGACATGTTTTCGAGGAACTGGGTGCCAGCGTCACCAGTATCGATTTCACTGAAGCCAGGGAGGCCGCCGAACTGAATCCGGGTGGAGTGATCATTGCCAGTGAGGGCTACACGCTGAACCGAAAGTGGCTGGAAGATCACTTTGACGAACTGGATCCGGTAATCGCCCACCGTATGATCAAAGGCAAGGACATCAGCGCCGGCCAATATCTGGAGACCATTTATTCTGCAGGGCAGCTGCGGGCCAGAGCCGGCCGGACCTTGGAAGATATTGACGCACTATTGGTGCCGACAACGCCGGTGCCTGCCAAACCAGTGGCGGAAATAGACACCAATATGGATGAATACCTGGCGCATAATATGCGCTACTTGCGCAACACGTCTATTGGAAATATTCTGAATTTTTGCGGCGTGAGCCTGCCGTGCGGCTTTACCGGGAGCGGTATGCCGATCGGGCTGCTGATTTATGGCAAACCCTTTCGGGAAGACGTGATCCTGCGTGCCGGATACGCCTATCAGCAGGCAACCGATTGGCACAAGCGAACGCCGGATTTGACATGGGCTGAGAAAGACTGATAATGATACTCAAAATATAGAACAGACAATGGGAATTTGATGATCATGATTCAGAAGATAGTGGAAATTACTGATTTGTCCCCCCTGGTTATTGAGACCGGTTTTCTCCTGTTTCTGACGGTTCTATTTATTATCGTCGTTTTCCTGGTTTTGGCAATTCTCAGAATTAAAAATGAACTAATCAAAATCGGCTACACGATGAATTATATCGCCCGGCTGTTGGAACGGGGATATAAGTCCCGTAAGCTTTACAAAGTAAACTACGACCCGGAAACCGAGGATGTCGTGCTAGAGATGCTGCAGCAGGGAATATCTCACAGTGAAATCCGCAAAGCCATTCCCGTGAGCAAAGAATATATCGAGATGATCGAAAGTGTGGCGACCGCCAAAGGTTTGCTGACTCCAAAACCGGAAGTGTTGAAACCTGAATAAGTGGGCGGTTTTGATTGCAAGTTCACCACATTCCAGGCGCGGCCGTTAAGTTATCTGAGCAGTTTACCATCAAAATCGAATGTCGGTTTGCAAACTGATCGTTTTTAGCTTCATGATCGTTTGCGGCGGCAACGAAGATCGAGCGCAATTCTCATCCAGCATTTCCCCTCATCCGCATTTTCGCATCACTGTATAAACCTAATTTTTCGTGCCGCCGCAAACGATTTAATGCTTCAGCGGTCAAAGGGGTCGACAACCCCACTGAAGCCGTTCAGAAATCTTTAAAATCATCATCGTCCAGGGGGATAACCTCATCTGGAACGACTTCCTTTGGCAGGTCTATCCTCCGGGTTAGGTGTTCGGCCCTTTTGGCTGGGGGAGCTGCAGACGGCAGGACCTTGCGCATTTTAATCCGGGGAGCTAGGGGGTTCGAGCCAGCGGGATTGTTTTCAACGCCGTTGCCCTTTCCGCGGACCAGAACCACCAGTTCAGCCACCATGGATTTCATTTGCTTGGCCTGGGCGCTCATCTCCTCGGAAGCACTGGCCGATTCTTCCGCATTGGCCGCGTTGGACTGCGTGACCTTATCCATTTCACTGACCGCTGTGTTGACCTGCTCGATGCCCTGGGCCTGCTCATTGGAGGCTGCCGCGATTTCAGCCACCAGTTCACCCACCTTGGAGGCACTCCCGGCCACCCTGGCAAAGGCCTCATTGGTGCTGCTGACCAACTCTGTACCCTGACTGACCTTCCTGACCGTACTCTCGATCAGCGCGGCGGTGTCTTTGGCTGCAGCCGCAGCCCTCATGGCCAGATTGCGGACCTCATCGGCCACTACCGCAAAACCGGCACCGGCCTCACCGGCCCGGGCCGCCTCCACCGCCGCATTCAGCGCCAAGAGATTGGTCTGGAAGGCGATCTCATCGATGGTCTTGATGATATTCGAGGTTTCATCGCTGGCCTTGGAAATTTCATCCATCGAACCGGTCAGCTCCGCCATGGACGTGTTGGCTTGGCTTACCACCTGGTTGGCTTCCTTCATCAGGCTGTCGGCCTGGCCGGCATTTTCGGCATTTTGCTTGGTCATCGAAGACATTTCCTCCAAAGAAGATGAGGTCTCCTCGATGGAAGCGGCCTGCTCCGAGGAGCCTTCGGCCAGCTGCTGGCTAAAAGAGGAAACCTGTCCGGAGGCTGAGGATACTTGGTCGGCACCCTCATTCAACCCCGATATTATACTTCGAACCGGTTTGGTGATGGACCGAATGATAAAAGTACTCAACAAGCCGCCTGCCAGGAATGCAATCGCAGTCACGACAACTGTGGACCATCTTGACCTCATCCCGGTTGATGCCGATTCCTCTTTTGATGCTTCCTTGATTTCTTTCAATTTATCGGCGATCGCTTTCATGGCTGCCTGCGTTTGCGCAAGTGCCGGCAGCGTTTTTGCCTGAAATGCCGCCAGGGCCTTCGCATGCCCTGCTTCTATCACGGTGCGATTCACCAGACCGGCGGATTGATGCAACTCGATATGATGCGCCTTGATGGCTTCTAGCAGGCCGGCCAGTTCAGCGTTGCTTGCGGCCATTAACTTGCCTTCTTCACCATAGATAAACTTGCCGAGTCCACATTTGGTATAATCCAGCTGAACATCGGTCCGATCCAGTTTATTGACAAACATATCTTTGATCCGGTTCACCCATTTTAAATGATCGACTTCCTTATGAACCATAAATATATCGTGATCCGACGCCTGGGCGAATTTTTGATTGCTCGATAATATACCGTTGATGGACCAAATGGAATTAAGGGCGACAATTAAAACTGCCACGAGTAGTAATATGGTTAAACCCCACAACTTCAGACTTAGCTTAAAGTTTTTTAACATCTGCAGTTCTCCCTATCAATTGAATCGCAGGCTTACCCTACCTTAAAGGGATTATCGGCAATAATAGGCAGATGTTTATGCTAATTGATTAACAGAGAATCGCTAGCAAAAACTGTCATTTGGCAATGTGGTGATTTTAATCGGCAAGAGATGTCAGATATGTATGCAAGTTCGTTTTTTTATTCAACAAACCCAGTTTTTCACGGATCTTGTTGCGATGAAAAGAGACCGCACTGGTAGACACATTGATTAAATCGGCTATTTCCTTGCTCGTTTTGCCCTGGCGGATGAGATCGGCAACCTGGATTTCTTTTTGTGTCAGATCCAGATATTTAGAAGAGACGGTTTTGGCCAAAGGTGATATCACTTCTTCAAGATTGGATTTTATGATGTTGACGTAGGTTTGGGCTTCATCGTCCAGACGAATGTCGTTGATTTTCTCCAGATAGGGAAAGACAAGCCTTTTCAAATTGGTCAGGATGCTCTCTTCAATTGCTTTTTTCTCCAACTCGCGGTGATCCAGCATGGATTTTAGCGCTTCATTCATTTTTTCCAGATGTTTTTCCTTAGCCGCTAATTTTTCTGCAGCCTCCTTGCGATCCGTTATGTCAATTACCACAGTTTGCTTTCTCTCAACATTTCCCAGCAGACCGAAAATTGGATTGTTGATGGAGAGATACCATCTTTCGTCTTTGGGGCTCCGGAATTCGACATTGACACTTTTCCCCTGGAACACTTGATCAATTACACACCACGGACAGGGGCGTTCAAGGCCGTGTTGGACTTTATGGCAAAGTTCACCGTCAACATCCCGATTTGCTCTTTTCCTGAATGCCTTGTTGTGAAAATCAATGCGATAATTTCGGGTGCAGGTATAAATAATGCCATTGAATGACTCTAAAACGGCATTCAGCTGGGATTTGCTCTCCGCCAACGCAGTTTCGATCCGCTTGCGTGCATCAATGTCGACGTGAACTCCAACCATCCGGATCGGCCGTTTGTTCGCATCCCGTTCGACTACTTTCCCACGTCCCTCGATCCATTTCCACCCCCCCGATTTGGTTTTCATTCTAAATTCTACCTCATAGCTGTCATGTTTCATCTCTATGTGCTCGAGGACCTTTTTTTCAGTTCTTTCCCTGTCATCCGGATGAAGCAGGCTGGACCAGGTTTCATAGGATGGTGGCAATTCATTCACTTCATAACCAAGCATTTTGTAATAATTGGCGCTGAAGTATGCCTCACCGGTGGGGATATTCCAGTCCCACAGCCCATCTCCGGTGGCCGTCAGTATGAGGGCATATCGTTTTTCATTCTCACTGGTGGTGTCTAAAAGATGCTTATATCGTTTCACAGATTGTTCAAGAATTTCGATACGTTGTTCCATGTTTTGTGGGGCTGGATTGGTCGACACGTTTTATTTCCTTTTAATGCTTGAACTGTTCAATAAAACTGTATGGCTGCTGTATCCTGATTAAAATATTATGTTACAAATGGATCAATCTGCACGAACCATACCACGATCAGCATCAAGGCCTTAAAACTGATATGTCATTCCGCGAAGCGGGGGCCTTCGGCGCACGAGGCACAACATAATGTCTAAAGATAGATTTGTTATCCCGCCGCGGCGGGAGCGCAGTTTGATGTTCGATTTTACTTTCTGGATTGTGTCTGAAGAATTATGCTCGTATTAGCAAGTCAAATATCTGACGCCTTGTCCCTTTTAAAACAGGAGAAATCCCGTTGGTAATTAACAAAGCTTTATAAACATCTTTTTGGCCTTCTAAGATACGGCTGTGATTGCGTTTTTATGGTTGGCAAATTTGACAAATAATTTGATTGATTCGTCAACAGCGAGTTTTCTTTGATCAATACTTTCAATTCAAAATTATCCGCCTGGATTTCCAGCCGTTTTTTTTTGACCATATTCCGGTTGACATTGCTAGCTTAATTATAACATTGGTAACTGCTGGGCTTAGCAGGTTGGGATTTGGAATTATGGGTCTAAAAAAGAATACCGCAAAAGACATATCTGCTTCGGAGATAGAGAGCCTAAGAGCCCGTGTGGAGGAGTTGGAAGCGGATGTCCGCCGATTCCGTGACCGCACACAGGATCGACGCCCTCCGGATCGTGTCGCACGTTTCAGGCAGGGCCTGCTGACAATCAGAAAAATCAACCGGCTTATCACAGCCGAGACCGACCCGCAGCGCTTGATCCAACGGGCTTGTACGACTCTGACCGAGATGCTGGGTTATCAGAGCGCCTGGATAGCCTTGATAAACGCTGCAGGTACCTCAGTTACGAAGACGGCCTGCTCGGGATGCGACGGTGCCTTGGAGGCGACACCGGATCGCCTGGAACGCGGCGAATTTCCCGATTTTATGAGGCAGGCGTTGGCGCAAAGTGAATCCGTCGTGATTGAGGATCCCCCGGCCGTATACCCTGACTGCCCGTGGGCGCGCCATTACGCCGGTCACACGGTTCTGGCCCAACGCTTGTCTTATGGGGATGTGATTTACGGAATCATTGCGGTGTCCATCCACAAGGCCTTTAAGCTAGACGCTGATGAGCAAGAGCTAATCCAGGAGATCATTGACAATTTAGGATTTGCTTTTTACAAGATCAACGCGCTAACGCAGATTGGGATTGCCCAGCGGGAATCGGATACCCGGTTCCGCATCCTGGTCGAAGCCGCGCCTATGTCGATTTTGCTGATGCGCGACGGCAAATTTGTATACGGTAATTCCGAAAGTGCGCGCTTGCTGGGCCTCGACAGCACCAGGGATATCGTGGGCATGGATGCACTCATTCATATCGCACCCGAGTTTCGTGACATCGTCCGCGCACGGATGGATCGCTTTGAAAACGGTGAACCCAACTCCCCGATCGAAGTTCAACTGATCACTTCAAGCGGAGCGAGGGTGTGGATTGTTTCCGCCTCCGTCCCTATTCTGCTGGACGGCAAACCAACGGCGGTTATCGTCGGCCAGAACATCACTGCCCAAAAGCGATCTGAAGCGGATAGACTGCGATTGGAACAGCAACTCCATCAAGCCCAAAAGCTGGAGTCCGTCGGTCGATTGGCGGGCGGCGTGGCCCACGATCTGAACAACCTGCTTTCACCGATTCTCGGCTACAGCGAAATGCTCCTGGAGGATCCCGTCACTAAAAATAGTCCTCAAGAAGCACTGGAATCAATTTTCAATGCCGGTATACGGGCCCGGGACCTGGTTCATCAGCTTTTAGCCTTCAGCCGCAAGCAGGCCCTCGAATTCAAGCTTATCGAACTGAACACGCTGCTTAAAAATTTTAAGAAATTGCTCCGGCGCACGATCCGGGAGGACATTTCCATTCATATGGCCCTGGCCTCGTCCTTGCCGCAAATCAATGGAGATGTCGGGCAATTGGAGCAGGTGGTGATGAACCTGGCGGTCAATGCCCAGGACGCCATGCCGGATGGCGGGCAATTAACCATTGGAACTGCACCGATCGATTTGGACGACCGCAGTGCTGCGCAGCATGAAGGCGTATCAGCCGGAAAATATGTCATGTTGGTCGTGAGCGACGACGGATGCGGCATGGATAGCGGGACGCGTGCCCAAATCTTCGAGCCGTTCTTTACAACCAAAGGCAAAGACCAAGGCACCGGATTGGGATTGGCCACGGTCTATGGCATTGTCCGACAGCATGGTGGAAATATTTGGGTTTCCAGCAAACCCGGTAGCGGGACGACGTTTAGGATCTATCTGCCGGTATCGACGGAAACGTCCGGCCGCCCGGAACGGGTTTCAAAAGCGCCGGGTGACTTGAGCGGCTCGGAGACCGTTTTGCTCGTGGAAGACAATAAAGAAGTTAGAGGCTTGGCTCTCACCATTTTAAAGCGGGAAGGCTACACGGTCCTGACCGCGGCGAGCGGTCCGGAGGCGCTTGCCCTTTTGGATCAACATGCCGGGTCGTTGCAACTGCTTCTCACCGATGTGATCATGCCTAAAATGAACGGCAAACAATTATTCGACCGGATTTCCGGCGAATATCCGGAAGTTAAAGTGCTCTATATGTCCGGCTATACCGAAAATGTTATCGTCCACCACGGTGTGATGACCCCCGGCGTCCAATTCATCCAGAAACCATTTTCCGTCAAAGCCCTGACGGCCAAAGTCCGGCAGGTATTGGATCAATGAAAATTCATCATCTGCAACACGTTCCCTTTGAAGGGCTGGGAACCATCCAACCTTACTGCCAGAGTAGGGGCCACCCACTCAGTTCAACGCATTTTTACCTTGGCCATGATATGCCAACCGTGGCCGAATTTGACTGGCTGATCGTGATGGGCGGCCCCATGGGCGTTCACGACGATATGCAGTTCCCCTGGCTGAAGGATGAAAAGGCTTTTATCCGGCAAGCCATCGATTCCGGTAAAATTGTCTTGGGCATTTGTCTGGGCGCCCAACTCATTGCGGATGTACTGGGTGCGGAAGTATTTAAAAACGAGTACCGGGAAATCGGCTGGTTTCCGGTTGAGCGCAAGCTCGATGCGGCTGATTCCAGTCTGGCCGGTGTTTTGCCGGATAGATTCGAAGTATTTCACTGGCACGGAGATACCTTTGAGATACCACAGGGCGCCAAACTTCTGGCCTCGAGTGCAGCCTGCCGCAACCAAGGCTTTGTCATCGATAGTCGCATCGTTGGCCTGCAATTCCATCTCGAGAGCACCTTCGCCTCGGCGGAGGCCCTAATACAAAACTGCGGCACGGAGTTGGATGGATCGAGATTTGTTCAGTCTGAACCTGAAATATTATCTGATGAACCCCGGTTTTTGAAAATAAACCGGCTTATGGATGGCTTGCTGGCAGAACTTGAAAATCAGAACTCCCATTTATGATTGACTAACCCCTAAATTCTCAGGTATAAACATAGGTGAAGTTATCGTCGCTTGCATGTTGCCTTGACCTGATGCGATTCTCCCCCTTCTGGAAGTGATTCCGATCTCTCAGCTGCTTTCTGCGTTCCCATCAATAATCCGCCCCAACTACTCGCGCGAACGGGGTACAGATTAATCTTTGAAAGGAGGTAGAAATGGCAATCAAAGTTTTCATTAAAAGAAAGTGTCCGAAGGACAAAGAAAGAGAGCTGTTTCGCTGCATCAAAGAAATCAGACGCAAGGTTCCCCAGCAAGTCGGCTACATTTCAGGCGAATATTTGAAATCCATCGACGAAACCAATGAAATTGCCACGATCAGTTCCTGGTTTTCATTAGAAGACTGGCAGTTCTGGTTTGAAAGTGAGGAAAGAAAGGAGATCCAGGCGAAAATCGATTCGATTCCCGGCGTGACCACCGAATACTCCATTTACCGGTATATCAAGACCCGATAATTACTCCGCCCTGAAAAGTAGTAATATCGGATAGAGATAAAAATTGTAACCCGATTGAAGATGACAAGAATATTTTGGTGTGGTTCGGGGCGGATTAATTGGGGCAATCAAAAATACTATGATCGGAAGACACCTGTGGTTGTTTCCTGTGACATTGCTGTAGGGTGGGCTGTGCCCACCTTTGACAAATGATTTCAGCGATTGTTGGTGGGCGCAGCCCACCCTACGATTAGGAATTATCGTAACGTTAAGGCGAGTACTTATATCTCAATTGAGTTAAAAACCAATGGAGAGTTATTCGTTTTACGTTACTCGTTAACGGTTTAAAAGGAAAGATTTCTGTTTTTATAATTCACCGATGGTAGAAATATAAAATCAGGCTCCCAACTAATTCTAATTCCAATAACTAATAACTAATAACCAATAACCAATAACACCTAAATGAGCTTTTTTCGCTCATTTAGGATTAGAGCTTGCCCAATATCTCCCTCGAAATGACAATCTTTTCGACTTCTTTGGTTCCTTCGTAAATTTCCAACACTTTGGCCGCACGATAAAACCGTTCGATGTCGTAGTCGTTAAAATAGCCGTAGCCGCCGTGCAGCTGCAAGGATTCGTCCACGACCTCAACGGCCACGTGACAGGCATAGAGCTTGGCCATGGCGGTCAGCTTGGTGTCGGGCATGCCCTGGTCCAGCAGCCAGGCAGACTTGTAAACCATGGCCCGGGCCGTCTCAACTTTGGTGGCCATCTCGGCGATTTTAAACTGGGTAGCCTGAAACGCGCCGAGGGGCCGGCCGAACTGTTTGCGGCCCTTGACATGCTTGATTGCCATGTCCAGCGCCCCCTGGGCCAGGCCCACACCGTGGCCGGCCACATAGGCGCGGGAATGATCGAAAAACTTCATCAGTTGAATAAACCCGTTGCCTTCGGCACCCAGCAGATTTTCCTTGGGGACCCGCACATTGTTAAAGTAGACCGCCGAGGTGTCGGAGGCGCGCAGCCCCATTTTGCCGTGCATGGGCTCGGCCTTATAGCCGTCGCGATCGGTTTCGACGATCAGGATGCTGTGTCGGGCGGTCTTGCGTGGCTCATCGGGATTGGTCAGGCAGTAGACCAGCATGAAGGTTCCCACCGTGCCATTGCCGATCATGACCTTGCTGCCGTTGATGACGTAGTCGTCGCCGACCCTGACCGCCGAGGTGGTGGCGGCGGCCGTGTCACTGCCGGCATCCGGCTCGGTAATGGCAAAGCCCATCACCGCATCGCCTTCAAACAAGGGCGGCAGCCATTTCTTTTTCTGCTCCTCGGTGCCGAATAAAATCAATTCTTCGGCCCCGAAGGTCACTGAGCTCAGCTGTTGGCCGATGCCCGGGTCGACCTTCCAGAATTCCTCCAGCACCATGGCCTGCTCCAGATACCCCAAGCCCGGCCCGCCATACGCCTCGGGGATGAATAGTCCCATCAAATCGAGTTCGCGGGCTTTCTTGACGATTTCCGTGGGATAGTCCTCATTAATGTCCAGGTCCCGGGCCACTGCGGTAAACTCGCCTTTGGCAAATTCCCGGGCGGCCTTTTGAATGATTTTTTGCTCCTTGCTCAAGTTGAAATCCATCTCATCTATCCTTTCTGATTTTCCTAAATAGAAAATGTACAGCCTTTAATTGGGTTAGAGGATTAGCGGGTCGTTTCGTAAATCTCAAATAACAAGCACCAAATTTCAAATAAATTACAAATTTCAATATCCAATGACCGAAACCTGCTGGCCAATAGATTGGTATTTTGGAATTTGGTTATTGGAATTTTTTTGTTATTTGTGATTTGTTTATTGTGATTTTCAAAAGCGTATCACCCCATTTATCTCCTTATTTAGCCTGCATTTGCGATTTCACAACGGAATATTGCCATGTCGTTTATTGGGTTGCGGGCGCTCCTTGTTTTTGAGCATCTTAAGCGCCTTGATCAGCTGGGGCCGGGTTTCCCGCGGATTGATGACTGAATCCACCAGCATGTTGGAAGCCGCGTGATAGGGATTAGAATACTTGTAGTCGTACTCCTCGATTTTCTGCTGCCTGAATTTGGCCGGATTCTCGGCGGCCTTGATATCTTTGCGGAATATCAGGTTGACCGCGGCCGTAGTGTCCAGCACCACCAGCCTGGCAATGGGCCAGGCCAGCATCAGGTCCACGCCCATGCCCACACAGCACATCCCCATGACCGCACCGCCGTATTCCTTGCGCAGGGCCAGAGTGATTTTCGGCACCGTGGCTTCCGAATAGGCATACAACATTTTGGCGCCGTGCCGGATGATGCCCGCGTGCTCCTGGGTCACGCCCGGAAAGTAGCCGGGAACATCTACGAAATTAATCAACGGGAGGTTGAAGGCGTCGCAAAACCGGATGAATCGGGCGGCTTTATCGGATGCGTTGACATCCAGACAACCGGCCTTGACCCTGGGTTGATTGGCCACGATACCGACCGGGTTGCCGTCCAGCCGGGCAAAGCCGACAATAATGTTGGTGGCATAGCGGGGTTGAATTTCATAAAAATCCTCCCCGTCCACCACTCGCAGAAGAACCCGGCGCATATCATAGGACTTTTTAAAATCGGCCGGCACGATTTCTTCCAGGGTATCGTCAACGCGATCGGGATCATCGGTGCTTTCCACGACCGGCGGCGGCTCTGCGTTATTGGACGGCAGGTAGCTGAGCAGCTTTTTGATTATTTCGATGCACTCCTGGTCGTTTTCGGCCACCAGGTGCGCCTGACCGGTGATCTCACTGTGAACCTTGGCGCCGCCCAGTTCTTCGAGACTGATGTCTTCCCCGGTAACTTCCCGGATAATGGCCGGTCCGGTAATGACCATGTGGCTTTGTCCTTTTACCATTACAATAAAATCGGTCAGGGCCGGGGAGTAGACCGCTACACCGGCACTGGAACCCATCATACCGGTAATCTGGGGAATCAGGCCCGAGGCGGCGGTATTGCGGTAAAACATACCGGCCACGCCCCGGGAAGCAAAAAAGCCCTCATGCAGCCGTCCGCCGCCGGAATCGTTCAATGCCACCAGGGGCGCCTTGACCTTGATGGCTTCATCCATGATGCGGCAAATTTTCTGACCGTGAATCGTGCCGACCGATCCGCCGAGGACGGTGACATCCTGGGCATAGGCAAAAACCAGACGACCCTCGATGTTGCCGTAGCCGGTGACGACCCCGTCGCCGGGCACTTTTTTTTCCTGCATGCCGAAATCAACTGATTGGCTTTCGGCCAGTTTGTTGACTTCGACAAAACTGCCGGCATCGAACAGCAGCGCCAGGCGCTCCCGGGCGGTTAATTTCCCTCGCTGGTGATGACGCTCGATAGCCTTGGGACCACCGCCCTGTTCAGCGCGGTTTTCAAGGGCATCTAATCGTTCCTTTGCACTTTGATGAGTTGTGTTTTGGGCCATGGCCAATTTCCTTTGCGGCTAAAGTAAAAAATCCGAGCTCAGCTTTGATTCCACCCCGGAGAGCGGCGTAGTTTACCTTAGACTCGGTATGGAATAATGGAATGGTGGAATAATGGAATATTGGGAAATAAAAGCGGATGATGCTCTGATTTTATAAACTGATCCGTGCCATCTTTATGGAAATTATCCCATTTCACTAACTAAACCCAGCATTCCAACTTTTCTGAATTTCGAATTCATTTGGATACTGTATACTGTACACAAAAATCGCTGTCAAACCATAATTAATTCGCTTTGGAATTTTGCCTATCGAGTGGGTATAGATTTCCGTCTGTAGATGAGAGGGCTGTTAGGATGCGCACCGGCGAATTAATTATATCAGGCTGCGCCTGGGGTTTATTTGGTCTATATAATGGTCGCTGCTCTCCCATGGCGGAAATAGGTCGAGTGTAGGTGGAAAAATTGAAATATACAGATCAATTTTCATAAAAGCTGATCAGGCCGATTAATCTGATATTGAATACTGCATTTTGGTGTTTTATAGTAAGCCAGTTTTGAAACCGATGAACGTCGAACATCGAACGTCCAACATCGAACATCAAGTAATGAATTCTGTCTATTTTAAGCGACTGAGCGACGTGTGGGGTCATAGCTCGAAGAGCGAAGCCCCAAGCGATTCCACCATTCGACATTCGTCATTCGTCATTCGTCATTTTATAAGGGAGGTGCGGGTGCCGCAAGAACCCCTGCTAATCGATAAAAAAGATAATGTCGTTACCCTGATCTTGAATCGACCGGCAAAGAGAAATTCGCTGTCCCTCGAATTGGTAGGTGTATTGCTGAAGACCCTGGAGGATTTGGCGGCTGATAGCGCGGTGCGGGCTATCGTCATTCGCGGCTCCGGTGACAAGGCTTTTTGTGCGGGTTTCGATATACACTCGTTGCCCACCAATAGCGCCGAGGACGTCGAAGACCGGCTGAAGGCCTTGGAGCAGGTGGAGGCGTTGTTTAAGACTGTCGTCAATTTTCCTTATCCGGTGGTTGCAATGATTAACGGAACGGCCTTCGGGGCCGGATGCGAGCTGGCGCTTTGCTGCGATATTCGCATTGGCGCAGATAGTGCGCGGATGGGAATGCCGCCTGCCAAACTGGGCATTGTCTATCCCTGGACCGGGTTGCAGCGCTTCATCCAGACCATTGGCCTGCAAAGCACCCGGGAAATGTTTTTCACCGGACATAAATATGATGGTAAACAGCTCCGTGAGCTGGGGTTGCTGGATCATCTGGTGGCCTCCGAAGATGCCGCGTCGTTTACCTATCAAATGGCCGAAGAAATTGCTGCCAACGCACCCCTGGCCCTAAAGGGCACTAAACGTGTCATCAATCTCCTGATGCAGTCCGGCACGCTTGATGAAAGCCGCCGGACCGAAGCGAACGCCCTTACCAAAGCCGCCTTTCTCAGTGAGGACATGAAAGAAGGCCGGTTGGCCTTTATCGAAAAACGAAAACCGGAGTTTACTGGAAAGTGATCGTGATTTTGGATTTGGGGTTTTTTCATCGGAACAATTCGTAACCATTGCTAAAATTCTGGCTCCGAATAAGTGTTTAAGATTGAAATCCCAACCCGGATTTAATGGACAGATTGGCCACAAAGGCACCAAGACACTAAGAAAAAATATTTATTGAAAGTTGACTTCGTGTTTCGATGGCTTGGAGGCTATATTTTTTTAATAGGTAAACCAACAACTGATACAAAAGGAGGGATAATATGGAGCTGCAATCTTACCGGGCCGAGGAGCTGTTTGAATGGGTAACGCAGGAAGGTCAGGACTTTACGCTGCTGGATGTGCGCAATAACGAGGAATTCGGACGGTTTAAAGTGGAAGGGCCTCGATTGTCGAAGATGATCAATGTTCCCTACATTGAATTTATTGAAATGGAAGCCGAATCCGTGGCCAAGGTCGAGGTTCCCAAGGATGAAAGCATCCGGATCGTCTGTGCCAAAGAAGGTTCCGCGAAATTTGTAGGTGAGATCCTGGCCGCCAACGGATGGATGGATGTTCGTTTTTTGGAGGGCGGTATTAAAACCTGGGGCAATATGCTGGCACCCAAGCTGATCGCATCCCAAAACGACTATAAGCTCTACCAGTTTATACGGCCGGGTAAGGCGTCCTGCAGCTACGGATTGATTTACGAAGATGAATTGGTGGTCTTTGATCCATCCCGCAACACGGATTTCTACCAAGGCTTTGCGGCCGAAAACGGCTGCAAACTCGTCAAGACATTCGAAACCCACCTGCAGGCGGACTACATTTCCGGCAGCCAGCAGTTGTCGTCAGAAACCGGTGCGATGATTATCGGGAATGAAAATGATTTTCAGGGGGCAGCCTTTGATTATAAGGCTGTCAGCGATGAAGAAGTATTCAGCTTCTCCAGCGGGGGACCGGAAATAAAAGCCATTCACATGCCCGGCCATACGCCCGGGAGCACTTCTTACCTGATCGACAATCAATACCTGGTTACCGGAGACACGGTTTTTATATTGTCCATCGGCCGGCCGGACCTCGGGGGTAAAGCCGAAGAATGGGCGAGTCTGCTTTTCAACACCCTGAAAACGAAAATAGCCGGCCTGAACGATGATCTAATGATTCTGCCGGGCCACTACATCGAGTGGAGCGAGGCCAACTCAGACCAGATGTTTATCGATACGTTGGGCAACATCAAACAGAAAAACTCCGATATTTACGGCATCCAGGAAGAAGCCGAATTCGTGCAGTTTATCAAGGACAATATACGCAAACAGCCCGATGAATACGCCCAAATCCGCAAGGTCAACGCCGGGTTGCTGGAGGTGGATGACGAAGATCAGGAAATTATGGATCTGGGCAAAAATGAATGTGCGGCCAGCATGTATGCGGCCCACTAGATAAACACGGCGTTCGGTATTCGGCTTTCGGTATTCGGTTTTCGGCCCACGGTGTTAGATATAGGGGTTGGAAGCTTTAACGCTTTCGGTGGATGGTAGAGGGTAGACGGTGGAAGGACCAGGACGCTTGGTGCAGTGCTTCGAAGTCAAGGTAATTGACGGGGATCAATTTCCATTTTACAAACGCAGGCACCTTCCATCTGAAAAATGAGCCATAAATCCTTTATCCCAGTAGCATGCCGTGCGCTTCCGATTTATTTCATCGGGGCGTGCTGTTTAATAGATACGATTTCTTTATAGCGGGTGAAATCTTTATCAGTGGTAAAGATCGGGAGATCTAAACGCTTTGCAACTGCGCATATTAAAAAATCGATGTGAGATCCTTGAATTCCGTTTTTGCGGCACTTATTGCATAGTTCGGCTGCCGATTCATAATCCACGTCCAAAATTGGCGTGTTTTCAAAATAGGACAGTTTTTCTTTTAGATCATTAAATTTTTTAAGATCACTATACCCTGAGAGAATCTCTTGGCGGATCGGACCGATAATTAACGCCCTTTGATCTTTGATGAGTGAGGTTAGCTCATCGATTTCGGACTGAAATTTCTTATTGCGAGCTCGCAGGGCATATGACCAGATCGGCGTGTCAATTAGGACTTTCAACGAGATCGTCCTTTCTTGTAGTCATAGTCAGAATCAGGATCCAGCTTACCAAAGAGTTTAATTATTTCCATTTGCTTACGCCGGTTAATGAACTCTTTTAGCGCCAAATTGACGGTGTCTTTCTTGGTTTTCAAACCACTTACTTCTAAAGCTTCAAGCAATAATTTTTGGTTTATCGCCAGATTAGTAGGCATGTGGAGCACTTCCTTTCAATTTTTCACACATAGTACTACACAGCTCAATGTTTGTAAAGAGTTCGCATTGACTGGTAAGCTCTATAACTCCAAACGGGTAAAATCAGTCTTATGACTCAGACTGCTGTGTACATATACGGCGATTGCGATCCTAAATTCTCCCAGGTACAACAAATATTCAAAAACTTATTCGAAGAAGGTAAAGAACTGGGGGTCGGGGTCGCCGTATCCATCGCCGGATCAATGATCTGTAACCAGGCGCAGAGACCAAAGCGCGCATCAAATAGACGACATTGATTATCAAGCACCTTTAAGCGCCATAGACGGCCACAGCTTTGAGGTCATCCTGCAGATATTCGCGCTCGTTTTCCCCCAGAATGCCCATTGCCAGACATATGATCGTCCAAAGATGCACGACGCCGTAGCGGCCGCCGTAGTGCTCGCTGAGTTCGTGAATTTGGGCATGGCAGTTGTGACAGCCGGCGATGCAATAGGCGGCTTTGGTGTCCTGAATTTGATTGTCTTTTAAACGGCCAAATTCCAGACGCGCTTCCTTGTACCCGGACTGCAAAAACCCACCACCACCGCCGCAGCAGTAATTGTTGGAGCGGTTGGGGGTCATATCGATAAAGTTTTCTTCCCCCACAACGGTCTTGACCACATAGCGAAGATCTTCAGCGATAGGATCACCATAACTTTTTCGTACGATCTGACAGGGGTCCTGGACCGTGAATTTGATTTTTAAATCCTTGTTCCAATCGGAATTGACCTTCAGTTTGCCTTCCCGGATCCAGCGTGCATAATATTCATAAATGTTTTTAACTTCAAATTTGTGGTCGATGTTGAATTTTTTCAGTCCTGCCAGGACTGAGAAGGTGACGTGACCTCACTCGGTGTTAAGATATATTTTGCATCCCAGATCATCAGCCTGTTTAGCGGTTGTGCGTACAATGTGTTCCCAGTTATCGGTATCAGCCAGAAACATGCAGTAGTTTTCGCCGCCCCAGCCTTTGCTGCCGTAGGTCCAGTCAGCCCCCACCAGGTGAAGTATCTTCCACAAAGGCACCATTTCATCGGGTTCGGTCACCGGTTCCCGGGAATTTTGATTTAAGAAGAAATAAGCACCCTGCTTATCGATGGGTGCCGACATGTCTTTAAAATCCGGCTGGGCTTCCTGATATTCTTCCAGCACATCCTCTACCACGAAGGTGAAATCTTCCGGCGATGCCCCCATGGCGCTGCAGCTGTCATTTCTTAGGGCCATATCGCAGGATCCTAAAATGCCCTTGGGGCGTTCTGCGCGCGGCCGGGTTCCGCGGATGTTGAAAACCAGCTGCGGGATATCAATTTTCATCGGACAGACATAGACACAGCGCTGGCACTGGGTGCACATCCAGGCCCAATCGGACTTGAGGATCTCATCATCCAATCCAAGGGCTGCCATACGTAAAAATTTCCTGGGATCCATGTCTTCAAGACCCGTGGCCGGGCAGCCCGAAGAACATGACCCGCATGTCAAGCACAGATTCAAATTGCCGCCTTCGGGCAAAAGTTCCATGACTTTGTCCATAAAGCGGCTTTTTTTCCCTTGATCGAGTCTGATTACGTCTTCTTGCATTAGATTCTCCTTTTCTTGCATTTGAAATCCCTGCCATATTTATAAACTTCCGCAAGCTCTGCCTCGATCGTATTGCTGAAATCAACGATATATGCCGGTTGATGTCACGCAGACTAGCCAGCCCCATCGAAACAGCAGCCTATGCGATGCTGACTGCGGACGCAGAGCGGTGCAATTCGCTCAAAATCGCCCAGGCTAGCCGGGTTTGCAGATTCAGGCCTCAGCGACTAATCCTCATCCGTTCCTTTCGTCCTGCTTGCCCGGCATCACAAAGCAGGCATCACTTAAACGGTTGCAGATATAGGCATTGATGATTTTTTCAAGCTCACCGGCAATGCCGCTGACCAGCGCAATGTTTTTTCCGGCCAGAAACCGGCACATGACCTCACTGACGCCGGCGCAGATAACTTTACGAATTCCCCAGCGGGCCATCACCTCAATGCGTTCATGGATCGACATTTTTTCGAGGGTCAGTTCTTGCCTGCGGATTTCATGGCCCTTTTCAATGTCGACGACCACCAGGCGGTGACATGAGTCCAGCACAGGAGACACGCGCGATTCAAATACTGGAATAGCCACTCTTTCCATTGATTTATATTTCTATATTTATTTGGCTTCAACCGCGTGATGTTCGTGATCCTCACAACCGCAGGTGGATGCGAGTTCAGATTTTAAATCAGCATGTGCAAGGTCCCACCAGAGGGAATTGATAGCAACTTGCGGCAGTCCGTCTGCCGCAGCGTGGTCGCAAGCCGAATGCGAGCAGGCGTGTTCAAAAACGATTTTTTCCGCGGGATCCAAATTCGTGCGCCAGTTCAGCTCGACCAGTCTCTCGGTATCGCTTGCGTTTGAAAACAGCACGCTGGTTGAGTAGTGCTGAGTTTCAGCGCTGACCCAACTTTCCGGTTTTTGATGGGTATCGACAATACATTCAAACCCCGGAGATCGGGTTACGCCGATAAATGCGGGCGTCTGTTTTGAATAAAAAGCATACAGACTGATCAAGCGATCAAACAGGGGATAGCCGATCTGCCAGGCGGGTATATTGCGAATGACGCGTTCTGCATGGCCATCATTCAGACCATTCCGATGACCGGTATTTAAGGCTTTCAGCGACCACTTCAAGAAATCAAGACTGTCAAATGTAAGCATCGCCAGGGTTTCGGCCGCATTTAACATAAACGATAGGCTGCCTACCGTAAAAAACGTTTCGGGTACCCGCTGCCTGGTTTCCAGCCGGGGGGTATGGGTGTGATCGAACAGTTCACCGGCGACCAATTCCCGTTCCCGGGGGGAAAAAGAATCAAATACACTGGCCGTGACAGATGGATAGCATTTGACCCCGAACTGGCCTAGATTCAGGGTTTGATCGGCGGTTTCGATGACCTCACCTTCTACAAAGACCAGGGCATATGCTCCCGGTGCCCCATTGATCCAAATATACCACTCCGGCCGGTCACCCCAGACCTGGCTGACGCCCCTCAGGTCGAGCATATTTTGAACCGGTTCTACCCAGGAAGCGGTGAGCAACATGCTTTCAACTTTATTGCGAAAAAAGCTGTCAAAATCCATATGCTTCACCACCGTGCTTTTTAAAGAGTTCCTTGACGATTTCTTTTTTTTCGCGACCTTCGGTTTCGATGCCGTGCAGTCGAGCGGTTTCCAATAACAGGTCATCCGGATAAGCAAGGGTCAGGGCATAGCTGGAATCGTAAGATTCAAAGTAGCGGTCAAAAGCGATTTCGCGGTCAGCTTGCCGCATACCTTCCTGGAAACCGGCAACAATTTCTGCCACCTGCTGCAGCAAGCCGCACCTGAAAAAGCGGCGTTTGTGTTGATCAACCATTATAATCACCCGATTTGCTCAAGGGCCAACCTTCGAAAAAATCACTCTGGATCATGATGATACTTAAAAACAACAAAATCCAAACCAGCGGTGTATCTCCTGGTTGTGCTACACCAGGCACTTTGGCCAGGAAAAATGTGGCCAGGGGCGAATAGTAAAAAGCATAAAACAAAAGCCCGCCGGCGATGGCAATCGCGGTGCGAATGATCGCACGGGCCCAGATATTGGCCATATTCGGGAAATTGCCAAAATAGTTCTTTAGGATAAATGCGGCCAGAATGAAAAATCCGGCCATTTCACCGGCATGAATGAACCGAAAATCGGGCCCATCGGTGTATTGACCGCCCATAAACGGTTCATCCCAGACTAGGGTAAAGATTTTCAACAGGATCCACATCATCAATAGTCCCATGATGAGCGTGGCCGCAAAGGTGACAATCCCTTTGGCGAAGGTGCCTTCGCCGTTTCGGTTCATGAGATTCCAGGGATTGCCTTCCCAGAGCTTATCCGAGGCCACAATCCAGAATAAGGAAGACAGCACAAGCCCCAGCCCCACAAAAGCACTGCCGGTCTCACAAAACCCCTCCCACCAGGGTGACACGCCGGCTTTGGATTGGGCCGGATAGAATAAATGGCACACATGCGGATGAAATAAGATGATATAAATGAGGCTGACAAAAAACAGAATGGCAAACAGACGCGACCATGCCAGAGCGCCGCGCCCCACATTTTGCCAGGGCCAACTGCCAAAGCCCAGATTCCAGAAGAGCGCGATCCACAGAAAGGCGGTAAAGAAATAAACAATTGCCGTCGAGGCGTTTTCACGCGCTACGAACGGCTCGGCGCCAGTTCCTCCCGAGGCTACGATGGACTGCGGGCTGAAATAGGCAATGCCGAGTTTACCGATAAAGTACCAGAATATTGCGTAATGGATAAACAGCATCAAAATGAAGGCTGAAACTGTCAGAACAATCCCGCGCCCGACCCGGTTGCCGCCGACTGCGGTTTCCGCAAAAGGGAAAAAACCGGCGACATGGACTATCAGCACAATCGTTGACAGCTGCACCACCAGCAAGGCGAACCCGTACATGGGGGTGTAGAGTTTCATGACCGCGTTCGGATTCATAAAAATGTACCACAATAGCCATACAATCCCGAACACCACCACAAAATTGATGAGCCCAAATAGATAATTAAACCTTTTTACTGCGTTTACTGCGGTATTCATTTGATCACCTATGAATCATGTTGATGGTAATGAAGAGAAAAGAAAACGGATGAGGGCAATTCTTTTCTCTTCGTCTAACGCAGTGGTTGCGATCGCTTAAAAGACCACGTGGTCGCCGTTGGTCAGAAAGACGTTGCTGGCTTTGGCGACGGTAGAGGTTCGTTTGTATTCCTTATACTTATCCGTGCCTTTGACCACCGGTACACCGGCTGCGGCGGCCTTTTCGGCCCAAATCCATCCGGTACAGTGGTTGCACGCCAGCTTTTGAATCTTGAATGACTTGACGCCCTTAATAATATCGTCGAATTTCGGCTGCCAGGTTTCAAACAAAGTAATGTGAAGTCCGCCATAGCAGCCGTATGGCTGGTATCCTTTAAAATTCTTGCGCGCATATGAAAACAGGGAAAGGATGCCCGGATGGCAGCAGCCGGTGACCGTCACGATACCTTTATCTTTGACATTGAAGTATAAAACATTCTCTCCCCGCACCCGCAGCAATATGGGGACATCAAACATCCTGGTCGCGACTCCGGGCATCAGGCGATAAATGCCTTCACCTTCTTCACCGGCCGGGTCGCAAAGCACCAATTTCCCCGTATGTGGATAATCATTTTTGGCAACGTGGATCATTTCCCCGGTATCTTTGTCTTTGGCTTTGTGGTGAGCCTTTTCTTTTAATAGCGCCATGTCTTCCGGGTAATAGGTCTTGGGCGCATACATGGTGATATCTTGTTTATGCTTGAGGGTTGATTCGATGCCCCAGGTGTGGTCCAGGTGCCAATGAGAGAGGACAAATGCTTCAATTTCACCTTTTTTGAGCATATTGGCGATATCGTTTTTTTCTTCAAAGATATAGTCCATCCAATCGTTGTTCCATCCGGAGTCCATCAATATCCTGCGCTCGTTGCCCTCTAAAGTCGTTACCGTAATCAAGGCCGCATAGCCGCCCGTATTGTCAACGTCCCAAGGGATGGTGTACTGGTTGGTCATGGCACCGCCGTAAGCCATCATGTTTTTTTTGAGGATGTCGTTGTCAAACCAACTGGTCTCGGACAGGACATCGATGCGCACGCTTTTGATCTCGCCGATATCGACTTTTTTCCTAGCGTGTGCTTTGCGCGGCAGCATGAAATTGGCTGCATTGCCCACCGAGGCCGCCGCTCCGGTAGCGGCAATCGATTTTAAAAAGGCTCTTCGTTTCATTCGTTTTCTCCTTAGGATTTGATAATTTGAAGAACAAACCGTTTAGCCGGCTTCGCTTTCCATCCCTTGGCGCAGGTCGTAGAGCATATCGATGATCAGCTCACTTTCTTCCAGGGAGATGTCCAAACCGTAGCCATGCATTACATTGACCACCAGATGCCAGTCGTCGCGGGTTCGTCCCGGTTGTTCCGGATTGGCGACGGAGTCATGGCAACCCATGCAGTGTTGCTGATACACTTTGTAGGCTTTCATGCGCTCCACGTTTTTGGATTTGGCCTTTTCACCGGCCACCAGGCTCGGGCTCTGAATAACGATCAGTACGCCCATTGCGCAGATCAAACAGATGGTCGTCAACCAAAATCGTTTAGAGGTGAATAACCTTTTGTTTAGCAAGCTGAACCCCCTTTCTGCTAAATGGTTGGCAGGAATGCAGGTGGTTCGAACAAATCAGCCAGGCAAGCGCTAAAATTCCGGTTTTCTCCGAATCACCCACCCAATTTTGCGGGTCTTTATGGCAACATCCATGCCAGGAATCAGCTTATTTCGTAAGATACCAACATCATGAGAGATTCGCGTTATCTCATAAATAATTATGATTGACTAAAGGGGCAAACTGCCCTATAAGGGAACAAATCGCATCCGTTCTAAAAGAATTGAGGGAACATTTCTCACCCTTTCACCATATATTGTTGCAGAAACCTGGTCCTTTTTTTCGGGTCAGAGACAATTGGCTATGTTGGCAATCACGTGCCGGAGTGTTGGAGTACTCCAATACTCCAATACTCCAGTACTCCTGATGGTTAGTACCAGAGCCCCCACAATGGGCAACGCAAAACCGGGCCATCGGGGCTCGGATCTCCACTTTGAAAAGGAGCGTGCCAATGGACACACCGGATCCTTCAAACTACACGGATTACCAATCCATCCTTAACAGCATCACCGACGGTGTTCTTACTGTTGGTCGTGACATGATCATCACTTCTTTTAATCGTGCAGCCGAAAAAATTACCCAGGTAAGTCGGACGGAGGCAATCGGTCGCCAATGCTTCGAAGTTATGCGGGCTGAAGTCTGCGAGTCCGGCTGCCCGATTCAACAAACATTTAAGACCGGGAAACCGTGCAAAAATGTACCCGTGTTCATCGTGCGGGCGGACAATAAGCGTATTCCTATCAGCGTAACAACCGGAATTGTGCGAGATGATAAGGGGAATGTGATCGGGGGCGTCGAAACATTTCGCGATTTATCGGAGCTGAATAAACTTCGCCGCGAAATTTATCGAAAGCATTCTTTTGAAGATATTGTCAGTAAGAATCATAAAATGTTGCAGCTATTTTCAATTTTGCCGCAGGTGGCCGACAGTCACAGCACCGTTCTGATCGAAGGTGCCAGTGGAACCGGAAAAGAGTTGTTTGCCCGGGCGATCCATAATCACAGCCCAAGGCGCGAGGCGCCTTTTATGGCAGTAAATTGTGGTGCATTGCCCGATACCCTGATCGAGTCGGAGCTTTTCGGGTATGAAGCCGGTGCCTTCACGGACGCCAAACATAACAAGCCGGGACGTTTTGCGCTGGCCAAAAGCGGAACGATCTTTCTGGATGAAATCGGCGATATCTCACCTGCCATGCAGATGCGTTTATTGCGAGTGCTGGAAAACCGCACGTATTCGCCGTTGGGCGCCACTGCGACTTTGCGAATGAAGGCCCGGGTGATCGTTGCCACCCATCGGAACCTCAAAGAACTGATTGACGGCGGCCATTTTCGTGAAGATTTGTATTTTCGGATCAATGTGGTGCGCTTATGGTTGCCGCCGTTGGTCGAACGCAAGGAAGATATTCCGCTGCTGGTGGATCATTTTATTGAGCGTTTTAGAACCATAACCGGCAAACAAATAGTCGGAATATCTCAGGATGCACTGGCGGCGTTGGCGCTTTACGACTGGCCGGGTAACGTACGCGAGTTGGAAAACGCCATCGAACACGCTTTTGTTTTGTGCCTCAACGGCATGATTCGCCTGGAACATCTGCCTGAACAGATCCAACCCCAGAAAGAGCCACTCTATGTTCCCGTCGACACCTCCCTCAAAGCCATCGAAAAGCAAGCCATCATTCGTGCGTTGACCAATAACAACTGGCGCAAAATGGCTACCGCCCGTGAGTTGGGGATTGATAAAAATACCCTGCGCCGCAAAATCCTGCGCTACGACATACAGTTGCCTGCTGCTTGAATAAAAAACTATTCCAACGCCAGGTTTCGTCCAAATGGTCGAAGCAGGAAAACAATTCTTGACATCTGTACTTTGTATACCGTATACAGTATGCGTGAAACAAAGGTTCTGGGTTCAAGGTTCAGGGGTTCAAGGCTGATCGGTACACGTCCAATCTCAACCATATATTCATAGATACTGAGGGAAACCGAGTAATTATAACTTTATCTAAGGATGTTGACGCCGGATGGCCGAAAACAATGTCGTCTGGAGCCGTAATCACCTATGAACCACCATAAACCTAAACGGCGTACCTTTTAACCTGGAGCCTTTTAACCTTGAACCTTTGAACCTATTAAAATTGGTACCTGCCATCCAGGATCTCGTAATTTCCAAGCACTTAAAATAATGGAGAATATGTATGGAACTATTCGAGAATATCACCGTATTGTCCCTCGAACAGGCTACGGTCTTGCCCTATTTGACTTACCGGCTGGCCCAGGACGGCATGAACATCATCCGCTTGGAACACCCGGTATATGGCGATCCCAACCGCATGATCGGGGAGAAGGTGCTCGCGGAAGAGCGCATGAACGCCTACTATTTGTGCATCAATGCCGGGAAAAAGGATCTGACCCTGAATCTGGCGGAGGAAGCGGGGCAAAAAATCTTTCAGGCGCTGGTGCGGGAGTTAAAGGTGGATATATTTGCCACTAATCAACTGCCCCGGAATTACCAAAAACTGGGCATTGACTACGATACGCTAAAATCATTGCGCCCTGATATCATCTGGTTAGGTGTCACCGGGTTCGGGCCGGACAGCAACGAAGCCGCCTACGATCCGATCCTGCAGGCTCGCTCGGGCTTAATGGAATTGACCGGTGAGGGCGACGGCGATCCCCAGGTTTTGGGAATTCCCCTGCCGGACATGGGCACCAGCGAACATGCCTACGGTCTGGTGATGAAAGCGCTTTTCAAACGCCAGGCTACCGGTGAAGGCAGCCGGATCGATATGGCCATGTTCGAATCGACCGTGTCCTGGCTGACGGTGCCCATCACCTTGACGGACAGTTTCGGGAAAACCATTACCCGGCGCGGCAACACTCACGAGTTTTTCTGTCCGGTTTCCGTGTATCAAACCAGCAATGGCTATGTTTATCTGGCGGTCGGCAACGATCGCCAATGGCAAACCATGGTCTCCCAGGACATGTTCAAGTCGCTGGCCAAACCCGAGTATGAGAAAAATGCCGGCCGGATCGGGGATGTCACCAATCTGAACGCCGCCATCAATGCCATCACCCGCAATTACACTTCCGAAGCACTCATTGAATTGTTCACGTCCATTACGGTGCCGATCAGCAAAATCAACACCGTGACCGAAGTGATTTCGGATCCGCTGGTTGAAAAAAGGCTGCTGCATGCCCGGGATGAAGCCTCCGGGACCCGCATTACGCTGGCGCCGCCGCCGAAAATGACCCCATTTTTAGAAGGAGCGCAACAGCAGCTTTCATTTCCGCCCCGGTTCGGTGAGAACAATCGGCAAATTTATGGCGAATTCCTCGGATATTCGGACGAGGAATTGGATCGGCTCAAGGAGCAAGGAGTCATATAGGATTGCGGATTTTGGATTGCGGATTGCGGATCTATTGGAAGGAGGTTATTGCGATTTAGAATTTGGCTATAGGGATATCGGAAAGCGGAATTCGGATATGAGTGAAATGCGGAGTTTGGGAGGTTTAAAGAAATGACGGAGCGCAGCGACAACCATAAATATTCAATTTTCAATATTCAATATTCAATTCTCCGCCGGTTCGGCCGGCTTAGGGACAGGCAATGAGAAAAAAGGCTGAATTGAAAGGGTTTGATCCCGGACCGCTGCAGGCTTTGCACGAGCGCAAACCTCTCGGTCAGCATGTATTCGACAACCTGAAGCAGGCCATTGTCAGGGGCAAAATTGCCCCAGGTGAATGGCTGGTTGAAAGCCATATTGCCGAAATGCTGGGAATCAGTCGCACGCCGGTCAGAGAGGCAATCCACAAACTGGAGCGTGAACGACTCATCGAACGGCAGCCCCGGGGAGGATTTACCGTCTTGGGTTTGGAGCCTGATGATATTGAGGAGACCTTCGGCATTCGCAGCGTTCTGGAGGGCTATGCCGCACGACTGGCCACGCTCAAGCATCAACCCCGGGAACTGAAAGCCCTTGAAGCTAAAATTGAAGATTACCGGCAGTGCTTGAAAAAAAAACAGATGGACACCTTGCCCGAGATCAACACGGAGTTTCATGAAATGCTGTATGATCTCAGCAAAAGTCCCCGGCTCATTCATATGATCAATGGGCTCAGAGACCAGATCTTTCGCTTTCGGCAGATGATACTGCGCAATGAAAAATTCGCCATTATCAGCAATGAAGACCACATGCAGATGCTCAAATTTATGCGCCAACGCAACGCCGAAAAAGTCGAAAGCCTGGTCAGGGAGCACATTTTGCGAGGGCGGGATGCGGTTTTGAAGGAATTCGGTAATTAACCACGAAATACACGAAACACACGAAAATATTAACTAATTTTTTTCGTGTCATTTCGTGTGTTTCGTGGTTTGAGCAAAATTGACGACATTTGAATCAACCGCAAGTTTTGCAACTGGAGATATAAAGGCATATGACAGCAAAGAGAGTCAAAATTCTTATCGGCAAGCCGGGCCTGGATGGACATGATCGGGGAGCTAAAGTAATCGCCCTGGCCATGCGGGACGCCGGGATGGAGGTTCTATACACCGGACTCCATCAGAGCATCGAGGAAATCGTCAGGATGGCGGTCCAGGAAGCCGTTGACGTGATCGGTCTGAGCATCATGTCCGGAGCGCATCTGCCGATCAGTAAAAGCCTGTTGAAATTGATGAAAGAACAGGGGATTGAAGATATTCCGGTAACCGTCGGCGGTGTCATCCCCAAACAGGATATTGCCAAATTAGAAGCGATCGGCGTTAAGGGGGTGTTTCCCGGTGGCACCAAGTTTGATGACATTATCGCCGGAATCCAGAAATTAGTTGAATAGTTGAATAGTTGATGAGTTGATGAGTTGATGAGTTCGTAAGCTATTTAGTTCGTGAGTTCATAAGCTCTTGAGTTCGTGAGCCAATCTTCATGGTGGTGCTCAAGAGCTTACCAACTTAACAACTCATGAGCTACGGAACCGCATTATTGGCTGCCGTTTGGACCCAATTGAATCCTTAAATCTAAACAATATAATTCGAGGTATGCCATGGGTGTTGCAAAATATATCAAAAATGAAAAAGACGCCATCGATGAGGTGATTTATCAGTCCGGTATCCGCGTTAAGCCCGCTTACACGCCCCAGGACCTGGAGGACGTCGGGTTCGACTACGAAAAGGACCTGGGCGATCCCGGCCAGTATCCCTTCACGCGCAGTCTGCATCCCCAGGGATACCGCACGAGGGCCTGGACCACGCGCCAGTATACCGGGTTCGGCACACCCCAGGAAAGCAACAAGCGCTTCAAACTGATGATATCCCACGGGCAAACCGGATTGAATGTGGCATTTGATCTGCCAACCCAGATGGGCTATGATTCCGATGACCCCAAAGTGTTGGGAGAGGTGGGCCGGGTCGGCATGGCCATCGATTCGCTGCGTGATTTTGAGACCGCTTTTGAAGGTATTCCGCTGGATCGCATCGGGGCCGGCCTGACCATCAACGCCGTGGCCTCCATCATGCTGGCCATGTATCAGGCCATGGCGGAGAAGTTCGGCTATCCGAAAGAAAAAATCAGTGCGACACCCCAAAATGATATTCTCAAAGAAATGATCGGACGCGGGGCCTGGATTTATCCCGTGGAAGATGCTGTACGCCTGGTGGGCGACAGCATCGAGTATTCCGTCCGCCAGCTGCCGCGCTGCAACCCGGTCAGTATCTGCGGGTATCACATTCGGGAATCGGGGGCGACGCCGGCCCAGGAAATTGCCTGTGCCTTTGAAATTGCCAAAGCTTACATGGACAACGTGATTGCGCGGGGCATGGCGGCCGAAGAATTTGTCGGACGTTTCTCCTTCAACCTGAACGTTTTCGGCAACCTGTGGGAGCAGATCGCCAAGTTCAGAGCCGCTCGTAAGCTTTGGGCCAAGATGTTGCGTGAAGAATACGGCGTTCAGGACAAGAAGAAATTATTCCTGCGCGGTCTATTCGGCGGCGGCGGCAGCGGCCTGACCAAGGAACAGCCGGAAAACAATATCATGCGCGGTGCCTTTTATGCCTTGGGGGCCGCCCTGAGCGGAGCCCAGACCACGGCCCTGTGCTCTTTTGACGAGGCCTATACCATCCCGACCCCCCGCGCGGCACTGCTGTCGCTGAGCACCCTCGAGATACTGATGGACGAAGTCGGTTTGCGCGACACGGTGGATCCGCTGGCCGGTTCGTACTTCATCGAAACCTTAACCAAGCAAATGGAAGGGAAAATCCTGGAGGAGATGCAGGAAATCCAGGAGATTGGGGGCATGGTGCACGCGGTGTCCACGGGCTTCATCCAGCGCAAAGTCGCGCGGCAGGCCTATGAGTATGAAAAAGGGCTTCAGAGCGGAGAGTACATCAAAGTCGGCGTCAACAAATACGTTGATGAAGCCGAAGACCAGACCGACGTGGACTTGCACGAATACGATGAATCCTGGGTAGACCAGCAAATCGACAGCCTGAAGGAACTGCGGCGAACCCGTGACAATCGTGAGGTGAGCCGAACCCTGCAGGAACTGAAGCAGGGCACCCAAGCCGGCAAAAATGTCATGCCCCTGCTGGTTAATTGCTGCAAGGCCTATGCGACCGTGGGTGAGATGGCCGGTGTGTTGCGGGATCTTTTTGGCGAGTGGGAAGAACCCAGTATTTTTTGATTGCGGATTTCGGATTGCAGATTGCGGATTTATTAAAAAACGATCTTATTCTTTGGAGTTTGGGGGAACAGGGGTGGACACTGAGAACGAGAAAATAAACAAGGAAGAACATTCACTAGAAGGAGACAATCCGCAATCCGCAATCCGCAATCCGAAATATCGTCTGGGTTGTGATATCGGCGGGACGTTTACGGATTTTGTGCTGGTAAACGACGATACCGGGGAGTTCCAGATCAACAAGTGTCTGACGACACCGGGCGACCCATCGGATGCAGTGGAGGCCGGCATTCGCGAGATGCTGGAGAGGACACCCGGTTTTATGCCCCAAATCGAGGAGATCATTCACGGCACGACCCTGGTGATTAACGCCATTATCGAAAGAAAAGGCGCCCGGACCGGTTTGATCACCACCCGGGGATTTCGGGATGTGCTGGAACTGGGCCGGGAGCTGCGCTACGATGCCTACGACATTTTTGCCGAGTATCCGCTGCCCCTGGTGCCCCGATCAATGCGGCTGGAAGTGTCCGAACGGGTTGCCAGCGACGGGCGCGTGATCACGGAGTTGGACGGGACCGAGGTGCATAAAGTATTGTCCGAATTGACGGAAAAAGGGATCGAATCGCTGGCGGTCTGCCTGATCAACGCTTATGAAAATCCAGTCCACGAGAAGATGATCAATGATATTGTCCGGCGAGAGGCGCCCGCGCTTTCCTTGTCCACCTCTTTTGAAGTTTTGCCCCAGATACGCGAATACGAGAGGACCTGCACCACCGCAACCAATGCCTACGTCAAACCCATTACGGCCAAATACCTGGCCAAGCTCTCGGCGCGCCTGGAATCGCTCGGGTTCAAAGGCAAGCTGTTTATCATGCTTTCCAGCGGCGGTATTACCTCGGTTGACACGGCCCGCCGGTTTCCGGTCCGAATTATCGAATCCGGACCGACCGCCGCCGTGATTGCCTCCCAGCATTACGGCCGGATGTTCGATATCAAGGACATGTTTTGTTTCGATATGGGCGGAACCACCGCCAAGTCCTGCTTGATTCAGAAAGGCCAGGCCGGATTGGTCTCCACCTTTGAAGTGGGGCGCGTGCAGCGCTTTAAGAAGGGCAGCGGACTGCCGATCCAGGTTCCGGTGGTCGATTTAATGGAAATCGGGGCCGGCGGCGGCAGTGTCGCCAAAATCAGCAAAATGGGACTGCTGCAGGTCGGCCCGGAAAGTGCCGGGGCCGATCCCGGGCCGGCTTGCTACGGCCTCGGCGGCGAAAACCCGTCGGTAACCGATGCGGATCTCGTGCTGGGCTACCTGGATCCCAACTATTTTCTGGGCGGCACTATGCAGCTTGACAAGTCGGCGGCCGAAAACGCCATCGAAACCAAAATCGCCAGGCCCCTCGGCACCACAGGGGTGGAGGCCGCCTTCGGCATACACGATCTGATCAATGAAACCATGGCGGCCGCCGCGAAAACCCATATCGCTGAAAAGGGTGGCAATCCGAATATTGTAACGATATCCGCTTTCGGCGGCGCGGGACCGGTGCATGCCTACGGCCTGGCCAAAAAAATCGGGGCACCACGTATCCTGGTGCCGCCCCTGGCCGGTGTCGGTTCCGCTCTTGGTTTTTTTACGGCACCGGTGGCCTTTGACTTGACCCGCAGCCACCGGGTTACCCTGGATGGCGCTGACTTCGATGAAATCGAGCGGCTGTTTAACGAGTTGGAGGATGAAGGGACGGCCATCCTGCAGCAGGCCGGACAGGATGCGCAGATTCTATTCGAGCGAACCCTGATGATGCGGTTCGTCGGCCAGGGTGCGGAAACCGATCTGATGATCGCAAACAAGCCTTTCGTTGAGTGGGATCAGTCACAAATCCGAGAGTTATTCGATGACGCCTACCAGAAATTGTATGGGCGCACCTATCCGGACACACCGGTGGAATTTGTGACCTTTAAAGTCCGCGCAAGTTTGCCCCAGCGTGAATTTCGCATTCCGCCCCTGCCGCAGACCGAAGGGCAGCTGGCTGACTGCATCAAAGGTGAGCGTCAGGCGTTTTCATTGATCCGCAAGGAATTTATTCCTTTTACGGTCTATGACCGGTTGAGCCTTTTCCCGGGAGCTGCAATGGCCGGACCCGCCATCATCGAAGAAAAGGAGTCCACCATTGTTGTCGGCGAGGATGCCAGGGCCGGTGTGGATGAGTTTGGGTTTGTCTGGATAGATATGAAAAAAGAGGACAAATGATTGCGGATTGCGGATTTCGGAATGCGGATTGAAGCAAACGGATGACAAGAAGGGGCTGATTGCGGAATACGGATTGAAGGATAAGGTCATCCTGCCTGATTCTTGGTTGATTAGCTTTTAATGCAAGATTATAAAATCGATAGAATACCTTAATTTTAGATCATTTTAGTTCAATTTAAATTTTAGATCATTTGATATCTTATCGGAGGAACAATCGAAATGACAGATAAAGGCGGGACACGGAACGGGGGCAGGGAAGTTAAGTTAAATCCGCAATCCGCAATCCGCAATCCGCAATCCAAATTTGATCCGCAATCCGCAATCCGCAATCCGCAATCCAAATTTGATCCGATAACACTGGAGATCTTGTGGCGGCGGTTGGTTTCGATTGTCGACGAAGCGGATGCATCCGTGGCCCGGACGGCGTTTTCCAGCCTGTTGCGCGACGCCCACGATTACACCTGCATGTTTACCGACAGCCGCGGTCAGGAACTGGTTCAGGGAACGTTCTGCACGCCGGGGCAGGCCGGCGCCATGGCCCTGGGGGTCAAAAAATTGATCAACTCGATGCCCCTGGAAAACTATCGCGCCGGTGATGTGTTTATCGTCAACGATCCGTGGCTGCTGGCCGGCCATCTGAACGATGTTTGTGTCATGAGTCCGATCTTTTACAAAGAACGACCGGTGGCGTTTACCGCCTGTGTGTTTCACCATTCCGACATCGGCGGCAGGGTTGCGTCGGACAACCGGCAGGTTTACGAGGAGGGGATTTTCATTCCGCCGCTGAAATTATACGATGCCGGTGTTCTCAATGAAAGCGTGCTTGAGTTGATTCGCTGGAATGTGAGAACTCCGGAAGAAGTCACCGGAGATATCCGCTCCCAGGTCGCTGCCAATCACGTCTGTGCCCGCAAGATCATTGAAATGCTGGAAGATGAAGGCCTGGATACCCTGGATGACCTGGCCGACGAAATCATCGACCGCACCGAGACGAGCATGCGGCAGGCAATCAGCAGGATTCCGGACGGTGTCTATCCCTATGAGGGGATCATTGAAGGCGCCGGCCGCCGCCAGGACATCCATATCAAACTAGAAGTGGCAGTCGACGGCAGCGACATTCACATTGATTTTGACGGCAGTTCGCCCCAGGTGGATTGGGGAGGGAACGTGGTCTACAATTTTACTTACGCCTACGTCTTTATGGCCGTTAAAAGCGCCTTTGATCCGGATATTCCAATCAATGAAGGCGCCATCCGACCGGTCAGAATGACGGCTCCGGAGGGGACGGTAGTCAACTGCAATTTTCCGGCCGCTGTAGCGGCCCGCATGCAGATCGGCCATTTTATGACCGAAATGGTCTTCAAAGCCCTGGCCGATGCGACTCCGGACAACATCATCGCCGAAAGCGGCGGCACCCCGGCTCAAACCAATATATTCTATGGCAAACGACACAACGGAAATCCCTGGTTGACCATGATCATCCGAGGCGGCGGTTTGGGCGCCGGCAGCCGGATGGACGGCCACCACTGTGCCATTTTTCCAGCCAACGGGGCCAATACGCCGGTAGAGATTTTTGAAAGCGACACCCCGCTGATCGTTGAAGAACGCAGTTTGATCCGTGATTCCGGCGGACCCGGACAAATGCGGGGCGGCCTGGGGCGCAAGATGGTGATTCGCATCCCGGACGACGAATTGGCCCCGGATGGACCGACCTCGATTGCCGTTCAGGCCGGGCGGTTCAAATATGCCCCCCGGGGATTGTTCGGCGCCGATCCGGGCGCGATCGCCCGGTTTCTAATCAACGGACAATCCGGGGATCCCAGCGGTTTGACGCTGTGCCGCAACGGCGACCGGATCGAGTTTCAAAGCGCCGGCGGCGGCGGATACGGTGATCCGCTGCAGCGGGAGCCGGAAGCGGTCGAAGCGGACGTGCGCAACGGGTATGTGAGCGTTGAGCAGGCGGCCGAAGGGTACGGCGTGGTGATCGATCCCGTGAGTTTGAAAGTAGATCAAGTGGAAACGGAGAAGGCTCGTGGGAGGATGAAATAGATGCGTTGGAATAGCTTAAAGCAGAAAGTTCAAAGCAGAAAGCTGAAAGCTGAAAGCTGAAAGCAGAAAGCAGAAAGCAGAAAGCTCAAGGCTCAAAGCTCAAAGCTGAAAGCTGAAAGCAGAAAGCTGAAAGCTCAAGGCTCAAAGCTCAAAGCTGAAAGCAGAACGTTAATGGCGTTAAAAAACGATTGAGAGTTATTTGTTATTGGTTTGATAGGAATGAGATTTATTTTTCATTTTCCAATCAACTTATCAACCAAACCCTGGAGATATTGACATGACCAAAACGTTCATGCCGTCTTTTGACAATCTGGATGAATTAGGCGCACATCAATTGCAGGGACTGCAATGGACGGTCAAGCACGCTTACGGGGGGTCTGAATTTTATCGCCGGCGCCTGGCGGAAAGCAGGGTTGTGCCGGAAGACATCCGGAGCCTGGATGATATCCGCAAACTGCCGTTTACCACAGCCGACGACCTGCGGGACGGGTACCCTTTTCCCCTTTTGTCGGTGCCCGAATCAGAGGTGGTGCGGATTCATGCGTCATCGGGCACGACCGGCAAGCGCAAAATATTGAGCTATACTCAGAAAGACATTGACGATTGGACTCATTTTTTTGCCAGGTGCTACGAAATAGCGGGACTCAGCACGGCCGACAAGGTGCAAATCGCGGTGGGATACGGTGTCTGGACGGCCGGTGTGGGTTTCCAGTTGGGCTGTGAGAAATTCGGGGCCATGGCCCTGCCGGTGGGGCCCGGCAACGTTGATTTGCAGTGCCAATTCCTGGTGGATTTGCAATCGACCGTGATGTGCTGCACGGCTTCCATGGGCCTTCTGATGGCGGAAGAGATCAACCGCCGGAATCTCAAGGACCGGATCAATTTAAGAAAGATGATATTTGGGTCCGAAAGAAGCAGTGACGCCATGCGCCAGCGAATTCAGGAGCTCCTGGGGTTGGAGGATATGTTCGACATCCCCGGCATGACGGAGCTTTACGGGCCGGGTACCGGACTGGATTGCGCCCAGCACGAAGGGATTCACTACTGGGCGGACTATTATATCCTGGAAATCTTGGACCCGGAGACGCTCGAGCCGGTTTCGGCCGGCGAAGTGGGCGAAATGGTTCTCACCACCCTGTGCAAAGAAGCCGCGCCGCTGATCCGCTACCGAACGAGGGATTTGACGCGCACCATTGAACGGCCGTGCTCCTGCGGCAACATTCTGCCCCTGCACGACCGGCTGCTGGGCCGTTCGGATGATATGATCATTTTTCGGGCGGTCAATATATACCCAGGGCAAATCGACGAAGTATTGTCCACAATACCGGACGCGGGTTGTGAATACCAGGTGCATCTGGTTAGAGAAGATGACGGCAAGGATTATATGACGATCCGGCTGGAGTGCTGTGAAAATTTTGACCCCGCCGGCAAGCCGACGCTGGCCGCCGCCGTGAAAACCGAAATCAAAAAGAAGATCATGGTCAGCTGCGAGGTCGATGTCCTGGACTACTGCACCTTGCCGCGGTCCGAACGGAAATCCAAACGGTTTTTCGATAATAGACCCTAGTCGAAGTGGGAAGTTCTCGATTGCGGATTTTGGATTGCGGATTGTCTCGATTGCGGATTTCAGAGTGCGGATTGCGGATTGATAAGAAGGAAATGGTCCTGTTTAATTCAAATACTGGAATGAACACGGAAGGTGAAGTTCAAGCACAGGGAAGAGAGCATAGAGCTTGGGGCAGAGGACAGAGCACTTGGCGTGAGGGCGGAGGATGGGATTTTTGGGCACGTTTATTTATGCCATGCAGGATCTGAAAGTAGAGCCGTGATAAATAGATACGAAAGCACGAAAAACCGAAAAAAAAATTTAATTTTCGTGCTTGCCGGCTAAGTAGAGCGAATTAGAATGTATCTGTAAAATAGGTCGAAGATAACCAAATTATAACCAGTTACGAAAATTAAGGAGAGAGGTAATGTTGACAAAAGCTTATATTCCGTACAAGGGTTACTACAGTTCACCGTTTTCCCGCTGGCAGGGTACCATGGCCAATGAGAATTCCATTGTTCTGGCCGCTGAAACCGCCAAAAGATGGTTGGAGGAAAAAAATTGGGACCCCAAGGTCTTTGATTATCTTTTCCTGGGAATCACGGTTCATCAGCATCGCGGCTTTTATGGCGGACCCTGGGCGGCGGCCATGATGGGCGCTACCGGTATCCCCGGGCTGCTGGTCAGCCAGGCTTGTTCGACTTCAACCATTGCTGTCGGTCAGGCCAGCATCGGGGTGGAAACCGGATTGTACGAGACGCCGATCTGCCTGTTGACCGACCGGTGCTCCAACGGCCCGCACGCGATCTGGCCGAACCCCCAGGGCCCCGGAGCCCAGGTCATTTCCGAAGACTGGTTGATGGATAACTTCAGCAAGGATCCCTGGGCCGGTTCAGCCATGATCAAAACCGCCGAAAATGTGTCCGAAGAAGCCGGCATCACCCGCGAGCAGTGCGACGCGGTAACCCTACGGCGCTACGAGCAATACACGGATGCCCTGGCCAATGATCGTGAATTCCAAAAGCGTTACATGTATCCGGTACTGGTCAAGGTCTCCAAGAAAAAGACGATTATGGTTGAAGCCGATGAAGGGGTCATGGAAACCACGGCCGAGGGCTTGGCCAACCTCAAACCGGTGCTGCCCAACGGCGTCCACACTTTCGGCGCCCAAACCCATCCGGCCGACGGCCACTGCGCAATTACCGTCACTACCCGTGAGAAAGCCAAAGAGCTGTCCGCCGATCCGGAGGTCGAAATTCAGGTGGTGTCCTATGGCTATGCCCGCACAAAGCCGGCCTTCATGGCCGCAGCCGTGTACCCGGCGGCCCAAATGGCCCTGGACCGGGCCGGTATCGCGGCCGGAGATGTTAAAGCCATTAAAACCCACAACCCGTTTGCCGCCAACGATGTTTATCTGGCCGACAAACTGGGCATCGACGTCAACAGTATGAACAACTACGGATGTTCTTTGATATTCGGCCACCCCCAAGGCCCGACCGGTGGTCGCCTGATCATCGAAGGCATCGAAGAAGTCGTCATGGCAGGCGGCGGCTACATGCTGTTTGCCGGATGTGCGGCCGGCGATACGGCGGCGGCAGTGGTGGTAAAAGTAAACTAAAAGAGCTCAAAGCTCAAAGCTGAAAGCTCAAAGATGGAAGCTCAAAGCTGAAAGCTCAAGGCTGAAAGCTGAGGGCTCAAAGCTCAAAGCTGAAAGCTGAAAGGTCAAAGCTGAAAGCTGAAAGCACAAAGCTCAAAGCTGAAAGCTGAAAGTTTAAGGATTTGATCGAATTTCTTGGTGTGCGATTTTGAAATGATATAGGGCAGTGTTCATGAGGCAAGGAATATTGCGCAGAGCGAATTGATTCCGATGAATTGGTATTCTGTCATCTGTCCTCTGTCTTCTGACTTCTGTCTTCTGCCACCAGGTTGTGTGATGCCGATTTACGAACTTAAAGATCTCAACAATCTAAGGGATCCAATGAGGAAGCCATGAGAAAATTCACTTATCTCGTTCCCAAAACGCTGGATGAAGCCGTGTCACTGCATCTTTCTTATGGTGACCGGGCCAAGTATGTGGCCGGCGGCACCGATGTGCTGGTGAAAATCAAAGAAGGCAAAATGGTACCGGATTACCTGGTCTCACTTAAGCATATTATTGCCCAGGATCGGCCGTTTTTAGATCCCGCCAGCGGTGAACTGTTTATCGGGGCCTTTTTGACCCATCGCAGCATCGAAACCTCATCCATGATCCGGTTGAACTATCCGATACTCCACGACGCTGTCAGCAACATCGGATCGGTTCAGATTCGCAATGTCGCCACCATCGGCGGCAACCTGGTCAATGCCGTACCATCGGCGGATGGCGCCATCCCATTGATTGCGCTGGATGCCAAAGCCCAGATTTACGGGACCAAGGGTAAGCGCTCTGCCGAGCTGCGGCGGTTTTTTTTGGGACCCGGACAGTGTGACCTGGACGAGGGAGAAATCCTTACCGAGCTTGTAATTCCGCCGCTCGAGCCCCATACCGGGGGGGCTTATGTCAAACACGGGCGGCGGTCGGCCATGGAACTGCCGATGCTGGGAGCCGCGGTTTTGCTGAGTATGGAGGATGACATGGTCACCTGTGCCAAAGCGCGCATTTGCCTGGGAGTTGCCGCACCCACGCCCCTCAGATGTCTTGAGGCCGAAAAGCATCTCGTCGGCCGGACGGTCGATGAACACTCCCTGGCTGAAGCCGGCGCCATTGCAGCAGAAGAATCCAAAGTCAGAGACAGCATCCGGGGGGTTGCCTGGTACCGGCGCGAGATGGTCGGCGTTTTGGTCAAGCGCATGGGATTGAAGGCCCTTGAGAGAGCCAATTGAAATTGCGGATTTCAGATTTCGGATTTCGGATTGTTTCAAGACCGGATTTCGGTTTGCAGACTGGATAAATCTTAAACTTTTATGTGTTTTTCAAGAGTAGTGGATTGATGGAGTTATGGATATATCAATACTCCAACACTCCAATACTCCAATACTCCCGTCATTTCTTAGACAAGGAGAAATTTTTATGGCACGCGATGTATCTTTTAATTTCAACGGTAATCCAATGGCAGTGACAATCGAGGATCATTGGACCTTACTGCACCTGATACGTGAAGAACTGGGGTACTTCGGCACCAAGGAAGGCTGCGGCGGCGGGGAGTGCGGTGCCTGTACGGTTATCGTCAACGGCGCAGCCGTCAACTCCTGCCTTTACCTGGCGGCTGAAATCGACGGCAAGGATCTGGTGACCATTGAAGGCCTGGCAGACGGCGATGGCAGCCTGCACCCGATTCAGCAGGCCTTTGTCGAAAAAGGCGGCATCCAATGCGGCTTCTGTTCGCCGGGTATGATCATGTCCGCCAAAGCGTTACTGGATGAAAAACCGGACGCCGATGAAGATGATATCAAGCACGGCATCGCCGGCAATATCTGCCGGTGCACCGGCTATGTGCAAATAGTCGACTCAATCAAGTCTGTCAGCAACTATTACCGGGAAGAAGATGAAAAGCCCGTGGGCGCCTGGGAGGGTCATGGCGGGCCTTTAGATGATTGAAGAATGTAGATTGAATATTGAATATTTGAGGTCTGCCTTCGGCAGGTCAATTTTAAAAAGGTCTTTCAATAATTGACGGAGCGCAGCGACCTCCACAAATATTCAATCTTCAATTTTCAATATTCAATTGTATTTCCGAAGGAGATTTCACAATGCAAAACTTGTGTTCAGTTGGAAAAAGCGTTCCGAAATTAGATGCGGTCGACAAGGCCACCGGCCGCGCGCAATATATTCAGGATTTGAAACTGCCGGGCATGCTGTACGGTAAAATACTATACAGCAAGTTTCCCCATGCCCGGATATCGAAGATCGACACCTCGAGGGCCCGGGCGCTGCCCGGTGTGCGGACGGTGATCACCGGCGACGATTGCCCGGAAATAAAAATGGGCTTCTACAAAGACAACCGTCCGCTGAAGGCCGGCAAGGTTCGATCCTACCGGGATGAAGTCGCTGCTGTTGCGGCCACCGATCCGGATATCGCCGAGGAAGCCTTAAGCCTGATCGAGGTGCTCTATGAGCCGCTGCCCGGTGTCTTCGACCCGGAGGAAGCCATGCAAAAAAATGCGCCCCTGGTGCACGAAGCGCATAAGACCAACGTGCTCCGAATGCCGTGGAAGCTGCACTATGGCGATGTGGATGCGGCCAGACAAGCGGCGGCTTACACGGTGGAAGATCGCTTCAGCACGACCTGGGTGACGCACTGCTGTATGGGGGCCAGCGGGGCGATTGCCGAGTTTGATCCGACCAACAACCTGACGATTTATTCCAACACCCAGATCCCGTCCCTGGCCCAGAAGGATTTCCTGGAAGCCCTCAAAGCCATGGGGCTGAAGGACAAACGGGTGCGGGTCATCAAACCCTGTATCGGCGGCGGCTTCGGCAGTAAGCTGGACACCTATGCCTATGAGTATATCGCCATCCTGCTGGCTTTTCATACCCGCCGGCCGGTTAAAATAGAATTTGATCGCCAAGAAGAATTCATTGCCACCTCGACCCGGCAGCCCACGATTACTTACATCTCCCAGGGCTGTGATGAGAACGGCAAACTGCTTTTTAGAGATTTGTCCATGATTCTGGATAACGGCGCCTATACCTCGTGGGGAGCCACAACGCCATCGGTGATGATGATGCCGATTACGAGCCTTTACCGGGTGGAGAATGTTCGCTACGAAGCCAAGTGTGTCTACACCAACAATACCTACGCCCAGGCCATGCGGGGTTACGGCAATCCCCAGGCCACCTTTGCCATCGAATGCACGATGGATATGCTGGCGGAAAAAGCGGGTATCGACCCGACCGAATTTCGCCGGATCAACGCCAATCAATCCGGTGATGTGTCTCCCGCCGATCTGCGTATCACGACCTGTGGCCTCGAGCAATGCATGGATTCAGTTAAAGAAACCCTCAAGTGGGATGCAGAGAAAAAAGATGGCGAAGGCGTCGGCATGGCGTCGCTGATTCATGTCGGCGGCGGCGCCCGGGTCTACAAGTCCGATGGATGCGGGACCATTCTCAAAATGGATGACTTCGGCAAGGTCGACGTTTTTACCGGTGCCACTGATATGGGACAGGGGGCCGACACGGTCATTGCCCAGATCGTGGCCGAAGAACTCGGTCTGCTGGTGGACGATATTCATGTCGTGCACTCGGATACGGATATCTGCCCCTGGGATGTGGGGGCCCATGCCAGCCGAACCACATTTATTGCCGGCAACGCCGCCCTGGGGGCCGCCAAAAAAATAAAGGCCCGTCTGCTTGAAATGGGCGCCAAACAATTGGATGTGCCCCGGGAAAGACTGGTCTTAAATGAGCAGTGCATCATCGATCAGGAGGATCCCGCCAACCGCATCGGCATTGCCAAACTCCTGCGCAAAGCCCATTTCAGCCACGGCGGCCAGATGCTGATGGCCGAACATTTCTACGATCCGGCCAACGAAAATATGGGCAAGGACTTTAAGGGAAACATGTCCATGACCTATACCTTTGGTTCTCACGGGGTGCGAGTCAAGGTGGATCAGGACACCGGCAAAGTGCAGATTCTGAAATACGTGGCGGCCCACGATGTGGGCAAAGCCATTAATCCCATGCTGCTCGAGGGGCAGGTGTACGGCGGCGTCATGATGGGACTCGGGTATGCCCTGACCGAACAGGTGATTTCGGAAAAGGGCGAGAATATGAACCCGAATTTCAGGGACTACAAAATTTTAACCGCCAAGGACGTGGTGCCGATCGAGGCCCCCGTGCTGGAAACCTATGACGAAGACGGGCCGTTCGGCGCCAAGGGCATCGGGGAGCCGGGATGCGTCCCGACAGCTCCGGCGGTTGCCAATGCCATTTACAACGCCATCGGGGTTCGCATCAAAGATCTGCCAATTACGCCCGAAAGGATTCTGGCGGCGATCCGGGAAAAACAGGGGCTGGATGTCTGCGGACAGGAACCCGGCGGGGAAGTTGCAACGGAGTGTATTATTGAAGAATAAGGGTAGGCATTAACTCTGACTACCACTTTTCGTCCAGCCAGCATTAAGGGTGGTTGGAGCGAAGGAGTAATGGAGTATTGGAGTGATGGAGGATAGGAATGTTGAAGTGGTGACGATTTTGGATTGTGGAATTTAGATTTCGGATTTTAAGATTGCATTGTAGAATCCAACTTTAAATTATCTCTGTAAAATCCGCAATCCGCAATCCGCAATCCGCAATCAATTTCACTCCATCACTCCAGTACTCCAACACTCCAATTTGATTCATGGAGACAATAAAAGTTAGTTAAGTTCTTTCCCTCATTCCGGACACTAACTATGCGATATAAGATCGGCATTGACGTCGGCGGGACATTTACCGATTTTCTTCTGGCATTTGAAGATAACTCCTCGAAAATCTACAAAGTCCTTTCCACACCCCGGGATCCTTCCGAAGCGACCCTTGCCGGCTTGACCGAAATGGCCGCTGACTGTGATTTGAGCCTGCCGGAGTTTTTGCAGGATGTCAGCGTGATTGTGCATGGCACCACGGTAACCACCAATGCGGTGCTGACTTACAGCGGTGCCAAAACCGCCCTGCTGACGACCGAAGGGTTGCGCGACAGCCTGGAGATGCGCCGGGGTATCCGGGAACAGCAATACAACAACCGCTTTCAGAATGCCCGGCCCCTGGTTGAACGATATTTAAGGCTGCCCATCGCCGAGCGCCTGGAAAACGATGGTAAGGTGGCAAGGGCTTTAAACCGGCAGGATGTGGCGGATGCGGTGGCTTTCATGAACCGGCAAGGCGTGGAGGCGGTTGCCGTTTGTTTTATGAATTCGTTCGTGGACAACCGCCATGAGGAAATGACGGCAGCTGTCGTCAGCGACAAAATGCCCGGGGCCTACCTGACGATTTCCAGCCGGCTTTTGCCGTCCATCCGATTTTATGACCGGGTGAGCACCACCGTATTGAACGCTTACGTCGGGCCCACCTTAAGTAAATACTTGCAATCCCTGACATCCAAACTCCAGGCTGCCCAATACCGGGGCGTATTGCTGATTATGCAGTCCAACGGCGGCGTTACGTCACCGGATCTGGCCATTGAACGAGCGGCCACAACCCTGCTTTCAGGCCCTGCGGCGGGGCCGGTGGCCGGGGTCGAGTACACCGCCGTTCAGGGCTACGAAGATTGTATTACGGCGGACATGGGCGGCACCAGCTTTGATGCAGCCCTGGTCAAAGATCGCACACCCATGGTAACCACCACCGGTGAGATTAACCGGTTGAAACTGGCACTGCCCATGCTCAACGTGGTGACCATTGGTGCCGGCGGCGGCAGTATCGGCTGGATCGACGACGGCGGTTTGCTCAAGATGGGACCGCAAAGTGCCGGAGCAACACCCGGGCCGGCCTGTTATGACCGGGGCGGGGAGCAACCCACCTGCACCGACGCCGATTTGCTGCTGGGATATTTAGACCCGGGCTTTTTTGCCGGGGGGCGTATTCCGTTAAATCCCGACAAAGCCCGCAGGGCCGTTGAAACCTATATCGCCAAACCGCTGAAGCTGGATGTTTACGAGGCGGCGGCCGGCATGTATAACCTGATCAATGTCAATATGGCGGCGGCAATCCGGGAGGTGTCGATCAAGCAGGGCTACGATCCGCGGGATTTCCCGCTGGTGGTGGCCGGCGGGGCCGGGCCGAACCATGCCGGTATGTTTGCGCGCGAACTCGACATACCGCTCATGATCATACCCCGGGAATCTTCCATATTCTGCGCCGCCGGGATGTTAAGATCCGATCTCAAGCATAATTTCGTGCGCACTTATGTCGCCTTGCTGGAGGACACCGAGCCGGGGTTGGTCAGAAAGATATTCGATGAAATGCAGGCCGAAGGCGACAGATTGCTTTTAGCGGAAGGAATTGCCCGGGATAAAATCAATTACCAATTATCCGTCGATTTGCGTTATGTCAAACAATATCATGAAGTAAACTTGGCAATCTCGGCCGAAGAACTTGGGGGGGAGACGCTCGCGCCAATTGCCGGCCGATTTCATCAGCAGCACTGCAAGCATTATGGCTATTCGCTGGAAGAAGAAAAGACGGCAGTGGAGTTGATCAACCTCCGATTGGTTTGCATCGGCATCACCCAAAAGCCTGCATTCCGAGAAGAGGACTACGATGGCGCGGATCCGTCCCGGGCGGCTAAAAATAGCCGAAAAATTTTTCTGCCACTGCAAAATCAGGTAGAAGAAGTCGGCGTGTATGACGGACTACACTTGAAATTCGGCAACAAGATCCATGGCCCTGCGATTATAGAACAGGTGAATACGACCACCTTGGTGACGCCGGAATACAACCTGATGGTTGACAAGTATGGGTCGTATACGATGTATTTGAAAGACATGGCAAGTGAGGTTGTAAAAAGGATATTGGGTTGAATTACCTATAATAGAATGACTAAAATGAACTAAAATGTCTATAGTGACTAAAATTAAGGTATTCTATCGATTTTGTAATGACGGAGCGAAGCGACACCATTAATTTTAGTCATTTTAAATTTTAGATCAATTAAGCTCATTTTTCCGATCAATCCAGGTAAGGATCGTTATCGTGTTAATTTCGCTGACGGAACCTACGGACTTTTTATGAATAATAGATACCCCATATTTCAAATCGAGGAACTATCAATCAGTTTCGGCGGACTGCAGGCCGTCAATGACTGTTCTTTTGAGATCCGCAAGGATGAAATCTTTTCGCTGATCGGACCCAATGGCGCCGGTAAAACAACCATATTTAACATTATCAACGCCCTGTACCGACCGGACCGGGGCCGGATTTTGCTGGAGGGCGAAGATCTGGTTCCCCTGAAGCCTCATCAAATTGCCAAACGCGGCATCGCCCGCACTTTCCAGAACATCGAGCTGTTCAATGATATGACCGTACTGGAAAATATTTTGATTGGTCGCCATTTCTTTTTTAAAACCGGGGTGCTGACAAATTTCTTGAACCTCGGACGGGCCGTACGGGAGGAAAGGCAAAATCAAGATCAGGCGGATGAGATTATCGAATTTCTGGAGCTTGAATCCTACCGGGATCTCAAGGTGGCGGACCTGGCTTTTGGGATTCAAAAACGGGTGGAATTGGCCCGTGCCCTGGCCCTGGGTCCCAAATTGTTGCTGCTCGATGAGCCAGCCGGCGGATTGAACCCCCAGGAAACAGCCCATCTGATGCAAATCATAAAATCCATCAGAGACAAGCGGGGTATCGCAATTTTACTGGTGGAACATGACATGCGGCTGGTCATGGGCCTTTCGGATCGGATTTGTGTGCTGCAGTTCGGTGTTAAAATAGCCGAAGGCAATCCCCGGCAAATCCAGCAAGATCCGAAAGTGATCGAGGCCTACCTCGGAACATGAGGGTATTCGGTATTGGGTACTGGGTACTGGGTATTGGGTACTGGGTATTGGGTATTGGGTATTGGGTACTGGGTATTGGGTATTGGGTACTGGGTATTGGGTACTGGATGTTGGATACTCGTTGCCGGATACCGGATACCAGATGCCTGATTCTTGAAAATAGATGCTCGATTAGAGCTATTTTGGCTTAAGTGTCTATTTATTCTAATCAAATCATGATTGCGTAGGATTTGAGCTATCGCCAGATTGACTATTTTTGGACTGCTATCGACTTAAGAAATAAAGATAGAGCGACGTGTCGGTTCGTAGCCGAAGGCGAAGCCTGAAGCGATTCAACAAATCTTCAATCTTCAATTTTCAATTCAGGCTTGCCCGGGTTGGGTATAGGGCTTTAATCCCTGAAATCATCAGTATGGCTCAAATGGATGAGGTGGGTTGCCTATCCTGGAGGTATTTTTATGAAACTATTCTGGGTTACGACGGAAGACCATGATGAAGACTGGTTCGTTGTAGCGCCATCTGCAACAGAGGCATCTCAATATTTTGAGAACTATGAGGGCTATGATCCCGGTGATGCAGAGGCAGAAGAAATATTGGATATTCCGGAAAATATCCAGGCCGAAACCGGTTGGCCATCTGAAGACCTTTTACTAGAAGTAGGGGCCAAATTCCTGTTCAATGATCAAACCAGGGTCGTAGAAATTGCCGGGAGGAAATTTTGTGAGGGCATGCTGGCAGCTACCATCAATGAGATTACGGATGACTTCTTCGAGGAATTAGGTGAAGGGCGTCCGAACAAAACGAAAAAGCCCCCATTGATTTAATATTTATTATTAGCAGTTCAAGACGCACGGTTTATGGCTCGGGACGCTTCGCGAGTTCGAACTGAATGAGTCATGTAAAAAATTAAAATATATTTTTTTTGGGAACCAAAAAAAATGTTGGAATTAGAAGCAGTAGAATCGTTTTACGGCAACATACAGGCGTTGAAGGGCATCACCCTGGAGGTCGCGGCCGGATCGATTGTGGCCATATTGGGCGCCAACGGGGCCGGCAAAAGCACCACCCTAAGGACCATTTCAGGGTTGATTCAACCGGCCGCCGGCCGGATTCTGTTCAGGAACGATGCGATTCACCGGACACCACCCCACCGGATCGTTCGCCTGGGGATTTGCCAGGTACCGGAAGGCCGGGACATATTCATGGGTTTGACGGTGCAGGAAAATTTGAAAATGGGAGCCTTCACCCGCAAAGACGGCCAGGAGGTGGAGCAGAACCTGCAGCGAATTTATGGCTCTTTTCCGATCTTAAAAGACCGCACCCGGCAGCAGGCTGGAACCCTCAGCGGCGGAGAGCAGCAAATGCTGGCAATCGCGCGGGGGCTGATGTCCAACCCGAAGCTGATGCTGCTCGATGAACCGTCCCTGGGATTGGCGCCTTTGATGGTCGAGGAAATCTTTAAAATCGTCAAGGAAATCAACCAGGAGGGCGTCACCATCCTGCTGGTGGAACAAAATGCCAAGATGGCTCTGCAAACCGCCCAGTATGGCTACGTCATGGAAACCGGCAACATCGCCCTTCACGATAGGGCAGAGGCACTTATAAAGAATGACTATGTTCGACGAGTGTACCTGGGAGTCGAAACAGATTCAAATTCCAAATAACAAAACACAAAATCCTAATAAATCCCAATGACCCAACCCGGCGTAGCCGGAAATGAATATTGAATATTGAATATTGAAGATTTATGGTTTCGCTTCGCTCTGTCTTATTAATGTAAAACGATAGAAGTGATTGAATGCTCAATTTGGATATGACGTAAATCCAGCGCAAACATGATAAGATTTCGAAAAAGAGACCCTAAATTCGAATCGGCTTGAGCAATGGAGTGATGGTTATCGGTGGAAAGTGGGAGTTTATCAATACTCCAATACTCCAGTACTCCATCACTCCAATCCTCCTTACCTCACAATCGACCTGTCTCTTGATCTGAAAATCAATGGTCCAGCGGAGTCAGCACACCGTCCTTCAGAGTAATCCAGCCGGAAATGGGCCTGAATACACCCTTTTGAACTTCCACCATAAAGCCCGAATTCTGGGCTAGATGATCGGTCTCCGAAAAACTTACCGGAGGCGTAATGCCGTTTTTCCAACCCTTGATTCCTTCCAATGCGGCGATGTAACTTTCCCGGGTCAAATCCCGGCCCGCTCTCTGCAGCCCTGCCACGAAAAGCTTGGCATAGTAATAGCCGTACAGGCTGTAGCGGTTGGGGGTTTTGTCCCGGTCCTTGCCGTATTTTTCTACGACCTCGCGGTATTCGACCACCGCCGGGTCACTGGAATTAACCGGGTCCGGCCACAAAGACAGACCCCAGATTCCTTCGCCGACACCACCGGACAAATTGATATACTTTTCATCCGTCAGGGGGCCTGAAGAAATGATTTTGGTATCTTTCCACCCTTGCTTATGAGCTTCTCGCAAAAAGGCCGCGCCCGGCGGCGGCGTGGCCACCAGCAGGCAGGCATCCAGCTTGGCCTGGCGCAGCTTGGCAACCTGGGCGCTCAGGTCTTTGGCACCCCGTTTATATGACTCGGCAGCCACCAGCTTTAAGCCGAACTTGGCGAGTGTTTTTTTGGCCGGATCCCGGAAAGTGTAGCCGTATTTGTCATCCTGATATAAAATTCCGATTCTTTTAAAGCCCTTGACCTTCACCAGCCAGGTCACCACCAGTTCCGATTGATTCGTGTACGGGGTAAATGAGGTGAATATGGTTTTTTGACCCTTTATCGGCACGCCCTGGAAAGGAAATATGAGCGGCACTTTATTTTGGGTCAGGTACTTGACGGTTGCCATAACAGCCCCGGTTCCCTGGGAAGAAACGATCGCAAAGACCTTGTCCTGTTCCACCAGGCGCTTGGTATTGGCCACGGCATTTTGTGGTTTATAGCCGTCGTCGTAGTATTGGGTAATGATTTTGCGGCCGTGCACCCCGCCGCGGTCGTTGACGTAGGCAAAATACGCTTCCAGACCATTATTTACCAACTGGGTTCCGGGATAAACCAGGGGGCCTGAGAAACTGTTGGAGCATCCCACCAGAATTGTGTCGTCGGTTACCCCGACCTCTGCATACACGCCGGGCGCTGCAGCCATAAATAAAAACAGGAGAAATATTCCCACAACCGATAATTTTGCAGTACGATTCATTGTAATGCCCTCCTTTCATGATGTGGTTAAATGAGACCGTTCAGGGTTCAAGGTTCAAAGTTTCAGGGTTAGGGTTCGATCTGAACCGTTTCGCCTTTTGACATCATTTTATCTATCGACGTGCTTTGCCAGAATGTCGTATCGCTTTATTTCGTGCTGACAAACCTTTCCTTGAGATCATAGAGCATGCCGGTAATGCCCCTGGGCATAAACAGCATGAATACGATCAGCGAGATGCCGAAAATCAGGATCTGCAAATCAAGCAGGCCGGCGAGCACCTGTTGCATTCCGGTCAGAATGACGGCCCCGATGATGGATCCCAGTATCGATCCCATGCCACCAATGACGATCATGGCGATGAAGTCGACGGAAAGTTCGATGGTAAAAGCATCCGGCGACAAATAGGTGATCAAGTAGGCAAACAGACCGCCGGCAACACCGGTGTAAAAGGCGCTGATGGCAAACGCAATCGTCTTGTACCGGGCCAGGTCGATGCCGATTGTTTGGGCGGCGACCTCGCTTTCGCGCAGCGCAATAAACGCCCGGCCGATATAGCCGTTTACCAGGTTTTTGGCCAGGATGGTCATCATCAGCGTGATCGGGACGATCAGATAATAAAGTTTATAATCCGAATCGAAGTTGAATCCCCCGATGTGAGCCGTCGGGACACTAAAGCCGTCATCGCCGCCGGTCAGCGAACTCCATTGCAGGATAATCTCACTGACAACAACACCAAAAGCCAAGGTGGCCATCGCAATATAAAACCCTTTCAACCGCAGGATCGGTATTCCCAGCAGAAATCCGATGGCACCGGTAAATAATCCGGCCAGCAGCAAAATTACCGGGCAAGGAAGCCATTGCAGGTTATCGCCGATAATGGCGGTGAAATAGGCTCCCAGTGCCAGAAACCCGGCGTGTCCGGCCGCAATTTGCCCGGTATAGCCCATCAGCAGATTCAAGCCCAGCGCCACCAGGGCATAAATGGCAAGCAGACTGAGGAGAAATATCGTGTATTTCCCCAAAAAAAGGGGGGGCAGCAATAAGATGATCACTGCGATAATCCACCAAAGGATTTTCCATTTTGCCGGTTGTTGCATCGATAATCCTTACACCTTCGTAAACCGCTCCACGCCCATAATTCCCCTGGGGCGGATGACCAGGACGATAAAAATCGTCATAAACGGGACGACATTCTTAATCTGGGAGGGAAGATATAAAGGCGCCACATTATCGATGACACCCAGCAGCAATCCACCGATTATGGCCCCCGGGATGCTGCCCCAGCCCCCCAGAATAGCGGCGGCAAAACCGTTGATGACCACCATGCCCATATGCGTGCTTAAAAATATGACAGGCGCCATGAGAATTCCCGCCACGGCGGCCACCAAAAAACTGATAGCCCAGGTGACGGCAAAAGATTGATGAACATTAACCCCCATTAACAAGGCGGCGTTCTGGCTTTCACTGACGGCGCGCATGGCTGTTCCGTAGCGGGTATATTTAAAAAAGGCGAACAGCAACAGCATCAGAACCACCGTTGTGCCGATATTGCCAAGACCGATCATATCAATGGTGGCCGACCCGATAGATATGGTTTTATCCGGAAAAATACTGGGGTAGGGATAGTCATTATGGCTCCAGATAAAACCCGCCAAGCTTTTCATGACAATTGAAAGGCCCAGCGTGATAATGAAAATATTGAAATGGGGCGCTCGAATTGCCCGGCGAATGATGAGCCGTTCGACGATTATTCCCAGCAGGGCCGACAGGACCAGCGTCAGCAGGATGGCCAGGGGCAGGGATAGACCCAGATAGTTAAAGAAAGTGAAGCCAATGAAGGCCGAGACCATGGACATCTCGCCCTGGGCGAAGTTGACATGTTCGGTGGTGTTGTAAATCAGAGCCAGACCCAGGGCAACCAGGGCATATATACTTCCGGTGGCAAGTCCGCTGAATATGACCTGTAGCAGCATCCAGACTCCTTCGCGTTTGCGCCATGAATCGCAACTCAACAGCGATCTGAGAATTTGAAAAGGAAATGCAGCCCAACGTTGACAATGATTTTCGTATACAGTATACAATCGCTTAGCATAAGGGGTTTTCACTGTCAACCACTGTTTGAGCAAACTACATGGAATGACGAATGTCGATTGACGAATGATGGAATCGCTCGCTCAGCGCAGGCGCTTGCGCCGCGTGTCGCTCAGTCTATATCAAAATAGACAGAATACCTTAAATCCAAAATCCGCATTCCAAAATCTAAAATCTGGTTTTTGAAGTTTCTTTGGCCTATGTCAATCTTTAAAAAATTTGATCACATCGGCTTGGTGGTCTCTGATTTGGATAGAGCGATGGATGCGCTTTCCCATTTCTTTGGATTCGAGTGCCGGGAGCGGTTGGAGATCGAGGAAGCCGGCATCCGGATTGCGTTTTATCCATTAGGAATCGGTCAGATGGAGTTGATCGAGTTTCAAAAGCCCATGGAAGAAGTCGATTCCATCGTTCTCGAGCCAAGATCCGGGGTGCAGCACGTCGCTTTCCAGGTGGATAATTTCGATGACACTCTGCAGGAGTTAACCGGCAAGGGCTTAAAGGTCGTCCGGGGATTCCCACGCCAGGGCGCCCACGGCAAGGTGGCCTTTTTTTATCCGACTGAAGGGTTAGAATTGATGATTGAAATCTGTGAGGCGCAGGGATCATAATATTTTTTTTGGTTTTGCCCAGTAATTACATTGTAACTTTCTGGTGAGTGTACTCCAGGCGGGGATAAATCCCGCCGCTACACCTTCGGTGCAACGGGGATGTCAAGATTAAAATCCACCACAACATCTGCAATGAGATAGAAGTAGTGGAGGGGTTTATCCCCTCCTTTCACTTCACTGTTTCATTGAGTGGCTATTCAAGGAAGCAATGAGCCGATTTCCTCCAAGAAAAAAGATTCGCCTGCCCATTCCGGTATATGACCAGGGCCACGCATTTTTTATTACGATTTCAACCCATCAAAAACATCCCTGGTTCAAACGCCACCACCGTTTGTGCATGTCGGCGATCGCCTTGATGCAAAATGTGACGGGTGCAAATAGGATAAAAAATTATGCTTGGTGCATAATGCCTGATCATATCCATTTTTTAATCCAGGGAAATGATATCATTGGTTTTGTGCGGCTGTTTAAGGGAAAATTGACCCCTGTTGCACGTTCCATTAATCCTCGACGTTCCTTGTGGCAGCGCAGCTTCTTTGACCATGCTTTGAGAAAAGAGGAATCCATATCCGATGTTGCCTGTTATATAATGGGAAAATCCGGTTCGGGCAGGCATAGCAGATAAACCAACTGAGTATTCGTGGTCTGGATCTGAAGTTTGGCCGGATTGGAAGAGATTTTATCGATAGCGGTATGGGTAGGCGGGAATAAACGCCATCAGTGGAATAGGCGGGGATAAACCCCGCCACTACACCTTCGGTGCAACGGGGATATCGGGACAAAATTCCACCACTGCGTTTGCAATTAGATAGAAATGTAGCGGCGGGGTTTATCCCCGCCTGGAACGTCTTTAAATCTGAGGAAAGCCCTAATACAGAAGCAACTCTTGCAAGCAGTCAGCTTAAGCAAAATAGTTTTTTTAAACCAGGAAAAATAATTGATTGTTCTCCAGAGGCCAAAAGGGCGAAAATCTTGAACTCGATAAAACCCGAAAAAAAATTCTGGAATCCAGCCATCGAGACGCTTCCGGCTGATGAAATGCTGGCGCTGCAATGGAAGCGACTGAAAAGACAGCTGCACTATAACTACCAAAATTCCGAGTATTACCGGGAAGAGAAATTTAAAAAGGCCGGTATCTCGCCGGAAGACATCAGCACCTTTGAAGATTTTCAGAAAATTCCCCTGATGACCAAGGATGAACATCGCTGGACCCAGCAGGAGTCCTTGCGGCGTTTCGGTCACCCCTACGGCATGCTGGCCTGTGCGCCAATCGATAAAATTATCCGCATCAATTCCACTAGCGGCACCACCGGCCAACCCACCCTGTACACCCTGACGAAAAACGATATTGATGTACTTAACGAGATGCACGCGCGAAAATACTGGCGCACCGGGCTTAGGCCGGGAAACATTGTGCTGCAAGCCCTGTCTTTGAGCATGTTTACCGGCGGGCTGCCCCTATCGGACGGTCTGCAGGCCATGGGGCTGTGCGTCGTGCCGGTCGGCATCGAAGGCGGCACCAAACGGGTCCTGGATTTCACCTTATTGACCCGACCTGATGTGCTGATTGCAACCCCATCCTTTGGTGAATATCTCATCGAGCAAACGCCAAAGTTGATCGGCCGCGAGGCCCGGGAACTGGGGATTCGCTGGTTTTATTGTGCCGGAGAGCCGGGGGCGGGCATCCCGTCTCTGAGAAAAAAATTGCAGGAAGGCTTTGGCGCCAAAGTTTTCGACCACACCGGAGGCGGCCATGCGTTTCACGGGATATCCTGTGACAGCGAGCCGTACCTGGGGATGCATTTTATTTCCCCCGATCATTGCGTGCTGGAACTGGTGGACCCGAAGACCGAAGAACCCGTGGCAATCAGCGACGGCGCCATCGGGGAGATGGTATTTACCTTTGTGGGCTGGGAAGGCGGGCCGTTTATGCGCTACGCCCTCGGTGACCTGATTCAGCTGTTTACCGAACCGTGTGCCTGCGGCTGGCCTGAAATGCGCTTCAAGATTCTGGGCCGGGCCGATGACATGCTGATCATCAAAGGGGTTAACATTTACCCGGCGGCCATAAAAAGCGTGGTGGGGGAATTCGTTCCGGCGACCACAGGCGCACTCAGGATTATCCTGGACGGTCCCGGGCCCCTGGTAACCCCGCCTTTGAAGCTGAGAATCGAGTACGGTCAAGTGGATATGACCGCCGGACAGAAACATGACCTGGTGCGGAAAATAGCTGACAGCCTGCGCAATGGGCTGCGCATCAACCCCCAGATCGAGCTGGTCCCGCCCCAATCCCTGCCGCGTGAGGCCGGCAAGACATCGTTGATTGTATTTGAAAAAGATGCTTAAAAGGAGAGTTTCATGTAACATTGCTTCTGGCCTAAGCTGCGGCCGGCCAAATTGAACTAGAAACCAATGAACATCGAACATCGAACGTTGAACATCCAACAACGAATAATGTATTCTGTCAGATTTAATTAAATACTGAGCGACACGCGGCGCAAGCGCCTGCGCTGCGCGAGCGATTCCACATTGGACGTTCGACGTTGAACGTTCGATGTTCGACGTTCTAATTGTTTTCTGTCCAAACCCAACAAATTCCACAATTCAGTAACCGCATTCGTGCTTGTTTAAAACAACTTAAAACGAGATTGCTAAATGGCGACGAAAACTGACAAGGACCGCGTCTTCACCTCGATTCTTCATTGCCGCTTCAAGGCCATCACCCAGGAGATGGGATACACCCTTTTGAGAACCACCCGTTCGCCGATTCTCAATGAAGCGCGGGATTTCGTTACCGGATTATATGACGCCCGGGGCCGAATGCTGGAGCAGGCCGAATACATTCCCGTGCTGGCTTTTGCGCTGCAGCCGGTTTGCCGGAAAATCGTGGAGTATTTCGGCGACGACATTCACCCCGGCGATGTAATTTTGCACAACGACGTATTTACCGGGGGCAATCAGAATGCCGATGTGGCCACCTTTCAGCCCGTATTTCATCGAGGTGAGCTTTTTGCCTGGACTGCCGTCAAAGGCCATCAGGCGGATATCGGCGGCGCAGTTGCCGGCGGCTACAACCCGGATGCCCGGGAGATCTGGCAGGAGGCCCTGCGCATTACCCCTGTAAAAATAATTGAAAAAGGCAAAATCAGGCAGGATGTCTGGGATCTCATCTTTGCCAATATCCGCTATCCCATCGTAGCGGAAGACATCAAAGCCCAGATCGGCGGCTGCGGGGTCGGGCAACGGCTCATCCGTTCCCTGCTCAAGCGCTATGGAATCGACAAGCTTCGCGAGCATATCGAACTTCTCTTTGATTCGACAGAGCAAATGGTGCGCGCCGAAATCAAGCGCATACCTGATGGCAGCTACCAAGGCCAAAGCTGGATGTACTACGACGGCATTCACAGGGACTCACGGTTTAAGATCAAGGTGACCATACACGTCAAAGACGATGAAATTTTTTTTGATTACAGCGGTACGGACAACCAGACCCAGGGATTTGCCAATGCGCCGCTCGGAGCCAGTGTTTCGGCCATTATATTAACCTTCCTGATGCTGATCGATCCCGACATCCCGCATAACGACGGTCTTACCCGGCCCCTGCACATCCACATTCCCCCGGGCACTTTTTTAAATGCCAGCTTCCCGGCGGCGACGACCTTCGGCAACAGTATCACCGGACCCAATGCGGATGCCATTTTGAAGGCCTTCTCCCAGGCCCTGCCGAACCGGGTAACGGCCGGCTGGAACCGGATGCTGGCCCTGGCCGTCTCCGGCAGCGACCCTCGCTTCAAACGACCCTACGTCGATATCCTATTCAACGCCCTCAAGGGCGGCTCCGGCGCTACCCGGGGCTATGACGGCTACGACCATATCGGCTTGATTAACTGCGCCGGCGGTATTCTGGCCCAGGATCCGGAGATGTTCGAGCTGCAAACGCCCAATATCCTAACCCGACACGAATATGCAACGGATTCCGCCGGTGCCGGACGGTGGCGCGGCGGGCTGGGGGTTGAGACCCTTATCCGTTTCGAAGGCGAAAATTCCAAAGGGGTTGTCTTTGGCGATGGGATCGATGATGAAGCCCGGGCATTCGGCCTTTTTGGCGGCAAAGCCGGCAGCCTCAACGAAATGGAATTTGTTTTCCCGGACGGCAGGCGCCACCGGCCCCTATCCAAGGAAATGGTGCCGGAGATTCCCCAAGGCACTGTTTTACGCCAGGTTGCCGGCGGCGGGGGCGGATACGGTGATCCCTTTGAAAGACCGGCCGGGCTGGTCGCCCGGGAAGTGCGCAACGGCATACTATCCATGGACAAAGCCCGCCGGGATTATGGCGTCGTGCTGGATTGCGAAACTTTCGAGGTCGATGCCCGAGAAACTGAAAAACTGCGCAACAATCGAAATGGGTAAAATGCGTTTACGGGGAATGGCAGCCACTGACGCGCACCGGAGGAATGGAATGGCGCGGCAGGATTGCGGCCTATAAATCGTCAGCGTGTGTTTTAGCTAATTTGAGCGAAATATGCTCAATCAGGTGTGATCGTTTATTCGTTGATCGTGGTTGCACTCCGGCGGATGGATAAACAGAAGTGGGTGAGAATCGAACCTTGTAAGCCGAATATCAGTGACACCTAAAAATCGATCTGATTCCCTATCAAGCGGCATTCATGCATTTTTTCAAAATCAGCCGGTTCTTGCCTTTTACCCTCTGATAGTCGATGTCATCCATCATCTTTTTTACCAGATGGATTCCCAGACCGCCGATATTTATCGAATCTATATCCTGCGCGACATCGGGGCATTTGGCTTCGAGCGGGTTGAAGGGGATGCCGTCGTCTTCAACCTGGACTACCAGCGTCTCCTTATCTTTTGCCAAGGAAAATTTGATCTGATGTTCTATCTCATCTTCGAATCCATATGAGATGATGTTGGTGAACAATTCGTCCAAGCCCAAATTTATTTCAAAGAGGCACTTTTGGGGCAAATCCATGGCATTGCCGCAGTCTTCAAGGTGCCGGCACAAAGTATTCAGTTCAGATAATTTGCTTTTGAGTTCAAAACAATAATCGCGTTTCGACATGTGTTTGCTCCTTTTGGGAACCTAACTCATACAGGAATGGTATTTTTTTAGTAAGGCGATCAGCTCCCAAATATACTCAACTTCCATTTGTACCTGCAAAATATTTAGAACCACACCTAGTATATCTTCTCAATATTTTACAATATATACGCGTAGATCCACAAGTATTATTTTGCTGCAACAGTTACATATATAATTCAAAAATGTTTGATTGTCAATAAATCACGAAAAAAAACATTTTTATTTTTGAAGAGTTTGCTTCTTAACATTTTCTTCAGATTTGACGAGTCTCCGCTCCGGTGAGCTTTGGCATTCCGGCGCGACATTGCCCCAACCCGGCATAGCCGGAATTGAAGATTGGAAATGGAAGATTGAAGATTTGTGGTTTCGCTTCAGGCTTGGGGCTTGGGGCTTGGGGCTTCGCTCTTCGAGCTACGACCCCACACGTCGCCTTCGGCTTGGGGCTTCGCCCTTCGGGCTACGACCCCACAAGACGACCCGACACGTCGCTCTGTCATATTAAATTGAATCGATAGAGCTAATTACATATTCACTCTATATAATACGAAAAACCCTGCGCAAGCATGATAGGATTCTAAAAAATAGACACCAAATCCTCAACTTGATTTTCGTGCGCGCCGAAGCGATTATTCCTGCTTATTTTGAGTTTCTTTTTTTTCCTTGTTGCCGCCGATAATTCCGCCGGCGACTGCCCCGGCCGCACCGCCGACAGCCGCCCCGACGGCGGCATTGCCGCCGGCAATTGCCGTGATGGCGGCACCGCCCGCCGCACCAATGCCGGCTCCGGTCAATGCGCCTTTTTCTCCTCCGGACATGTTGGCGCAGGATATTGCTGCCAACAGCAGAAGCACCAAAGTAATGGAGATGGTTTTATTCATACCGATTCCTCCGATAGCGGGTTCGCATGGGTCGAGTAGTATAATCAGCGAAATGAAGAAGGAGCCGCCGCAGGCGAGCTGCCTGTCGCCCTGCTCCGTCTTTTATAAAGCGAAAGTCTGCAAAAATTACCGCAATGGCTTGCCGGCGATCCCGGTTTTAAGATTGGGTCTGATCATGGTGTCCCATATAACCCTGATCACTGACAGATCTGTCTTTTCCGGATGCTCCCTGTAGAACGCATCGACGTTGGAGACGATGTCATTGATCTTAACATCGCCAATGCCTTCAACCGCTTTGCTAACAAAGCTCTCCCGCTTAAGTTCAGGATATATTTCCATGATTTCCTGTTCAAGATCGACAATGTCACCGGCGCCCCATATATAGGCCGCTTTCTGATTCTGAGACATTTTCATCCAAGTCTCGCCCGCCAGGAGCGGTGCTTTGATCTCCTGCTCGGCGACCGCGTGGCTGAGCCAACCGCCGAGTATAAGACAAAATGAAAATACAGGCATCAGCCATAATACACGGTCTTTTGGCATGGTCATTTCCCTCCCGTTCTTTAAACCAGTCTATTATATGGGCCTGCATACCCTGAATGTCAATAACGACGGGCATTACAAATTTGTCATTAGCATGATAATTAGATATTACCAACTAAAATTTAAGCCCGGCCGAATTTTTTTCAGATTTTAAAACTCTCCAACTGCCCTATCTCAAAGGCTCCGGCAGCCGGCCGACGTAAATAAGCATCCCTGTGGCTGTTGGAAAGGAAAAATAGTTGTTTAAAAATCGTTGCGGCAGGTCGAGAACCAATCTAACCCTGTCCGGGTATGGTGTATAGCGAATCCGGTTCACCCATTGCGAGTCGACTGCAATCGTCCGACCGTCGGTATCCGGGGCTTGAATTTGGAAGATATCAAATACGATCCGGGCCGGATTTTCTAGTGCAAACGATATATAGTCCTCTATGGTCCGGTCAGCCTTCAGATTTACGATTATGCTGTCTTTCACAGGGGTTGCCGATACGGTTTTCAGCAAGTTCACCGGTGCCGGCACGGGACTGCCGGTCCCGGCAGCACTCACTTTACCCGGGTTTGAAGCGATTTGCCCGTTCTCCGACTCCGCCAGTGTTTTGGGAAATGAAATTTTCACACCGTTAGCAACCGGCGATAATGTATAGGGTCGATTTATTTTCAAATCGATTAAGATTCGCGAGTTTTTGATGGCGCCGGCAACGAATTCTTCAGCCTGGATGGATTGGATGAGTTCGTTATGCGGCGCAACGGCAACCGATGCTGAAGCAGCCAGGCTGGTATCCGGAAAATATAGTATGACGCCGTTGGGCGAAAGGTGATTGACGGCCGAAAATACAAGCGGGTTATTGCCGATTACGATGCAATTCCAAGCACCATCTTCCTCCATGACCTGGATTTCGGTAATGCTTTTTGAGTCCGTTGATTTTCGGGTCGACTCATTGTTGGCCTTGCATTCAATCAAAAGGGCCGCCGCGATTGCTAGCAGGATTAACGGCAGACTCTTTGTGCCTGCCCGGGGCAGAAAGGGGGTCATCTTCATCTTCCTCAATGATTTACTTGGAACATGTTGTAAGTTACTGAAGGTTTCAGGTGTCGGGTTGAATACCACAGGTTGACCGGCAATGCCACCATTAAGGTTCATGACTTATCAGAATAAAATCAAATCGGCAAAGTTATCCTTGACTGGTGTTGCTAAAACAACCTGGATATTTAGCATTGACAATAAAAAAATATTTTGTTACCAATGTACCAATATAACAATATTGGGGGGGGTAAGCATGAAAAACCAAATTCAAATCCAACGGATACAGACCGGCATGCGGATAGAAAAGCGCATGGTCAAGGTGCTGAAGGCACTGGCAGAGTATCTCGACATGACCCTGGGGGATCTGATCGAGGGCATTGTGCTGCATGCATTTGACGGCAAAGCTCCCTTCAATGATCAGACCCTGAAAAAAATCATAGAAATAAAAAAAGTTTACGACCTGGATCTGGATTCAACCCACAGCCATAAACTGACTGAATTAACATCCAAATCCAAGTAACTCCGAATTTCGGCTGAAAATCGAAATCCTCCAATAAGGAAAAGACATTGAATCGAAACTTCGTCTTGCTTTTAAGCGGTCAGTTGGTATCTCAAATTGGTGACAAATTTCACATGCTGGCCGTGGCATTCCTGGTGCTCAAGACTACCGGATCCCCGGCCAAAATGGGGATGGTGCTGTTTTGTTCCGTTTTTCCGGGGATGCTGTTAGGCTTTGTCAGCGGCGCTTTTCTGGATCGCTACAGCCGTAAAGCGATCATCGTCGGCGCCGATGCATTGCGTGGTTTGATCGTGGCGGTGGTTTGCATTTTGTACTACCGAGAAGCGCTCTCATTTCCAGTGCTGCTCGTTGCCCAGGTCCTGATATCGGCCTGTACGGCTTTTTTCGACCCGGCCATACCAACGATTATCCCCCAAATTGTCGAGCGCGAGCATCTGTCCCGGGCCAACTCTCAAACTCAATTTGTATCCGGTATTTCAAAGATAGTCGGACCCGCGCTGGGGGGATTGACCGTAGCCTGGGCCGGGTACTTACCCGTTTTCATCATCAATGCCGGATCGTACCTGTTTTCGGCCGGCTTTGAATCTCTTATCCGTCTACCGGCCCATGCAAAATCCTCAGCCGGTCGAACGAAATTAAAAGATGACATTATCGAAGGCTGCCGGTATGTGTATCGGCGAACCAATCTGGTGATCATTCTGGTGATGGTCGGGGTGATTCACTTTTTTGTGGGCTCGATTGAAGCCGTCGTTCCCGTACTGGCAACGGGTCTGAACGGTGCCGGAGCTGAAAATCTCGGTTTGCTCCAGACCTGTTTTGGACTCGGCACGGTTTTGGCGGCCCTTTATATCAGCCTGCGCAATATCAAGACCGGGGAGGCAATGACTCTTTTCGGCAGTGTTTTTTTAATTGGCCTGGCACTGATATCAATCAGTGGGATGCATTGGTCGGGCCTGCGAAGTGTCGTGCCCTATCTTTTTGTATTTTTGGCCGTCGGGGGACTGATCATTTCTGCCGGCACCAGTTTTCGGAGCATGATTCAAAAAGAGGTGGATGACCGCCTGATGGGAAGAGTCTTCGGTTTTGTCTCGTCGGTGGGCAATATATCCATCCCCCTGTCAATGCTGATATGCGGCATTTTACTGGAATATATTCCTCACAGTATCATTCTGGCCGCCAGCGGCTTGGCCCTGCTGCCCCTCAGCATGATTTCATATCACCGGTACTTGGCGAGCCAACTAATCGATCCCTCCCAGCGGGAAACAGCCGGCTAAATATCATCCTGCACGGAATCAAACATTTTTCCTAAAGTTATCTCTTTTTCCAGGATCTTTTTCAATTTTGCACTGCAGCTTTCAGAGCAAACCAGAAACATGCCGTCTTTTCCGTCGTTTTTGGCCTCCGAACCCGGCACCGTTACCATCATATATACCGGTTTTTCTTCGGACAGCAGATCTATCTCAATGCAATGGCTTTCGAAGTCCGACAGGTCAACCCCGGGCTTCAGCTTCGCGCCCAGACCGAATACTTCGGTCATTTCATTGATCGTTTCCTTGCAGGCGGCACATTGGCCCAAAGCCTCTTCATCCGGAATGATATAGTAGTCCATGTCAACCTCACGCTTTCAGATTTATCGAGTAAAACAGAGTCAGGCGTATAGTAACCAGATTTGACCGGTCAGGTCAAAACAATTCCGGCTGACAATATTATTAACTGTTTTATTAATGTGAAAAATCATAAGTAACTGAAATAATTTCTAATAGAAAACTTGTTGCCGGAGACTTGATAATAATCTCAACCATTTCCGTTGTTCACCTTCCCGCGATCCTGGATTCACTTCGTTTCAAAATTTAATAACTTACTATAAATACTGCCAAAATTTCATTGGTGGGTCGGATTTTTGCAATTGGCATGCATGATGCAGATTGGCAGGAGGAACAACTGAAACCGGTGCCGGCAAGCTCGGTGGTGCGCGGTAAAATAAGAAAAAATCCATCGAACTCAAGGAAAACCGGCAGGCAATGAGCCGGAGCTCAAAAGGACTATACAAATACTGAATTTATCACAAGCTCCGGCGTGAATTATAGAATATCCGTCCGGACTCGGCGGACGACTCACAACGCACAAGAGGTGGGGTTATATGGGCAAATCAGGATTGGAGTGGGATAATGTGGAGCTCAATCTTCTATCACTCTCATTCCCGGAAAAATATGAAATGTTCTATAAGGAAGAGCACTTCAAAAAATCCCTGCGGCATGTCAGGCTCGCACTGTTGTTGTCAGTGCTATTTATCGGCATCTTCGGCATCCTCGATGCCTGGATCGTGCCTGATGCAAAATACCAGCTCTGGTTTATCCGGTATGCCCTGTACTGTCCCTTTGCAATGGGAGTCTTGGTATTTTCGTACAGCAAATTGTTTAAAAAATGCATGCAGGTCTGTATCGCCCTGGTTGTGGGGTTGGCCGGTTTGGGCATTATTGCCATGCTCGTATTGGCGCCGCAGTCGGGCAGCAGTTCTTATTATGCCGGTCTCATACTGGTGTTCATCTTTGGCTATACTTTTTTTAAACTAGATTTCATTTATGCGTCTGTGGTCGGAATTATGATAGTAATCGCCTATGAACTCACTGCAATCTGGGCCACCGAGACGCCGATCCATATTCTGATCAATAACAATTTTTACTTTTTAACCGGCAATTTACTCGGAATGTTTGCCTGCTACTCCATCCAGTTCAACTCGAGAAAGGAATTTCTGCAGGCTCAATTGCTGGAAACTGAGAAAAAGAAAGTTCATCGCGCGAATTCTGAACTCGAAAACAAAGTCGAGCAACGAACGGGCCAATTGCTGAGGGCCAACAATATTCTCAAGCAAGAAATCAGCGATCGCAACCGGGTTGAAGAGCACCTGCGAGAGAGCGAGGAAAAATATCGCAGCATTCTGGAAAGCATGGAAGAAGGCTACTATGAATTTGACATTTCCGGGCACTTGAAGTTTTTCAACGATGCCTTTCACCGGATCTTGGGTTACACCCGTGAAGAACTGATGGGAACCAATTATCGAAAGTTCACCGAACCCAAAGATGCCAACCGGGTATTTCGGGCTTTCAACAATGTCTATGTATCCCAGAAGCCGTCCCGGGAATTCGAATGGCAGGTTATCAGAAGAGACGGCCAAACCCGATATCTGGATGCCTCGGTTTCCATCGCCAAAAGCCCGGATGGTGAGCCCATCGGTTTTCGCGGTATGATCCGGGATGTTACCGACCGCAATTTGGCCGAACAGTCCCTGAAAAAAGCCTACCAGGAACTTAAACATACCCAATCCCAGTTGGTGCAGTCCGGCAAATTGGCATCAATCGGTGAATTGGCAGCCGGGGTCGCCCATGAATTGAATCAGCCGCTGATGGTTATCCGCGGCAGTGCCCAACTCGTCAAGCGATTTATATCAAAAGGCGATTATACGATGGACGACCTGTTGAAGCAGATGGAGCCCATTGAACGAAATACCAAGAGAATGATGAATATCATTAATCATTTGAGGACTTTTTCACGTCAGGCAAAATCCGAATATAACTCCCTGAATGTCAATGATGTCATTGAGGAGTCATTTCTAATGATTGAAGAGCAGTTAAGGTTGAGAAACATAGAGATTAAAAAAACACTGGATCCGGCGCTGCCCAGGATAAAGGGTGACATGAACCAACTGGAGCAGGTGTTTTTAAATTTGATCACCAACGCGCGCGATGCCATTTGTGAAAAAGAGGGCGGTCAGCAATTTGAAGGCGGAAACCCTGACTCGATTGAGATAATAACCCGTCCGTCCCAAAACGATGAGAACCTGATCGAAATCTTATTCAAGGATTCCGGGAAAGGGATCGAGGACTCGGCCCGCAACAGCATTTTTGATCCCTTCTTCACGACGAAAGAAGTCGGCAAGGGAACCGGTCTGGGGCTTTCAATCAGCTACGGAATTGTCCACGACCACAAGGGGCAGATTGACATTGCGGAAACCGGACCCCACGGGACGACTTTTCTGGTCAAGCTGCCGATTGAACAGCCGGTTATGGTTCCTGAAACGATGTCTGAAGATAAATTTTCAGAGACCGCCGAGCTTAATGTCTCGGATTGAAGAAAAATTGGGGTTCAGTATGAAAGAAACCATATTGATCATAGAAGATGAAGAAGATATTCTTACATTGCTTTCGAGGCTCTTGGAAAGCGAGGGGTATTCCATTTTAACGGCCCGCAACGGACGTGAAGGGCTGAAGCAGTATGAAACGCACAGCCCGGCCCTGATTCTTACCGATATCAGAATGCCGACGATGGACGGGGTTGAAGTCCTGAGGAAAGTCAAAGCCAAGGAATCCGACACCGAAGTCATCGTCCTGACCGGGCACAGCGATGAGGCAACGGCCATAGATAGTTTGAGACTCGGGGCTTATGATTATTTTTGCAAACCCCTGGAAGATATCGAGGTCTTAGTTACCGCCGTGGCCCGGGTTCTTGAAAAACGCGATTTGGAGCTGAGGAACCGCTCGCTGGTTAAACAGCTGGAGGAATTGTCCATCAAAGATCCTTTGACCGGCCTGTATAACTATCGCTATCTGCAAAAATGTCTGGACGAAGAACTGGAGCGAGCCCAACGCTACGGTCACTCGTTTTTTATTCTGATGATCGACGCCGACCATTTCAAAGACATCAACGATACACACGGTCACTTGTTTGGAGATTATGTCCTGAAAAAATTGGGCGAACTTATTTCAGGTGAATTGCGGTCTACGGACCGACTTTTCCGCTATGGTGGTGAGGAATTCCTGGTGATAATGAATGAAATATCGCAAGAGGAAGTGTCGAAGGCAATCTGCCGACAGTTGGCAACGATCCGGAGTCATACTTTTGCCTTCGAGGGCCAAACGGCAAAGGTAACCGTCAGCATGGGCGGTGCATTTTTCCCGCAGGATGCCGAATCCAAGATGGAATTGATTAAAGCCGCCGACCAGGCGCTCTATCGGGCCAAGGATCGGGGCCGGGACCGTTTCGAGTGTTCTTTCGAAACCTCGCCGGATGATCCACATCCGATAAGCAAGTGAGCATTCCTACCGCTGAGCGCGAAGTTTCAGGAAGCCACCCGGAAGGGGACAGGAAATCCGGCTCAACGAATCAAATTTGAAATCCGAGCTGCATGCATTTGATCCACCCGTTCAACCTGACTTGCAAACCTCGATCTTGCCGTCCAATTAAAGGTTAACTTGGAATGGTCGATAGTAATCGTGGACCACTTGATTTGCGGTTGGATCTCATTAATCCAATATAAGCCTGATTTGTGATGAACGAACAAATTCTCATAATTGATGACGATCTTGAAATTCTGGACATGCTCGAATTGATTCTGGCCCGGGAGAACTACACTGTTCTGCGGGCCCAAAAAGGCGAGGATGCCATCGCTGTATTTCAATCCAACCCGATTGATCTGGTGATCACGGATATGAGTATGCCCGGCATGGGCGGTTTGGAGGTGCTGAAGGCGGTCAAACGGTTGGATGCGAATATGGAGGTCATCGTCTTGACCGGTAATGCCACCTTCGAGAATGCAGTCCAGGCCTTAAAGGAAGACGGCGCATTCAACTATCTTACAAAACCACTTGAAAATATTGAAGATCTGTTATTTTCAGCCAAGCGCGCCATTGAAAAACGCAAACTGCGTGTGGAAAATAAAACCCTGATTGAAGAATTGAAAAATGAAGTCGAGATCCGCAAAACGGTGGAGAATCAGCTGTTGCAGAGCAAGACCAATCTGCAATCCGTTTTTGACGGTATTTCAGAACCTCTGATTATGGTGGATCGAAATCTGACCATCAAGGTTTTGAATGAGGCCGCCAAAGCATACACCGGGCTGCCATGCTACCAGGATATCATCGAAAAGCCATGCTATGCAGTTTTAGCAGATAAATCGGATGTTTGCAGCAACTGCCGATTGCCGATGGCCTTCTTCACCAGAAATCCGGCTACTTTTGAACGCAAAGGATTGAAGGACCCGGCGCGAATCGAAGAGGTCGTCATTTACCCGATTTACTCCAAGATCGAAAATGAAGGCAGTGCTATTATCCGAATCAGCGATATCACCGAAGAGAGAAAAATCGAAGAACAATTGATGAGGGCGGATCGACTGGCCTCATTGGGTCAGCTTTCAGGCGGCATCGCCCATGAAATCCGAAATCCCCTGGCCAGCATTAATTTGTTTGCCGATATATTGTCGGATCAGGATAAATTTCAGCGCTCCGCCCAGGAAAACGAACTGTTTGTTGAAATTAAAGACAACATTAACCGGATCGAAAAGATCATAAAACGGGTGCTGGATTTTGCCAAACCTCCGGTGGCGACCTCGGATGACATCGATTTAAATGAATTAACCCGGGAAAGTGTCAAATTCTGGTCATCCAAACTCAGAAAATCCAATATCGGCCTTAAGTTGGATTTAAGAGATGACATTCCAGCCGTTCAAGGTGACGTTATCGGCTTGCAGCAGGTCATCAACAACATGGTTTTAAATGCCATCGAGGCCATGGGCGAGGGCGGCGGCGATATCAGTATCAAAACTTCCATTTCCGGGTCCGCGGGCGGCGAAAGCCAGGATACAGTGTATTTGCAGGTACGTGATACCGGTCCCGGAATTCCCAAGGACCAGCAGGAAGATATTTTTAATCCATTCTTTACCACCAAACCGACCGGCACGGGTTTGGGATTGAGCATTTCACACCAGATTATCAAACGCCAGGGGGGAACCTTTGCACTGGAGAGCAACCCGGGCGCGGGCACAACCTTTATCGTGGCGCTGCCGGCAACCGGTTCCAACCCCCAGCAGTTGGATTCAGTGCCTGTTGACAGCCCTTCAGCGGGAGCTTCGGCCTATGGATTCTAAAATTCTGATTGTAGACGACGACCGCAGCATCCGAAAAGCACTTACTCTGGCACTCGCTGACCGGCACCATGTGGTGGCAGCCAAAGATGGTGTCGAGGCCCTGGAGCTATTTAAGCGCGAAAAACCCGATGTCGTGTTGCTTGACGTCGGTCTGCCCGAATTGGATGGCGTTGGGGTGCTCAAAAAGCTGCATAAAATCAGTCCGGAGCCGACTGTGATTATGGCCACGGCGGTTGGAGATGTGAAAACCGTAGTAAATGCGATTAAGCACGGCGCCTATGACTACCTGGTTAAACCGATTGATTCCCAGGAACTGTTGCTGACCATCACCCGGGCCCTCGAAAACAGAAAGCTGAAAAAGCAGATCAAAACGATCCACAAGACCTGTGTTGACCGGTATAGCTTCGACCTGATCGGCAATTATGCCGAGATGAAAAATATCGTTGACATCGCGAAAAAAGCCTCCCGCAGTCCCGACACCCCGATCTTGATAACCGGCGAAAGCGGTGTCGGTAAAGGTGTTCTGGCCAAAGCCACCCATTATAATGGCCGTGAGGCAGCGGGACCTTTCGTTACGATAAACTGCGGCGCAATCGCCAAGGAACTGGTGGAAAGCGAACTGTTCGGCTATGAGCGCGGCGCCTATACCGGGGCCAGCAGGGAAGGCCGGGTGGGCCGGTTCGAAGAAGCGGCCGGCGGGACATTATTTCTAGACGAAATCGGTGCGATGCCCCTCGCGGCCCAGGTCAAATTGCTCGCTGTATTGGAAGACCGCTCATTTTATAGAATCGGCGGCAGCAAGCAGATAAATGTATCGGCCAGAATTGTAGCCGCCACCAACAGCGATCTGGACCAGGCGGTCGAGCAGGGCGAATTCAGAAAAGATCTGTTTTTTCGACTCAATGTCGTGCGACTCGATTTGCCGCCGTTGCGTGAACGAGAAGAAGATATTGTCCTGCTGACCCGGCATTTCATCCAGCAGTTCAACCTGAAATTCGGCAAAAACTTCAGTGAAATAACGCCTGACGCTCTGGCGTTTCTGTCAGCCTATCATTGGCCCGGCAATGTGCGTGAATTGCGCAACACGATCGAACGGATTATTCTTATCGAAACCGGGAATACCATCACGCGTGAGCATCTTCGAATTCTGAATCCATCGGATCAGAAAAATAACGATGGCCCCGTCCCGCAAGCCTCTGAAAATGGACTGGATTACAACGAAGCCACCAAGAACCTCATCCGAGAAGCCATGAAAACGGCCAGCGGCAATGTGTCCGAAGCAGCCCGCCTGATGAATATGCCGCCGCACAAACTGCGCTACCGCATAAAAAAATACGGGTTGAGCCGGCAGCTGCATTAACCGGCAAGGAGAAAAATTTCGAGTAACATGGAACGTATTCTAGTCATTGACGATGAGGCTTCTATTCGCAAGGCGCTGAGTATCGGGCTGGCCTGCGATGATTTCAAGGTCGATCTGGCCAGTGACGGTCGCAGCGGCATCCAATTGGGGCAGAACCAAATTTACGATATTTTAATTGCCGATTTATCTCTGCCGGATATGGATGGCCTTGAAGTAATTAAAACAATAAAGTTTTCAAGCCCCGACATCATTCCCATCATCATCACCGGCAACGGAAGCCTGCAAAGCTCGCTTGAAGCTTTGAGACTCGAGGTCAGTGATTATCTGGAAAAGCCTCTGAGCCTGAAATCCGTCAAAGACGCCATCGCACGGGGACTCAAAAAGCGCGAAAGAATGCGCCGAGCCATTGAAAACAGAGCCCATCAAAATCTTCGCGTGGATTCACTGACCGGTCTTCCCGACCGGTCGCTGTTCATGGAACGTTTGAACCGGGCTATTGCCCGCAGCCAGGAACCCGGTGATGGGTCGGTCGCCGTTTTTTTAATCAATGTCAAACAGTTCAAAAAAGTCAACGACACGTTTGGCCATCAAACCGGCGATATGGTTTTAGCTGAATTGTCCCGTCGGCTGCAATCCTGTGTCCGTGATATCGATACCATTGCTCGCATGAACGGCGATGAATTTGCGGTCCTGATCGAAGCCACCGATAGCCATGAAGATATGATCTCAATTGCCCAGCGCTGCCAGAGGGCGGCCGGCAGAGCATTTCCAGTCAATGGCACCCAAGTTCATATCATCGTCGCCATCGGAATTGTGGCCAAGACCCATTACTACCAATCTCCGGATGAGGTTCTGCGGGATGCCGAGCGGGCCTTGGCGCGCTGTAAGGAGCAGGGCGGTGGATTTAAGGTTTTCGATCAGCACATGCTGGAGCAGGCCATGGACTCCCTGCAACTGGAAATTGATATGCGCCTGGGCGTCAAAAACCGGGAATTTATTTTGCACTACCAGCCGATAGTCAGGGTTGCCGATTTGGCGCTAGTCGGATTGGAAGCGCTGATTCGTTGGAATCATCCGGAGCGCGGGTTGATCTATACGAATGAAATTATTGCTAAAGCCGAAGAGATAGATCTGATCCACCAGATCGGCAACTGGTTGATCGGTGAAGGCTGCCGTCAGATGCAGGCCTGGAAGACCACCTGGCCGGGTTGCGAAAAAATAATTCTGCATATCAACATCTCCGGCCAACAGGTATTGCGGCCGGGCCTGGTCGATAACCTGGCGGCGATCATCCGGCAGCTGTCATTCAACCCGCGAACCGTGCAGTTTGAATTTACCGAGGGTGTCCTGCAGGAGAATTCCGCAGCCTTGACCGAAACCATATTGGCGATGAAAGATCGCGGCTTCAAGCTGGCCATTGATGATTTCGGCACCGGCTATTCAACCTTCTCATCCCTGCAGCAGTTCTCATTGGATGCGCTAAAAATCGGCCGATCATTCATCCAACGACTGGTGGATGATCCTGAAAATTACGAGATTGTGAAGTCGATCGTCGGGTTGGCAAAAAAATTGGGGCTGATCGTTGTGGCCGAGGGGGTGGCATCAGAGGCTCAGTTCAATCAAGTTAAAAGGCTTGACTTTGATATGCTGCAAGGTCCCTGGGTTGGGGAAGCGTCGGACGCAGCTGCTGTGATGGACCGCATTAAAACTTATCTATAGCAAAACCCGGTTTGCATTTGGATTTTGGATTTGGGATTTATGGTATCGCTGCGCTCTGTCAATATTTAATACACCTAAACTGATCGGTTCCAGGTTCAGGGTTTGGGGCTTCGCCCTCCGGGCTACGACCCCACACGCAAGGTTCAAAGGTTACAACTGTCTGAAACTGCATACTATATCGATAGGGATCTGGCATAACCGACTTCACCCATTTTGATTCTCAATATTCCAGGATTCCACCATTCCATTTTTCCACTTGGAGTCTAAGATAAACTCCGCCCCTCTGAATGAAATCAAAGCCGGCCTTTGAATTTTTAGCCATGTTGTCGGATCCCTAAAGTCGATTGCCATAAATGCCGATAACCGCTCTGATGCATTTTAAAGAAGGAGGGTATATGAGTAAAAAGCGGGATCCCCAAAAAATAAAAAAAATGCCCCTTATCGTAATATCCATAGGTGCCTTCATCGTCGTGACAACATGCGCATATTATGGATATAATATCGGCGGGTTAGGCGGTGCCTTCTTTGGAGTTTTTTTCGGCCTGGCGATAGCCGGCTGTTAGTAGTTACCACCTTCATCATCCCGCCGGGGTAGACCAGCGCCAGGTCCTCCGGGCTCGGATGCTTTACTGAGCGATTCAATCAAATCTCAACAGATCTGCAGGCGAATCAATATCAATAAATTCGGTCGGCTCGCCTGTTTCGACCGCCAGCACCTGGTCGGGGTTTTTAGCGATAACTTGCCGGGCGCCGATATCCCCGCGAATTGCCATCAGCTCCCCATACATCGTCCGGCTGAAAATGGTGGGATTGCCGCGCACCCCTCCCTGAACCGGGACGCAAATATTTTTGTCTGATTTCCAGAAGTGAGCCAGTAGATGATCAATGGTAGCCGTCCGCAGCCGGGGCTGATCCCCGAGCAAAAACATCACCGAATCAAACGACTTGAGAACTGTTTGCAATCCGACTTGCAGCGACCGGCTCTGGCCCTCCGAATACCGGTGGTTGATTACGATCTCCAGGCCCGGCCGCATGGTATCGGCTCCCAAAACTTGCCGTATTTGCTCGTGGGCATGCCCCAACACCAGCACGATCTTTGCCAGGCGTGATGCCAGGGCCGCCTCCAGCACCCACCCGAGCAGATTTTTCTCTTGCAGTTTTATCAACTGCTTGGGATGCCCGAATCTGCGGGACATTCCCGCGGCTAGAATTACTCCGGCTGTTTTTCTAGTATGGGGCATAGGAAAAAGGTTTCCCCGCTTACGCTTCGCTTCAGACGGGATCGTAGACAGGTGTCAGGTTTCAGGTGTCAGTCCAGCCGCCGGCCAAACAATCGGCCGGTCTAGTCGAAATAGAAACTTATGAACGTCGAACGTCGAACGCTCAACATCGAACGACCAATGTGGATTACGCTTCGCTTTGTCCTTTCTATTCAAACATAAACGCTGAATCATGATCCAAATAATTTCGAATGTTCGATTCGCATTGCTCAGCTTTATTAAAAAATGACAGAATTCATTATTCGATGTTGGACGTTCAATGTTCGATGTTCAATTTTTTCTGTCTTTCGGCTACTTGAACTTTCATACGAGTATCTGGTACACCGGCTTCGCTAAAACACCATCGGCGCATAACCTTCTTCAATAACTTTAGATGCCATTGCTTGCTCCTTTTTACAGAAAATTTCGGGCAATACTACCATAATGAGCATATGTTTTCCACAGTCGGATTAGCAACCCTGCAGCGGGATCATCTCATTATCATTCCTTTTGACGAAGTCCTCAATAGCTGGTATACCGCATACCAGATGATGAATTCGTACCTGAATTTTTCAGGCATCCCAACCAGCAACGAATTCGATGGATAGTCCTCATTTTTTATGATGACCAGGTTGCTGAAAAATTCAGGCACGAATTCATCATATTGTTGATCTATTATGTTTATTGCAATGTGCTGAAGAATTAGTTCCACATTTGTTTTTTTTGCAACAATAACGCCGAATGATTTTCGCAATCGGAAAGCAGTCTTATCTACCTTAAACCTCAAGACGATCATCGATTCAGAGGATAGCCGCCGTGGATTCAGGTATGAATCAATATCTCAGACCGACAGCGATAATTGACAGCGATCATGAGGATGTTGTGAACTATGCGCAAAATGCCTTGAGCGGTGCCGGTCAAGACCCGGTCTCAAAAGCAGTCACGCTGTATTATGCTGTGCGAGACGCTATTTGGTATGACCCCTATCTGCCCTTCTATCGTCCGGAACACTACCGTGCCAGCAACATTCTGAAAAAAGGACGGGCGTTTTGCGTTGGTAAGGCAACGCTCCTGTGTGCCCTGGGACGGGCCAGCAATATTCCTTCGCGGATCGGCTTTGCCGACGTTCGCAACCACCTGGCAACCAGGCAGCTCATTGAATTTTTAGGATCTGATTTATTTGTTTTTCACGGCTATACTGAGTTTTATCTTAACGGCCATTGGCGCAAGGCAACCCCGGCCTTTAATCTTCAGCTCTGCCAGCGGCATAAAGTGATACCGCTGGAATTTGACGGCCTTCAGGACTCCATCTTTCATCCCTTCAATACCGAGAACAAGCAGTTCATGGAGTATGTTGCGGACCACGGGGCCTATCATGATGTTCCAGTCGCCGAAATCGTGGCAGCCTGGAAAAATGAGTATGGTGACGATCGCATCCAGCGTTGGATCGAAGGCTATGAAAAATCAGGCGGTCAATCCGGGAGGGATTTTAGTCGGGAGGAAGTCGTTTGAAGTGGGAAGTGGGAATTATTCGATTGCGGATTGCGGATCTCGGATTGCGGATTGGAAAGGCAAAGGTGCAGGGCGCATTGGGCTTAATCGAAGAATATTAATATTTGACGGCATGGTTTTATAAAATTTCCGACTTTGACTCGCCTGAGCTTGTCGAAGGCCGCATTCCGACTCCCGCATTCGATATTCTTTCAAGCGTACGTAGCTATCTGCAATATGCGGCATAAATAAAGGATTTTTGATTGACTCAACTTCGCAACCTCACCATCGTCATCAAGGGCGCCGGGGAAATGGCCAGTGCTGTGGCCTGGCGGCTTTACATGGCGAGGATGCCAAAGATTCTGATGTTGGAAACGGAAAATCCACTGGCCGTGCGGCGCGAAGTATCCTTTTGTGATGCCGTGCATGACGGGCACAAAACCGTGGAAAAGGTCAGGGCCGTCAGGGTACGGGAACTTTCCGATATTTATCAAGGCTGGGATCGTGGTCAAATCGCCGTTGCAGCGGATCCGCAGTGGCATCTGTTGCCGGAAATTCGCCCGGATCTGGTTGTGGATGCCATCCTGGCCAAGCGAAATTTGGGCACCCGGAAGCGTGAGGCCGATCTGGTGATCGGTTTGGGACCCGGTTTCAAGGCCGGCACCGATGTTCACCTGGTTGTTGAAACCAACCGCGGTCATAATTTGGGTCGCATTATCACCGCCGGCCCGGCCGAGCCCAACACAGGCATCCCGGGTGCCATCGGCGGATTTACCGCGCAACGGGTTGTACGGGCTCCCATTGAAGGTAAATTTGCGGCCCGGCGATCTATCGGTGATCACGTCAATATCGGTGAAGTGGTCGGCTTGGTGAATGATACGAATGTCCGTGCGAAAATCGACGGGATTCTCCGCGGCTTGATACGTTCCGGCACCAGCGTTTCTGCCGGGTTGAAAATCGGTGATGTCGACCCTCGGGGGCAGGTTGACCACTGCCACACGATCTCCGACAAATCCCGGGCGATCGGGGGATCGGTGCTGGAGGCGGTGTTAAGGGTGTATAACTAGCATCGTGTCCTGTTCTTGTTTTGATTCTAAAGAGTCGATCAATGGTTTCACTGCGTGAGGGATTGATGCTGGGGGACGGAGGCGTCATCAGTCTGGTGGGTGCCGGCGGTAAGACCAGCCTGATGTTCAGACTGGCCCATGAACTGGCGAGAGCCGGCGAATCGGTGCTGACCACCACCACCACCAAAATATATCAGCCCCGGCCGGAACAATCGAAGCATCTGATCGTGTCCGGTTCTCTGGCCGAATTTTTGGAGGCAGCGCGCCAGGCTCTGAAAATCCATCGACATTTCACCGCGGCTGCCGCAACAATTGCCGATCAGAGAAAACTTCGCGGATATGCGCCTGAGTTTATCCAAGCGATCTGGAACAGCCGATTGTTTCGTTGGATTGTCGTCGAGGCCGACGGTGCTGCCGGTCGGCCCCTGAAGGCCCCGGCCGAACATGAACCGGTAATTCCGGACTGTACCTCACAGGTGGTGGGAATCGTCGGGTTGAAAGGCGCGGGACGGCCGTTAAACCAGCAGTGGGTGTTCAGAAACCAACTGTTCAGTCAAATAACGGGCCTGGCTAGTGGTGCAAACATGACCGAAGATGCCATCATTGCCGTCTTGGTCCACGATAGGGGGATTTTCAAAAATTCTCCTGTGCGCGCCGATAAAATTGTCTTCTGCAACCAGGCGGATGATCCCCGGCACTTGGCCGCCGGCCGACGCATTGGACGCAAACTGACTAGAGAAATAAAATCCGGGCTGAAACGTGTCGTCGTTGGTCAGGCGCTCTTTGATCCGCCTGTCTTGGATGTCTATGACCTGAATGTGAAAACCGACTATGAAACACAGACCTAATGCCGCCCATACCCGCGACAGCCGGCAACCAGCCCAAGAAACATTTCTCACCCACCTGACACCGCTCATCCTGCTGACTGCCATTTTCTTTATTAACTTTATTGCCCGCATCACCCTGGCCCCGTTGTTGCCCCAGGTCAAACAGGACCTGGCTTTGAGCCACGCCCAGGCAGGTTCGTTTTTTTTCCTGATATCCCTGGGATATTTTGTCACCTTGCTGGCCTCCGGATTTATCTCTTCACGCCTGACCCACCGCGTCACCATCAAATTTGCAAGCATTGGGTTGGGGATCGTTCTAATTCTGACATCATTCAGCACGGGTCTTTGGGGCATGCGGCTGGGACTCCTAGCGCTGGGCATGGCCTGCGGCCCGTATATGCCGTCCGGACTGGCGAGCCTGACCACGTTGTTCAATTTTCGCCACTGGGGCAAAGCATTATCGATACATGAAATGGCGCCCAATCTCAGTTTTTTTCTGGCGCCCCTGATCGCTGAAATCTTTTTGCACTGGTATACCTGGCGCACTTTGTTCAGGGTGTTCGGCGTTGCCGCTATAGTGTTGGCGTTAATTTTTCACCGATTTGGCCGAGGCGGCGAATTTCGCGGTGAGCCTTTTCAATATACCTCCATCAGGAAGATCCTATCCAACCCGGCCTTTTGGACTATGGTGGTCCTATTCAGTTTGGGGATCAGTGGCACCCTCGGGATATTTACCATGTTGCCGCTTTACCTGGTAACGGATCACGGGATGGATCGAAACTGGGCCAATACTTTGATCGCCATATCCCGAGTTGCCGGCATCGGCATGGCCCTGGCGGGCGGTTGGGCCACAGATCGGTTCGGGCCGCAGCGCATCTTAAAAATTATATTCGTGCTGAGCGGGCTGCTGACTGTTTTCATTGGCCTGGCTCCTCTCGGGTGGGTGGCTGCTGCCGTATTCCTGCAGCCGATCATGGCGGTCTGCTTTTTCCCGGCGGGTCTGGCAGCCTTGTCCATGGTGAGCTCCGCCGGCGAGCGTAATCTTACCGTCTCGCTGACGATTCCCCTGGCATTTTTGCTGGGCGGCGGCGCCGTGCCGGCGCTGATCGGAATTATTGGAGAGGTTCAATCTTTTGGCTGGGGGATTGCACTGGTCGGAGGGCTGATCATGACCGGATCAATTTTGGCCAACTTTATTCGGCTGCATGATCAGACGGGGGGATAAGAGGGTTTCAGGTGTCAGGTGTCAGGTGTCAGCGCGGCCTCTGTCTAAAGGACAGCCTGTCTGATCAATGAAAGAAACTTCAAAAAGCATATTTTGCATTTTGGAATGCTGATTTTGGATTTAAGGTATTCTGCCCGTCGTGAGTCTTTTGTCGAACGGTCCATTTTAAAATGACTGAGCGACACGCGGCGCAAGCGCCTGCGCTGCGCGAGCGATTCCACCATTCGTCAATCGACATTCGACATTCGTCATTCCAATGTAGTTTCACACAAGCGCTGCCTCTGGCCAAAAAAACGGCCAGTCTGATCAAAGAAAAGAAACTCAATCCGCAAATTGTGGGTCATAGATGGTGGGAGCGGTTTTCAACCGCGATTACCCAGATGGGTAATCGTGGCCGGCCTGCGACGAGCTCAGTCGAATCGAGGCCACTCCCACAAACCTTTAACTTATATCTGAATGGTTTTGAATATGCTGTAGTTTCATAAGAGCGGCGGCCTCCGGCTAAAGGACAGCCGGTCTGATCAAAGAAAAGAAACTAATGAACATCGAACATTGAACGTCCAACATCGAACATCGAATATTGTATTCTGTCCATTTTAAAACGACTGAGCGAAGCGATTCCATCATTCGTCATTATTCATTATTCATTCGTCATTTTATGTAGTTTCACACGAGGTTTCAGCGGTGCCGCCAACCCACGGGTCGTAAAGTACAATATTCATTTGCAATAAAAGGAGGGATTATGAATCTCGAGATTTTCGAAAATATGGATGCGCCGGAACTTCGCAACTATATCCAATTCCTGTTGTGGCACTATCGGGTTGTGGATGCCTTCTGGTACCTGAAAATCACCGACCGATTCGATCAGACTACGGCAGATCAGTTGAATGAAAGCGTCTGGGGCAAAGTTGCCGCCATGGCGGCCAAAGATCTGGTCAAACGGTTCGATATCAAGGAAAAAGGGTTGGCCGGATTTGTCCAAGCGCTGACATATTTTCCCTGGTGTATCCTGGTGGGATACGAAATCCGGCAGAAGCCGGACGAGGTTCTCATTTCCGTGCCGTCATGTCCGACCCAGGTGGCACGCACCCGCCGGGGTCTGGCTGAATATGACTGCAAAGAAATGCACCGGGCCGAATTTACAACCTTTGCCAAGGTCATTGATGAACGCATCCAAATTGAATGCCGGTTTGCGCCACCGGACCCGCATCCGGCAGATATGCATTGTCAGTGGAAATTCTATCTGAAGTCGGAATGAGGATGTCGGAAGTCGGAAGTGGGAATGCGGAAGTCGGAAGTGGGAAGTCGGAATGCGGAAGTCGCCAGGGGGAATACAGAAACATGGGAATAGGAAATAGGGGAAAAAAACTGAAGTCCCAGGGTGCACGGGCATGGCGGTTAGTGAGATGTGCAGATATTAGCTGATATGACAAAATTCCAGGTTTCGGGTGTGAGGTGTCAGAACAGCGATGGCAGAGGGAAATGAACACGGAACTCAAAATGTTTCCGACTTCCGCATCCCGACTTCCGAATTCAATGAGCTACTGTTGACGGATTTGTTCATCGCAGCCTTAAAATACTAAGCTCCCTTAATTGTCTGAGGTACGATTATGCCTTTAGCCTTTGATACGCTCAGCCATGGCCAAATCGCGTTTGGCTTTTTCAATATCGAATCCGATATGCTGTTGTGTGACCATTATTTTATCTTCGCCGATCGGTTTTGCAATTATGTGCAGGATCTGGCTGAGAAAGCCGACCAACCCACTTTCCGAACGGCCTGGGAAATTCAGATTATCCAAGCGGCGGAGGAGATTGGTGATTTAATGGGGGCGATTCACGGAATTCGCTATACCGGATTTATCGGCGAGCTGTACCGCTGCTTTCCTTTTCCGTCAGAGGCGCGGAATTTCAAGCAAAATCCTCAAGGATTTAAAACCCAATCCCAGGTTACTGAAATTATGGAAAAATACGCTATGCCGTGCGAAATTCAGGTGACGGTTAAAAACGCCGACGGTGAAATTCAGCTTGGTGACTACCAGTTCAGCGCCACCCAATTCCAGGGACTACTGGACTATGTCTGGTACGGCGGATATCCGCGCTGGAAGGACAATATCAGACCGGCCTACGTGTCGGACATGTGTGACACCATTTTGCGCAACTGCCAGGGGATATTTAAGGGGATACGCTTCGGCGCATGGGCTGAGACCGAGCATGGGCAGCGATGAAAACCCATATTCGATACTCGATTTCAGCCACTTTTTCGATTTGACCTGCCGCCGCATGACCGGCAGTCCGTCCCAACGGGGTTCCGATCAGCTTTGAGCTAAATTAATTGACAGTTTGATTCAAACATCTTATTGTTGCGGGATAAAAAATTAAAACGGTATATTATTCAACGGGTGGATTTCGGCATCCGGGATGGAAAAATAATCCTGTAATCATCATATCTCAGTTTGAGAGAAAATTAATAAATCACGCTTCAAACATTTAAAGGAGGATTACGTAATGGCGGATCTGTCAACGCAGTATCTTGGAATGAAATTGAAAAATCCTGTCATCGCAGGTAGCTCCGGCTTGACCAATTCAGTCAAAAGCATTCAAGATTTAGAAGGGAGTGGCGCTGGAGCGGTGGTATTGAAATCTATTTTCGAGGAGGAGATCGCCTTCGAATACGAGGATATTTTAAAAGAGGCCTCTGAGGAAGGCGTTAACCTTGATCAGTTCGATTATTATGATTTTCATATAAAAGGCGAGAAGCTCGACAAATACACCACCCTGATCGAAGAGAGCAAAAAAAGCGTATCCATCCCTGTGATCGCCAGCATCAATTGTGTCTATTCCCACGAATGGACTTCCTTTGCCAAGCAGCTGCAAACCGCCGGGGCGGATGCACTCGAGTTGAATATGTTTTTTCTGCCTTCGGAATTTGACCGGACCACAGAAGAAAAAGAAAAAGCCTATTTCCAGATAATCGAGAAAGTCCAAAAGGAGATTACCATTCCCATCGCCTTGAAAATCAGTTACTATTTTTCCAACCTGGGCCCCATGATTCAAAAGTTGTCCGAAACCGGGATTGCCGGTTTAGTGCTCTTTAACCGATTTTACAGCCCGGATATCGATATCGACAAAATGGAAGTGGTGTCATCCAATGTCTTCAGTACGCCGTCCGATTTACCGATTTCCCTGCGCTGGATCGCAATTATGGCCGAAAGAGTCAATTGTGATCTGGCTGCCTCAACCGGCGTTCATGACGGTACGGCGCTGATCAAGCAGATCCTGGCCGGGGCCGATGCCGTGCAGGTGGCATCAACCCTGTATAAAAACGGCAAAGGGCAGATCGCCGAGATGCTTAAAACCCTCGAAGGATGGATGGAGCAAAAAGGCTACGCCAGCCTGTCCGATTTTCGGGGCAAAATGAGCCAGGCCAAGAGCAGTAACCCGGCGGCCTACGAAAGGGTGCAGTTCATGAAGTATTTCGGAGGGAAAAAGTAAACAGAGGTTCAGAGGTTAGGAGGTTAAGGGGTTCAGAGGTTGGGAGGTTCAAGGTCTTAGAGGTTCAGAGGTTGGGAGGTTTAGGGGTTCAAAGGTTAGGAGCTTCAAGGTTCAGAAGTTGGGCGGTTCAAGGGTCAAGAGGTTAGAAGGTTAAGGGGTTTTAGGTTCAGAAGTCTCGGGGCCCTGTGGTCCGATATACCGCTGTTTTATAATCATACTTTCGACATTTTATATATTAAAAATAGAATAAAATCCTTCAACCCAGAACCTCGGAACCTTTGAACCGGGAACCTCGGAACCTTTGAACCCGGAACCTTGATTACTGGACGATTTTTCTTAAATTTATAAAATTGCTGCGGTCGAAGCCCAGGGTCTTGAAAAAAGAAAGCATGTCGGTGGAATCCCAGCGTACCGATGTATATACATTTTCGATACCCTGCGACCGGTAGTATTTAAATATTTCTTCAGCCAGACTGGCGCCGATTCCCTGCCCCATGCAATTCGGGTCAACGCCCAGGGTGGCGATCCAAGCGCTTTTGGCCATCCCGAACCCGGCTGTGAGAATGTAACTGATCATAAAGCCCACGACTTCACCACTACTTTCGGCCACAAAGCAAGCTTCGTCATTACTTTGGGCGTGATCTTCAACAACCCGCTTGAAATCCGGATCGACATCCTGCATGGTAATGGCCGCGTAAATTCGGCTGATCCGGGCGGCATCTTCTTTTTTCAATCTTCTAATTTCTATTTTATCCACTAATGAATCCTTTTTCCTGATATTTGGATGTGAATCCCAGCGGTGCCCCCCACCTTGGGTGACAGGCGGCTGACCGGTGCTAATCCGTGCGAATGATTTTTACTTTGTGGCCGACCCAATTGGGGGGTAAGTAAACCCGGCCGCTGTTTCCGCTGGATTTTACCCGCTTTTCGATCATTTCTTCACCGTAGATTTCGAACTTGACCTTGCTGCTGGAAACATCGGTGGCGAGATCCTGCTCGTTTGCGAAATCCTGACTGCCGTTTTGATTTTTATTATCTGGCACCTTGATTTGCCTCTTTCTAAGATTTTCCAAATTTGAGCGATAAAAAGTCGTCCGTTTGGGCGGAGAAACAGCGACCGACCCGGCCGGTCTCTCCTCACCCCAACGGCTATGGGCGAATGATGCCATTTTTTGCATCGGAATCGCTCAACTAAGGATTTAAATTGATCCCTCCAGCAACTCGCGATAAGATCGAATCTGGTTGATTATCGCTGCAGAAGGCGCTATAAATCTGACTTGAAGCTACAATACAGCTACATTGTATCAGAGTCAAGGGAAAAGAGGGTTCAAGGTTCAGAGGTTCAGGGTTTCTGAGGTTCAGAGGTTCAGGGTTTCTGAGGTTCAGAGGTTCAGGGTTTCTGAGGTTCAAGGTTCAAAGTTCAGAAGTTCAAGTTTCAGAGTTCAGCGCTGCCGCTGGCCAAACCAACGGTCGGTCAAATCGAAAAAGAAACTTCAAAAAGCAAATTTTAGATTTTGGAATGCGGATTTTGGATTTAAGGTATTCTGCCTGTCGTGAGTCTTTTGTCGAACGGTCCATTTTAAAACGACTGAGCGAAGCGATTCCACCAATCGTCATTAGTCATTCGACATTCGTCATTTTATGTAGTTTCACACGAGAGTTCAAGGGTTGAGCTTTCGGAGGATTGCTGGTTCATATCGAAAGGTTTGACGGTGAAGGTGTCAGAAATCCGCAATCCGCGATCCGCAATCCGCAATCGAGAATATCCGCAATCGAGAAGAGGAGAGCATATGCTGACAGTCGGCATTGATGTGGGATCGATAACCGCCAAAGCGGCGGTGGTCAAAGACGGCGATGTGATTTCGAGCCGGTGGATTTTGACCGGCTATAATGCCGGAAAGGCCGGGGACAAAGTCTTTGCTGCAATTCTAAAAGAGGCGGGTGTCGATCGATTCGCCGTCGACCGGATCATCGCAACCGGATACGGCCGCAACAGCGTTGCGATTGCCGACAAGGCGGTCACCGAAATTACCTGCCATGCCATGGGCGCCCACCACCTGAATCCTGCGGTGCGATCGGTCATCGATATCGGCGGGCAGGACAGCAAAGCCATTGCCTTGAATGAATCCGGCAACGTAAAAGACTTCGCCATGAACGATAAGTGCGCGGCCGGAACCGGCCGTTTTCTGGAGGTCATGGCCAGGACGCTTGAAGTCGATCTTGACAGCTTCGGTGAGTTTTCCACCAAAGCCGATCAGCCCGCAAAAATCAGCAGTCTTTGCACCGTTTTTGCGGAATCGGAAGTCATATCCCTGATTTCAACCGGCGTCCAAAGGGAAAACATCATTGCCGGTATCCACGAATCCATTGCGGCCCGGGTGGCCGCCATGGTGCAGAGAACCGGCCTCAAAACTCCGGTCATGATGACCGGCGGGGTGGCTAAAAATATCGGTGTCGTGCAGGCGCTCGAAAAAAAATTGGGGCAGCCGATAGAAGTGTCCCCGCTGAGCCAGATGACCGGCGCGATCGGCGCGGCCCTGCTGGCGCAAAGGGTTTAGGGCAGGGAGCGTGGTGCATGGGGCAAAGGACAGAGGGGGTGGGGCAAAGAGCATGGAGCAGAGGGCATAGCGCATGGAGCACGACGCAGAGGGCATGGCGTAAAGGGTGTAGCGCAGGTAACATAGGGTGAAGCGCCGAAGATAGCGCGCAATTGACTAAAAGGCATTGCACGGGCAAAAAAATATACGCAGCTATAAACAAAAACGGTAAACCTAAGGTTTCAAGAACCTATGAAATTTTTGGAACCTGAAGTAATGGAGTACTGGAGATTTGGGGTATCAAGAGAAGGCATCAAACCTTCAGACATTACTACAGTATTCCAACCCTCCGAAATTAATAAACATTCAAAGGCCCATACGGAATACTTTTTTTTGGATCATAGACCCGAAAATTTTTTGTTCGACTTCCTCAGCCCTCTGCCCCCTGCGCTTTACTCTCAGCCCTCAGCTCTCAGCCTTCTGCTCTCAGCCCTCAGCCCTCTGCGCTTTGTCCTCTGCGCTTTGCTCTAATCCTCCTCCAACTGCATGCGTTCGGGAATGATCATGGATTCCACGAGAATTTCCTTGAGCGCCAGTGCCTTGACTCCCAAGTCGTATTCCTCGCTTAAATCATTGACCTGGTCAAAGCAATTATGGCAGGGGGTGATTACGATCTTGGCGCCGGTTGCCCGGATCTGCTCGGCTTTTACCCGGCCCGACGCCATGCGGACCGGCTTGTACTGCGGACCCATCGGCATGATGCCGCCCCCGCCGCCGCAGCAGTGATTGAGATCGCGATTGGGTGCCATATCCCGGAAATCTTCCGCGATGTACGGAATGATTTTACGGGCCTCTTCCCAGAGTCCGCCGTTTCTTGAGACATTGCACGGATCCTGGTAAGTGATGGGCTCCTTAATTTTTTTGGCGGGATCGATGACGAGACGGCCGTCTCGCAGGTACTCGTACATCAGCCGGACAAAGTGCACCACTTCCACCGGCGGCCGTCCGTCCTTGTAGCCGGCCATATACGGCCCTTCAAACGCCAGGGAGCGGTAGGCATGCCCGCACTCGGTGATCAGTATCTTTTCAACCCCCAATTCGAGCGCTTTTTCATAGACATTGCGCACCTGTTGTCCGGCGAGTTCGCGATCGCCGCAGAACATGGGCAAATTCGTACAGTCCCATCCGAAGACGGGAATGGTCCAGCTTTCTTCGGCGGCGGCGAAAATAATGGCGGCATTGGAAATGTCCTGGGGATAGTAGACCGGCTCCCGCGGATTGATGGTGTACATGTACTTGGCCCCGGACTTGTCCACGGGAATTTTGATGTCCCGGTATTCATCTTCGGTTTCTTCTTCCATCCAATCACAGGTATCGATCAGTTCTTCTTCGGGAATGGCCATGTGATTGCCGGACTGGCGGCAGTTCTCCGAAAAATCGGCCAGGCTTTGCGGTTTGAATCCCTGTGAGTGGCAGATTTGGCGGGATATCGCGATCATGGTGGCGATGTCGATACCGAATGGGCAAAAAACGGAGCAGCGCTTGCACATGGTGCAATGCAGCCATGATATTTCATAGCTTTGCTTTAAGAATTCCTTGGTCAATCGGCCTTTGCGCCGGTACATCTCCCCCAGGGTGTGGTGGAATTTATAGGCCGGGCTGAGCCTGGGATCTCGATCATTGGCCAGATAGACGAAGCAACTCTCAGCGCACAAACCGCAGCGCGAACAAATACTGAGCCAGGTTTTTACCCGAGCGCCGTCGTTGGCGGCCAGGATAGCGCGAATTTTGCCCCGATTGGCAGGGGTCTCGTTGTTTTCAAATTCTTTCTCTAATACTTCTTTGATGTCTACCATATCATTACCCGTGCATCATTATTTGAAATGCCGCTCTATGGTGCAAAATGCTTTCCTAAAGTGGATCTATACCCTAAATTCCAAATCTCAAACACCAAATCCCAAATAAAATTCAAATTCCAATAATCAATGACCAAAACGGGATCGGGCTGCTGGTGCTGCGAATTCATCCTATGTTTGGGATTTCGAATTTCGGTAATTGTTATTTGTTTGATATTTGGAAATTGGGATTTGTGATTTTTTCTTAGATCGTCAACACCTCAATCACAGAATAGTTATGACTCATGCAAGATCATATGCTTCTACCATGATCTTGCGCCTCTTCGGCTACCCATTTCAAAACCGATAAACGCCCGCGTAAAAAAGAACAGAAGCATATGGGACAATTTGGTAAACGGGATCAGGATCAATATGAGTTCAGCCGACAATAGATGCATGATCATCATCAATTCATACGGCCCGAACTGATGGTACGCCAAAAAACCGGTTAAAAAGGGCAGGGCGGTCAGGGCCAGCAGCACGTAGTCCCAAGCTTCGGTCAGAATGCGCACTTCAATACGCACGATGCGGCGAATCACCAGAAATACCATCGAGACCAGGAACGTCACCGTCAGCACGTCACTCAGGTCATCCGGCAGGGACCACAGGCTGATTCCCCATGATTCATCCCACAGGATATTATGCGCGTTAAGAAACAACGGAACAGCAATCAGGGTGATATGAAAAACAAAAACCATCAAGCTGAAAACCGGCTGTTGCCGCATGCCGGCACTGCCCCACGGCAGCAACCAGTAAAAAATGGATTTAGCGCCCCAACTGATGCTGGCATGGTTGTAGAGGACCCGATCTTTTTTACGGCTTAGTCGATAAAGATAGGCGATCCTGAAAGCCAGCCCACCGAAAAAAATCACGAAGGCGGCCCACAGCCCGGGGCCGGCCAAAATTGTGTAGATCTGATTACTCTGCATAATTGCTCCGAACCGTTATTTCATTGTAAAAATCCGCTCTCAAGTTTGGGTCAGGTGCCCCGAAGCTGAACTAAGATGCCGGGTTGAAGCGTCGCCGGAAATTTAGTGTCTGTATATTGAAATCCCATCATGTTTGCACAGGATCTTCATCATATCCAGATTCAATATTTTATCAATTCTATCGATTTTAATTTAATAAGATAGAGCGACACGCGGCGCAAGCGCCTGCGCTGCGCGAGCGAAACCATAAATCCTCAATTTTCAATCTTCATTTCCCCGGTATAGCGGGATCACCGCTACGCGGCGACCGGCTTCGCCGGGTTGGGTCCATGCTGCGCTTCTCGGTCCTGTTCTCGGGTCGTAAAACACAAAGGCAGAGCCGTTATCGGCTCTGCCAGGTTATTATTTTTTTCTGCCAAATCTGATCAGCACCGGGTTCATGGCTGGAGGTGTCAGGCCGACGGAGTTGCCCTGAATATTGAAAATCCGAAACACCGGATATCCCCCATCGGGCGGGCCTTACAGATCAATGACGATGAAGCTGCGTTAATCAGATCTGAATACCAGGCTCTTTGACCCAAAACTTCAAACGCCGAATCCCCTGATCCTTGCACAAAAAGAGTTACATTTCATTGTCGAAAACAGATACGCTGCGCCATTGGCCGACGCGCAGCCAGCCGTCCCTGCGCTCTTCCGGATGCCTGCGTTCCTTGGCTTTTCTTCTCTCTCTGCCGCCTTTGGCAAAATAGGATTTATCCTGCCCATTGCGCTTATCATTGTCAGAACGACGTTCCTCCGACGAGCGCTCTTCCCAGTCGTCATTGAGCAGTTGCTCAATTTTCGGCTTCTTTTTACTCATGGGGTTTGTCCTATAGTGTTCTCACGAGAATAGGGTCATTGCTTGATTCCATTTCGAGTTTTATTTCCGGAGTCGAATACAATAAATATCACGAATCACGACGATTCACGGTCAGTCGAGCAGGAACTTCTTCCCCATTTCCACATATAAAATGCGATAAAAATTGCCAAACCGTTGATGGGATTGGTTTCCATCGCTATATTGTCATGGATGTGACGGAATTTATAGGATAAACTGCTTTTTATGTCAACAAAAAATTAGCATTTCGGATCCAGATTTCACTTGCCAACCCTACACGCTATCTGTTATACGCTCTTTATTTCCTAAGTTGGATTTAATTGATGAGGCTTCTTCATCATGGCTTGGGAAATTTGCCTGAGCCATGCCGGAAAACGGGCCGGAGCATCATTTTCCGCGGCTCAAGCGGGATCTGCCGGATCGGATGCGAAACGCTTCGGCACCCGCGTAAAGAAAACCGAAAACCACAACAAAAGGAGGGAAAGCACATGAAATTTACCAAACTAGGCGTTCTTATCGTCGTGGCAGCTCTGATTGTTACCGCAGGGTATGCGGTAGCCGGCACCCTCGAAGAAGTTCGGTCCCGGGGCTATATTTTAGCCGGCGTCAATGGCGGCGTGGCCGGGTTCAGTATGCCGGATGAAAAGGGCGAGTGGAAGGGGCTTGATGTTGAAACAGCCAAGGCGATCTCAGCCGCCGTATTTGGCGATGCGAACAAGGTGAAATTCTCGGCCTTGACTGCCGTTCAGCGATTACCGGCGCTGCAATCCAAGGAAATTGACGTGCTGTGCCGCAATACCACGCAAACCCTGACCCGTACAACCACCAACGGCCTGAATTTTGTCCAGGTCAATTTTTACGACGGGCAGGCCTTTCTGGTTCCCAAGAAATTAGGCGTAAAAAGTGCCAAAGAGCTTGACGGCGCAACCGTGTGTGTACTTCCGGGAACGACCACCGAACTCAATGCGGCCGACTATTTTCGTAAAAATAACTTGCAATGGAAGCCGGTCGTCATCGAGAATACAGCGGAATTGACCAAAGCATTTTTTGCAGGACGCTGCGACGTTTACACCTCGGATGCTTCCCAGCTGGCGGCCCATCGCTCGACAGCCCCAAGGCCGGACGACTATGTTCTGCTGCCCGAAATTATCTCCAAGGAACCCCTTGCTCCGGTGGTTCGACATGGCGATGATGTTTGGTACGACATCGTCAACTGGACGGTCATGGCCCTGATCCAGGCTGAAGAATTCGGGATTACTTCCGCCAACGTGGATACAATGCTGGGCAGCAACGATCCCCAGATTAAGCGTTTTTTGGGGGTAACCCCCGGTCTCGGCAAAGCATTGGGCCTTGATGAAAAATGGGCCTACAACATTGTCAAACAGGTCGGCAATTACGGTGAGATTTATGAACGCAACGTCGGCCCCAATACTCCGCTGGCCCTCGAACGCGGTTTGAACGCGCTGTGGTGGAACGGCGGCCTGATGTATGCCGCCCCGTTTAGATAATCAGAATAATTTGTCCTGCGGGACAAATTATATTTTTTTCATTAAATTAAAAGATATGTTATCGATGCCTGCCTTGCTTTGTTCAATCAAGCGAGGCAGGCATTTAAATTGCCATTTAATGGCCAGTTAATCTTCTAGCTTTAAATCTTATGGACAACTCATTGCCAGGTAAAGTGCCGTTTTGGCTGGACCCGAAAAAGCGCGCCATCTTTTATCAGATAGCGGTCTGGCTGCTGGTCGGCTTGTTGGCCTATTATTTGATATCCAACACCCTGGCAAACCTCGAAAGACAGTCCATCGCCACGGGCTGGGGGTTTCTGGACAAGGAGTCTGCTTTTGAAATCGGGGAATCCCTGATTCCCTATTCGGCGGCCAATACCTACGCCAGAGCCCTTCTGGTCGGCGCCCTAAACACCCTTAAAGTTGCCTTCATTGGCATTGTGCTAACGATTGTCCTCGGAACAGTCATCGGAATCGCCCGACTCTCCGGCAATTGGCTGATCTCCAAAATGGCATCCATCTACATCGAGGTGATGCAGGACATTCCGATCCTGCTCCAGTTGTTTTTCTGGTACGCGATGTTTTATGAAATTTTTCCATCGCCGCGCCAGGCGCTCAATCCGATGAACGGTGTGTTCCTTTGCAACCGGGGACTCATATTTGCCGTTCCGGAAGCGCATCCGGCTTACAAATATGTGCTGGCAGCATTTCTGGTAGGCTGCGTTGCGGTCTATTTCCTGCGCCGCTGGTCCAAAAGTCGGCAGGCCCGAACGGGCATGTCGTTCCCGGTATTTCGCGTTGCGCTCGGTACCTTGGTCGGTTTACCCCTGATCACCTGGCTCGTATTCGGCGCACCTTTGAACATGAGCATGCCCAGACTGGCCGGCTTTAATTTCAAGGGTGGCACGACCCTGAGCCCGGAGTTCATCGCGTTGCTGCTGGGTTTGGTGTTGTACACGGCGGCCTTCGTTGCGGAGGTGGTACGGGCCGGTATTCAATCCGTCAGCAAGGGCCAGCGTGAAGCCGCCATGTCCATCGGTTTGAAACAGGCGCACATATTAAACCTGGTAATATTGCCCCAGGCTTTGCGGGTGATCATTCCCCCGCTGACCAGTCAAATGTTGAACCTGACCAAAAACAGTTCTCTGGCGGTTGCCATCGGTTTCCCGGATTTTGTATCCGTGGCCAATACGACCATAAATCAGACCGGACAGTCCATTGAAGGGGTTGCCCTGATTATGGCCGTCTATCTCATATTCAGCTTGTCAACATCGGCTTTTATGAATTGGTATAACAAAAAAGTGAAGCTGGTTGAGAGATAGCTTGGAGGTTTCAGGTGTCAGGTGTCAAGTGCAGAGCAATGATTGACTTCTGCGGAGGTGCCCAGTGGTCAAAGCTCAAAGCTGAAAGCTCAAAGGTGAAAGGTGAAAGCTGAAAGGTGAAAGCTGAAAGCTCAAAGCTCAAAGGTGAACTGTGAAAGGTAAACGGACAAAGGTGAATATTATCCTTTTTTGCATCAAGCGAAGCGCTCATCAAGTAAAACGCTCATCAAGCGCAGCGCTCATTAAGCGCAGCGCTCATCAAGTGAAGCGCTCATCAAGCGAAGCGCTCTTTGAGCGAAGCGCTCCGGTGTAGACCATGGAAGCAATCGTTAATAAAAAACCGGTCGAAGACATTAAGCCACCCGTTACCAGCGTGGGGATCATCGGATGGATGCGGGCGAATCTGTTCAATGGCTGGTTCAACTCATTGCTTACCATCCTGACACTCCTGTTTTTTTATATAGTTATACCCCCTCTGATAAACTGGGCATTTTTAGAAAGTGTCTGGTTCTCAGATGGAGGAGTCTGCCGGGATGCCGGTGGCGCATGTTGGTCAATCATCACCTCGAATTTCAGATTCATCATTTTCGGCTTCTATCCCTATGACCTGCAATGGCGACCGCTGGTGGCAATGCTGATTTTGTTTGGATTGCTTTTTTTCAGCCGAGACCGCAGGTATTGGAATAAATATTTAGGATACGGATGGCTGGTGGGCCTCGTTGTCATGGGCGTTTTTATGAAGGGCGGCATCTTCGGACTGGCATCGGTGGAAAGCACCAAGTGGGGCGGATTGCCGCTGACGCTTTTGCTGTCAGTCTTCGGTTTGACCGCGGCCTATCCCCTGGGCGTCATACTGGCACTGGGGCGCCAATCCAGAATGCCGGCCGTCAAATTCCTGTGTGTCATTTACATAGAGTTGATCCGAGGCGTACCGCTGATCAGTCTGCTTTTTATGGGCTCCATCATTTTTCCACTCTTTTTGCCTGAAGGCATTACGATCAACAAAATTCTCAGGGCCCAGATTGCAATTATTTTATTTACCGCCGCGTATATTGCAGAAGTCGTGCGTGGCGGACTGCAGGGGATGTCCCGGGGACAGTATGAAGCTGCCGAGTCCATCGGGTTGAACTACTACCTGACCATGCGTTTGGTTATATTGCCGCAGGCACTGAAAATTGTGATTCCGCCGACGGTCAGCATTTTGATCTCGGCATTTAAGGATACCTCTCTAGTCGTCATTATTGCGTTGTTCGATTTGCTTAAAACGACCCAAACCGTTCTTTCCAACCCGGAATGGCTGGGTTTCAGCCGCGAAGCTTATATTTTCGTTGCATTGCTTTATTTCCTGGGGTGTTTTTCGATGGCAAATTACAGTCGCAAACTGGAAAAAGAGCTTTCGCGAGAGAATTAAATGAGTGAGGATTGCATGACCGACGAAGCAGCAATAGAAACAAATAGAAATAACGCTGATGATGCGATGATTGAAATTATCGACATGCACAAATGGTTTGGTGATTTCCATGTGTTAAAAGGAATTGATCTGACCATTGCCGAAAAAGAGCGAATCGTCATATGCGGTCCATCGGGCTCCGGCAAATCTACTTTAATCCGCTGCATCAACCGACTTGAAGAACACCAGCGCGGCCAGATTATTGTCGATGGAATCGAGTTGACCAACAACATCAAGAATATCGAAAAAATCAGGGCTGAGGTCGGTATGGTTTTCCAGCATTTCAACCTTTTCCCGCATCTGAGTATCGTCGAAAATCTTACCCTGGGCCCGATATGGGTCAGAAAGATTCCTAAAAAAGAGGCCGAAGAAACCGCCATGTATTACCTGGAAAAGGTTCAGATCGCCGACCAGGCCCGCAAATATCCGGGGCAGCTGTCCGGCGGGCAACAGCAGCGGGTTGCCATAGCCCGCAGCCTGTGCATGAATCCGAAAGTAATGCTGTTCGACGAACCGACCTCCGCCCTTGACCCGGAAATGATCAAGGAAGTCCTGGACGTCATGATCGGGCTTGCCCGGGAAGGTATGACGATGATCGTGGTTACCCACGAAATGGGATTTGCCAAAAGCGTGGCCCACCGGGTGCTTTTTATGGACTTCGGCCAAATTGTCGAAGGCAACACGCCTGAGGAATTTTTTGAAAATCCGCAGCACGAACGGACCAAACTATTTCTCAGCCAGATTTTGCATTAGATCCTCTTCCTGATTCAAGTTTGTCCCTTCTCTGGCCGATATAGGCCTATATCAATCATGTTCTTGGCAGAGTGACTCGCGGCTCAAGCTCCGGGTGTGCAATCGAATGACCATGCCCATTATTTCAATTACATTTTGAACTTGAAAATCATGAATATTTACTATGCAGTTGGAGATCAGCAGATCGGACCGGTCGACAAAGCCGAACTGCACTCACTGATCAAGGCTAAAAAACTCAATGCCCGAACCCTTGTCTGGCAGGCAGGTATGGAGGATTGGCAGGAACTGGGCGTTTTCATCCGCAACCAGAAAAGCAGTCAAGCCACCGACCAGGCTGCCGTCCCTGTGAAGCAGGCGGTTTGTGCCGAATGTGGACTCAGTTTTGCGGAAGATGATATGATTCCGTTTCAAGATACCCGGATCTGCGCCGGTTGCAAGCCCCTGTTTGTGCAAAAAATCAAGGAGGGCGTGTCAGTTAACGGTGCCATGGACTATGCCGGATTTTGGATCCGGTTTGGTGCCGTGATGATTGACGGCTTCATATTATGGGCCGTGAATTTCCTGCTTTTTATCCCGCTGGGTATCCTTTTGCCTGCCTCTGAGGACAACCCGTATGTTGTCCTATCGTTTATGCCTTTTTTGATTATTGCCCAATATGCCATACCCGCTGCCTACGATACCTGGTTTGTCGGCAAATACGGGGCGACCCCGGGAAAAATGGCCTGCAAGCTCAAGGTTGTGGTGGAAGACGGCAGCCAGCTTACCTATCTGAGGGCATTGGGCCGGCATTTCGGCAAATGGCTCAGCTCCATGATACTGGCAATCGGATTCATTATGGCGGCCTTTGATGACCAGAAACGCACGCTGCATGATCGGATATGTGAAACAAGAGTGGTTAGGAAGTAAACATTAGATTGTCCATCAATCGAATGTCGCGGAATTCCAAGCAAATTTGATGTGAGTCTAAATTAGGGATTCAGGGATTTAGGAATTTAGGGATTCAGCGATTATGGAATTTCTATTGTTATTATTTTAAAGACTTTGACTTATAATCCCTCAATTCCTCAATACCTAAATCCCTGAATTTAACTTTAGATAGTGTTGAAGAGAGCCAATCTCACTTTATAGGTAATTTGTTCAACAAATTAAGGAATGCATAATTGCTTAACTGCACCCATTGCAACGCGCCTTTAGGCAACGCGGCGGCCAACACCTATTCGTTGGTTCCATGTTCGGCCTGCAGCGGCCTGCTGCGGGTTGATGTTTTTCCGGCCATCAACCGGGCGATGCCGACGCAACAGGCCGGTGCGGCATTGCAGGAGAACCAGGAAGCCGGCTGCTTTTATCATCCCCGAAAAAAGGCCGTGGTTCCATGTACTGCCTGTGGGCGATTTTTGTGCGCGCTGTGCGACGTTTCCCTCAACGGTCAGCACCTGTGTCCGGCATGTCTCGAAAAAGGCAAGACTAAGCGCAAAATCAAAAACCTGGAGAATCATCGAACCTGCTACGATTCCGTGGCACTGATCGTGGCAACGGTGTCTTTGCTGGTCTACTGGTTCACTATTTTTACGGCACCGCTTGTAATTTATTTAACGGTGAGGCACTGGCGTTCCCCCAGCAGCATTATACCCCGGACCAAGATTCGCTTCATCATCGCATTTACGATTGCAGGGGTGCAGATAGCAGGCTGGATTATTTTTTTTTCTAAGCTGGCGCTGTCGACCTGATATAGAATATGGCTAAAAAAGTTAAAGAATACAATAAGCTCCCCGGTTCTAAGAAGGGATTTTTTATCGGCAAATACACCCTCTGGCAGGGTGCTGATCATCTGCTTCACATATTTTCCAGAGTCGGGATTGAAGATTACAAGCGCTTTTATTTTGACGATATTCAGGCCATCATTGTACGTAAGACCATCACCGGCAAAGTTCAAAATATCATCCTGGGCTGCTTGATGCTGCTTTTCCTTTTCCCGGCTTTTATATTTGAAGGCGGCTGGTCCGTATTTTACATCGCGGTCGTATCAATACTGTTTCTTATTTTGCTCGTTAATCTGCTGTTGGGACCCACCTGCGATACCAGGCTGATGACGGCCGTGCAAACCGAAAAACTGCAATCCCTGCATCGGCTGAATAAAACATTCCGGGTCATGGACCAGATCGGCCAGCATATCCAACAGGTCCAGGGATCCCTATCCCGGGATGATCTATCGCAAATTCCGGGAACCCCCGCGGGTCGCCGGTCAATCACCGGCAAGCCGGGCACTGCGCCAACCCAGGTCGCCAAGCACGAAAATGGCCGGGCCCACCTGATTTTGTTTGCCTTGCTGCTGCTCAATGGGGTGCTGGTGATCTCTGAATTTTTTATCTCCCATGTCGTTCCGACGCTTCTCAGTACCGTGACCGGATTTTGCATCGGAATTTTTGTGATCATTGCCCTGGTCAGACAACATAACAGTGATTTGCCCGGATCCCTGCGCATCATCACCTGGACGACGCTTGGCTATGTCTGTGTGGCATTTGGCATGGGATACATCGTGGGGATGGTTTTTGCTATCAAAAATCCAAGCCTGGCATACAACCAGTGGGAACTCATAAAAGCCCTATCCAGCCTTTCTCCCTGGGACAGTTCTCTGAAGCTGAGCTATAATATTCTCGTGCTGGGCGGCGCATTCTCCCTCGGGATACCCGGATTGATATTTCATCGGCGATCCGGCAGCCGGGGTGAGAGATCGGCGACCCCCGGGGCCAATTCAGCCCGGCCGACCGCCAGTTACCGGGCTCCGGAAACGGGGAAGGCCATAGAGAATTGAAGATTGTAGATTGTAGATTGAAGATTGATGGAAGTCGCTTCGCTCCAGCACCTGAAACTTGAAACCTGAAACCTATTTTATCTAAGCCAAAAACTTTACAAAGAATTCAGTAACCGTCTTATTCTAAATATGCCGGATATCACTCACCAACGCTGCCACAATCACATGCAACGGGAGGCGGTTGCGCGCTGCCCTGCGTGCGGCCGGTTTTTCTGCCGGGAGTGCATCACGGAGCATGAGGACAAGGTTCTCTGTGCAGCTTGCCTGCGTAAGCAGGTCGAGCCATCCGGAAACACTGCCGTCCGCTGGCGCGGGCTGTGGCGGCTCGGTCATTTTTTGCTGGGCTTTCTATTTTTATACATCCTTTTTTATTACTTTGCCCAGGTTTTGCTGGCCCTGCCTTCGGATTTTCATGAAGGGACCCTTTGGCAGGCCGGCTGGTGGACAGGATCATGAAGAAAGCCCGGAAAAAACATCAAAAAAGCGCTATCCGCCTGATTGAAGAAACCGTTCATATTCTGCGTTCTGCGCCGGCCACGCTACTGACATTTTACTATACCGGCAGTGTGCCCTTCGTGCTCGGATTCCTCTACTTTTGGGCTGATATGAGCCGCAGCGCCAATGCCTACCAGTACAGTACCGTGGCCGCCCTGGGGCTTTCTTTTTTATTCGTTTGGATGAAATTCTGGCAATCTGTCTTTATGTATCAGATTCGATCCCAGTTTTTTGACGACAAGCTACCGGCGTGGTCCCTGCAGCGGGTAGCGGCAATCGCGGCAACCCAGGCGTTAATCCAGTCCACCCGCATTGTCATACTGCCCCTTGCCTCCCTGATGGTTATCCCCTTCGGCCCTTGCTACGCCTTTTACCAGAATGCATCGGCCCATGATGAGGCGCAGGGCCAAACCCTGGTGTCAACCTCTAAATGGGCCTGGCGGCAGGCCAAATTATGGCCGCGGCAAAACCATCTGCTTATCGGAATCTACTGGATCTTTGGATTTGTCATTTTTATAAACGTTTGCCTATCGGCGTTTATTGTGCCGCAATTGCTTAAATCTCTATTTGGCGTCGACACCGCATTTACATTCAGCGGGATTTATCTGCTATTGAATACCACGTTCTGGATTACTGCACTGGGAATTACTTATCTGCTGCTGGATCCGCTCATCAAAACCTCATACGTCTTGCGGTGCTACTACGGAACGGCCCTAGGAACCGGCGAGGATCTGAAGTTGGAGCTTCGTCAGCGTATGGCCCAGAGAAAAAAGCTGGTGGCAGGACTCCTTATCGTTTCAGTGTGCTTTACGCCGCTTGCGTTCGGCGCCGAGCAGCGGGTGCCCGTGTCGACCATCGATCTGGATCGCTCCATTGAAGAAACCATGAACCGGCGTGAGTTTACCTGGCGTATGCCCCGCGAGGCTGTTCAACCCGAGGAAAACAAGGACAAGGGACCGATCGAGGCCGCCATCGATTGGCTGATTCAGATGCTCAACAAGGGCCTTAAGAAGGTCGGCGATTGGATTCAACAATTTATCGAATGGCTGGAAGACATGCTGCCAAAGCCGAATAAAAAAACACCGACCTCAACCGGAAGTTGGATTACTCCGGTGCGGATCGTGTTGATTGTATTGCTGGTGTTGCTCCTGGCGGTGCTGGCATATATTTTTGTCAGAATCTGGCAACGACGGCGCCCCCATCCGGTTGAAGCCGTCGATGCCGTGGCAGCTCCGGCGCCCGATCTGACTGATGAAAATGTTAGGGCCGATGATCTGTCCACCAATCGCTGGCTGACTATGGCCGGAGAACTCGTTGAAAAAGGGGAATTGCGCCTGGCCATGCGTGCCCTTTATCTGGCTACCCTGGCACATCTGGCCGACCACCAAATGATCACGATCAAGGCTTACAAATCAAATCGCGAGTATGAGCGCGAACTGACACGAAGGGCCCATGAGTACAAAGAGCTGCTCTCGAATTTCTCTGTGAGCCTAAACTTTTTCGAACGTGTCTGGTACGGCATGTATCGCATCACCCGACCGGAATTCGATGATTTTGCCAACCGTCACCAGAGGATGATGACATTTGCCGAAAAATAGATTCATACAGACGATAGCCCTGGCGGTGCTGTTGATATCCCTGCTTTCCGGCGTAATTCATTTATTTGTATTGCGCTTTCAGACGGGAGACATCTACCCGGCCTATTCCTCTTTGCGCAGCGACCCGCTGGGGACCCGGGCCCTTCATGACAGCCTGATGCAATTGCAGGAATTTGAAGTACAGCGTAATTTCAATTTCCTGCATTCATTGAAAGTCGGGCCGGACACCGTCCTGCTGCACCTGGGATCAGATATACCCGGCTATGATCTGATTTCGGAAAAAGTGAGCCAGGACCTCGACCGCCTGACCGAATCCGGCGGTCGTCTGGTTATTTCCTATGTGCCGGTAAATGCAAAAAATGAGTTTCTTCCTCATCATGGTAAAGACGATTCCGGACCGGACTGCCGGGTAACCGAAGCAAACGGAAAACAATCGCCACGACATCAGGCCCCCGAAGAGAAACTCACCCGTGATCCGGAATCTGAGGCGGACCGATTAAACGACAACCCTGAGGAAAAAGATCGTCCGAAAGACCGATTTGTCTCCATTAAAGAACACTGGGGATTTGGATTCTCGTACAACCATGAGCTGTTCGATAAACATAAGGATGAAAAATATCTTACCCTCGACGCGGTTGCCCGACAACCGGACCTGCCGGCCGTTGTTTCGTGGCACACCAACTTGTATTTTGAACTGTTCGATGACAGCTGGCAGACACTGTATGCAGCCGATGAACGGCCTGTGATCATTGAACGGCAGTGGGGCCGGGGAACGCTTGTCCTATGTGCCGACTCATATTTTTTCAGCAATGAAGCTCTGCGAGCAGAGCGTCATCCGCAATTGCTGGTCAGGCTGATCGGCGAACATTCCAAGATTATTTTCGATGAGTCGCACTTCGGCATTTACAAACATCCCGGGGTAGCCCGTCTTTTGCGAACCTACGGTTTTCAATGGTTTATGGTTTCCCTCGCCTTGGTGGCCTTGTTGTTCGTTTGGAAAAACACGGTATATTTTATCCCGCCGGGCCAAGATCACGAAGCGAGCCAGGCGGATGTCGTCTCTGAAAAAGATTATGCTCAAGGGCTCATCGCCCTGCTGCGTCGCAATGTAAACACTCGCAATGTGCTGCGGGTCTGCGGGCAGGAATGGGAGCAGTCGTTTAAAAAAGATAAACGCACTGTACCCGCGGCAATCGATCAGATGAAGGCCATCCTGCAAACCGGATCTACTGCTGCCGGCAAGAAATCGAACCCGGTGTCCGATTATCGGAAGATTTGCAGCATTTTTAAACGCTATGGGATTTTTAGCTGAAATTGTTAATTTTGCTCTTTAACAAAATAGTTAGCCACGAATTTACACGAATAATCACGAATTAGGGCAATAGCTAGAAGCGAAGGCTTCCATAATTAGTACGCAATTCGTGTACATTCTTGTATATTCGTGGCTTCTTTTAAACAGATAATTTGTTGTCAATGATTATGACTTTCCAACATAACCTATGGGGAGTGATAGTCGTAATAGAGGAAAACGGATATGAGTGATAAAACAGAGTTGTTGAAAAAAGCGCTGCTGCTTACCAAACAGGAAGTCGCCAAAGTCATCATCGGCCAGGAATCCATTGTGGATCAGGCCTTGATTGCCATTTTTTCAGGTAATCATGCGCTAATTGAAGGTGTGCCCGGTGTGGCCAAGACGCTGCTGGTCAGAACCCTGGCCCATGTGATGCGATGTGATTTTGCCAGAATCCAATTTACACCGGATCTGATGCCCACCGATATTACCGGTACGCATGTGTTCAATCTGCAAAAAGATACATTCTCACTAGTCAAAGGCCCGGTATTTACGACTTTCCTGCTGGCCGATGAGATCAACCGCGCTCCGGCCAAAACCCAATCGGCCCTGCTCCAGGCGATGCAGGAGCGAACCGTCACCATCGATCGCCAGACCCATGAACTTTCCGCGAATTTCACTGTTTTTGCTACCCAGAATCCCATTGAATACGAGGGCACCTATCCATTGCCCGAAGCCCAAAAGGATCGATTCATGCTCAAGATTTCCATGGATCATCCCGCCCGGGACGAGGAGTTGTCCCTGGCACGGCGCATGTTGGGCAAAGAGTCGCCGGAAAATGTGCTGGCCAGCGGGCAGGTCAAGCAGGTTATTACCCCGGAAGTACTGACCAAGCTGCGGGATTCTCTGGAAGGCATTCTGGTCAAGGATGAATTGTCGGCCTATATCGTAGATATCGTGCGTCGGACCCGGGAGCACCCCAGCATCATGGTAGGGGCCGGTCCGCGGGCGACCCAGGCCTTGATCCTTGCGGCACGAACTTATGCCGCCATTAGCGGGCGGGATTTTATCACGCCTGATGACGTTAAAACCATGGCGCAGGCGGTACTGGAACACCGCTTGATACTGCGGCCCGAATATGAAATCGAGGGACTGTCCGTCAAAGAAGTCATCGATGAAATATTACAAGGGATTGCGGTACCGCGGTAAGCAAGAACGAGAAGGTGGGAAGGAGAGAAGATAAGAAGGAGAGAAGGTAAGAAGGAGAGAAGGTAAGAAATTGAGCGGTGGGATGCGACTTGCGGGATAATACACTCCGTGTAAGCTGAAAGCTCAAAGCTCAAAGCTCAAAGCTCAAAGGTGAAAGCTCAAAGCTGAAAGTTTAAGGATATGACCTTTATATTGCTCAAGCGAAGCGCTCATCAAGCGAAGCGCTCGTCAAGTGAAACGCTCCTTCAGCAATGTGTGGCGCTTATATTTAGGAATTTTTTTAACAACGGACAACCGACAACATACGACTGACAATTGACAACTATTACCATGACCATCGTCCCTAAAACCAAGCTGATTGTGCTGACCGCGGCTGTATGCCTGCCGATTTCCATTTTGGTGGCCGTGCTGCCCATCGCAGCCGGTCCGGGAATCTTGGTGGCCGTTGCACTGGTGGTGGTTGCGGTAGCCGATGCTGCTGCATCCAGGGAGCGGCTGGCTAAAATTCAGGTGACGATGCCGGAAGTTGTCCGGGTCTCAGCGGGACGGAAAGGGGAGATGAATTTGTCGGTTCAAAACCCGGAATTCAGGGTCAATAAACTCCGGCTCGGCCTCGCATTTCCACGACAAATTTATTCACCGGATCAGGATCTATTAACTGAGCTGCCGTCCAAGACGGCAAGCGCACAAATTTGCTGGCCTTTCAAAGCATTGAAGCAGGGACGGTATCTGCTTGAAAATTGCTATCTGGAAACGACTTCAAAGTTTGGGCTTTGGGCATTGCGTCGAGTGGAGGTTACCCGGGCGGAATTTCGGGTTTATCCCAATCTTTTACGAGATCGCAAGAAGATTTCGGGCTTATTTCTAAACCGGGGAATCGGGATTCACACCCAGCGGCAGGTGGGTAAGGGGAAAGAGTTTGAGCAGCTCCGCGAGTACCTTCCCGGTGACAGTTATGAAGACATCCATTGGAAAGCGACGGCCCGACGCGGACAGCCCATTACCAAAGTCTATCAGATCGAACGTACCCAGCAAATTTACGTGATTATTGACAGCTCCCGTTTGAGCGCCCGAAATTCGGATGCCCCGGCTCGTCATCAATCCCGTACCGAAGCTGTAGATGACCTTGAATATACCACTATCATGGAACGTTTTGCCGCCGCCGCCCTGATTATGGGTCTGGCGGCGGATCGCCAGGGTGATGTCTTCGGCTTGCTGGCATTTGACGATCGGGTGCGACGGTTTGTCCGTGCCAAGAACGGTCGGGCTCATTACGATGTTTGCCGGGATGCCCTTTATACCCTGCAGGCGCGGGTCGTGGCGCCGGACTTTGAGGAACTCTTTACTTTTATCGCGGCCAAAATCCGCCGGCGCGCCTTGCTGATATTCCTGACCAACCTGGATGATCCGGTTTTGGCCGAAAGCTTTACTACCCATATCGATATCGTCAGCCGCAAACATTTGATTTTGGTTAACATGTTAAGGCCTGGCGGCGCAGAACCCTTGTTTTCAAACCCGGACGTCAGTGCGACCGACGACATTTATCAAAAGTTGGGCGGGCACCTGATATGGCGGCACCTGCGTCAAACCGAAAAACACCTCCGGCGCCATGGGATCGGGTTTTATCTGCTGCAAAACGAGAGCCTCTGCAGTGATCTGGTTTCCCAGTATATGAATGTTAAGCGGAGGCAGGTGTTGTAGGTTCAGAGGTTCAGGGTTCAGAGGTTCAAGGTTTGGAGGTTGAAAGGTTCAGAGTTCAGAGGTTCAAGGTTTAGAGGTTCAGGGTTTCAGAGAATAGAAGCCCCGATCTTAGGGCTTATAGATATAATATCAAATTTGATTTATCCAATTGAGGTTTCGGGTTGGAGGAGAATTGCGAATAGAAAGATTTGAGGATATTGAAGCTTGGCAGCTGGCACGAGAATTAACTAGGAAGGTATATAGCTTGACAAAGAGACCTGAATTTGCTCGCGACTATGGCTTAAAAGGGCAAATACAGGAAGCCGCCGGTTCAACCATGCATAACATTGCGGAAGGATTTGATTCTGAATCAAATCCTGAATTTGTTCGTTTTCTTCGATACGCTAAACGGTCCTGCACTGAAGTTCAGAGTGAGCTATATGTCGCGTTGGACCAGGAATATATAACAACTAGTGAGTTCCAGGATGTATATGATCATGCAGCACGCACACGTGCTGCTATCAGGGGTTTCATTAAATATTTGATTTCATATCAACAAAATAAGTCAGAACTATGACCTTGAACCTTGAACCCTGAACCTTGAACCTTGAATCCGGAACCTTGAACCTTGAACCTTGAACCTTTGAACCCTGAACCTTGAACCTTTGAACCTATATCAAAATGCTCATCGATCTACAAAAATTCATAACCGAAGAACGGCCTTTCTGGAATGAACTCGAGAAGATGCTGGATAAGCTCGAAAGACGACCGGAGCTCAGGTTGACCCTGTCACAATTAGAGCGGTTTCATTATCTTTATCAGCGTACTTCGGCCGATCTGGCGAAGATTAGTACATTTTCAGCTGAGCCGAACACCCGCACCTATCTCGAATCATTGGTAGCCAGAACCTTTGGAGAAATTCATGAAACCCGTGAAAAGCCCCATCGGCTGGCCTTGCTGCGCTGGTTTTTTGTTTCGTTTCCCCAGACCTTCAGACGTCAGATCAAAGCCTTCTGGATATGTCTGGCGGCCATGCTGGTTGGCGGCCTGTTCGGTGGATTCGTGCTCATGGCCGACCCTGACACCAAACAGATCCTGCTGCCGTTTGCACACCTGCATGGAGATCCGTCCGACCGGGTGGCAGAAGAGGAATCTGCCCAGGACGATCGATTGAGAGGTTCCAAATCCAGCTTTTCTTCCTATTTGATGACCCACAACACCAAAGTTTCCATTTTTACCCTGGCTCTCGGCATGACGTGGGGAATCGGAACGCTGATCATGCTTTTTTACAATGGGGTGATACTGGGCGCCATCGCGTTGGATTACGTACTGGCCGGTGAAACGACATTTTTGCTGGGGTGGCTGCTGCCCCACGGCGCCATTGAGATCCCGGCCATCATCCTGGCTGGGCAGGCCGGACTGGTGCTGGCCAGTGCGCTAATCGGCTGGGGAAAATCCGTTTCACTGAAATCGAGATTGAGAGCGATTGGTGCCGACCTGGTGAATCTGATCTGCGGTATCGCCATAATGCTGGTTTGGGCCGGCATTGTCGAGGCATTCTTTTCACAGTATCATGAGCCGGTCATCCCTTATGCCGCGAAGATCGGGTTTGGCATACTGGAGTTGATACTGCTGATATTGTTTCTGGCTAGGTCGGGCAGGGGGTCGAAGCTCAAAGCTCAGAGCTGAAAGGTGGAAGGTAGGAAGGTGAGAAGGTAAGAAGATAAGAGATCGACTGTATTTTGCAACGCGGGGCATAAGGCATAGCGCAGAGAGCAGAGCGAAAGTCTGAGTTCAAGGCTGAAAGCTGAAAGCTGAAAGGTAAAAGGTGAAAGCTCAAAGGTAAAAGGAAAACATTATACCCCAATTTTGCATCAAGCGAAGCGTTCATCGAGTGCAACGCTCCCTGAGCGAAGCGCTCATCAAGCGAAGAGCTCCTCAAGCGCAGCGCTCCTCAAGTTCAACGCTCCTCGAGCGCAGCGCTCCGCCAACAACGATTTACGTTCTATTATAAAGATATTGCCTGATTAAAGGTTATTTCATGAACCTCAAGCATAAAACCAATACGCTGACCATCAGAACCCCGGAAGGGATTGAATTTTCCCTGCTGCTGGCCGGGCCGATTACCCGGTTTCTAGCCTGGTCGGTTGATTTGCTGATGATCCTGGCCCTCAACAAACTGCTGAATGTGGTGCTGAGCTTGGTGGGGATTTTGAGCCAGGATTTGGCAACGGCCGGCAATATCCTGGGGTATTTTGTGATCTCAATTGGGTATGGAATATGCCTGGAATGGTTCTGGCACGGACAAACGCTGGGTAAGAGACTTCTGCGTTTGAGAGTATCGGATGTGCATGGATTGCAGCTGCAATTCAGCCAGGTCGTGATTCGAAACCTGCTGCGTTTTGTGGACAGTTTGCCTGCGCTCTATCTGGTCGGCGGTGTGGCCTGCCTAATCAACCGCTATTCTCAGCGATTGGGTGATTTTGCTGCCAATACGATCGTGGTATGGAATCCGCGGATCGATGAGCCTGACCTGGATCAACTCCTGGAAGGCAAATTTAATTCATTTTGCCGCTACCCGCATCTTGAGGCGCGCCTGCGCCAACAGGTCACGCCGGCAGAGGCCCAGGTCGCCCTCCAAGCCCTGCTGCGGCGGGACGAGTTTGACCCGCAGGCCAGGGTGGATCTTTTTGAACGCATTGTGTCCTACTACAAGAATATTGTCGCCTTTCCGCCGGAAGCCACCGACGGTATCTCCGATGAGCAGTATGTGCGCAATATCGTGGATGCCCTTTTCCGCCCGAAATTGTCCCTTAGAACAGATCTGTGAAACGAAATTCAAATCGGCATCGAATGTCCGGCCAGTTCACTCCTTGTCCATCCTTGTGGAATAATTCCATAGAATCCAATCAAAAGCTTGCTTTTTGATGTAATTTAGCGCATTTTAGTCATTCTTTTAATGGTAAATTGCAATATCTGAATAAGACGATTCCATGAAACCCATTGTTGCCATTGTCGGTCGTCCGAATGTCGGAAAATCCACCTTGTTCAATCGGATTACCCGCAGCAAAGATGCGCTAGTAGACGACTTTCCGGGAGTTACCCGGGATCGGCATTACTCCGATGCCAGCTGGAATGATATTGAATTTACCCTGGTGGACACCGGCGGCTTTACGGAAGGCGATGATTTTGCCGAGCAAATTCGGTTCCAGGTCCGACAGGCCATTGCTGATGCGGATGTGGTCCTTTTGTTGCTCGACGGCAAGGAAGGGTTCTCGCCCTTTGATCGGGATGTCATCGATATTCTCCGGACTGTCGCCAAGCCGGTCTTTTACGCGGTCAATAAAATCGACGGTGCCGAGCAAGAGGTGATGCTTTCTGATTTTTATCAGTTGGGTATTGACGAACTCTACCCCCTGTCGGCTGAACATCGCTATGGATTGAATGATCTGCTGGATGATGTTGTGGACGCCTTGGATGAATTCGTTGATGATCCGACCGAGGAAGGTGATCCGCAGATGATCAGGCTGGCAGTCGTTGGTCGTCCGAATGTCGGAAAATCATCCTTGATTAACCGGGTCCTTGGTGAAAAACGCCTGCTGGTCAGCGATATACCGGGCACCACCCGGGATGCCATTGACTCGGTCTGCAAACTAAACGGAAAATCCTACTTGCTGGTGGACACAGCGGGCATTCGCCGCAAGGGCAAGGTGACCCGGAAACTTGAAAAGTTTTCCATCATTAAGGCGCTGAGAAGTCTTGATCGCTGTGATGTGGCATTAATCGTGATCGATGCCGCAGAAGGTGTCACCGACCAGGACATTGCCGTGGCCGGCTATGCTTATGATCGTGGCTGCGGCTGTATTCTGCTGTTAAATAAATGGGACCTGGTCGAAAAGGACAGTCGGACCGTTAAATTGTATTATGAGCGCTTAAGGGAACAGGCCAAATTTCTCAGCTTTGCGCCGGCCATCACCATTTCGGCTTTGACCGGCCAGCGGGTGACCAAAGTTTTCAAACTGGTGGATGAAGTCTATGAGCAATATCAACGGCGTATCGGTACCGGTCAGCTGAATAAAATTTTGGAGCAGGCTATCGAGAAAAATGAACCTTCCCTGTATCGGGGCCGGCGGATCAAGTTTTACTATGCCGCCCAGATTTCCGCCAAACCGCCCACCATCGTATGTTTTGTGAATTACCCGCAAGCGGTCCATTTTTCCTATCAAAGGTATCTGATCAACCAGCTGCGCGAGCAAGCCGGCCTGGACAGTACGCCGATACGGCTCATTCTGCGGCAACGGGAAGGACGGAAGAAAAAATGAGCGCTGCGCTGAAAAAGAGCGCTGCGCTTGAGGAGCGGCTTTCGGCCTGGAGGAGCGCTGCGCTTGATGAGTGCTACGCTTGATGAGCGCTGCGCTCGAGACTGATATTCAGGAATCAGAATCAATAAATAAAACTAAAAACTGCGCGTTTTTATCTTTCCATTCAAGTTCGGAAGGAAAGCTCAGCAAGGCCGGAGGCCACTCTTTAAGCGCAGCGCTCCTCCAGGCCGAAGGCCGCTCATCAAGCGAAGCGCTCCTCCAGGCCGCAGGCCGCTCTTCAAGCGAAGCGCTCTTCCAGGCCGCAGGCCGCTCTTCAAGCGCAGCGCTCCTCCAGGCCGAAGGCCGCTCCGCAAGCGCAGCGCTCCTCAAGCGCAGCGCTCATCCAACCGGAGGTTAGATCCATGGACATCTTCGACTATCACGCCAAAAAAGCGGCCGATGCGAGCCGCCCCCTGGCCGAACGCATGCGGCCCGGACATCTCGATGAGTTTGTGGGACAGGTGCCGGTGGTGGGGCAGGGCACTTTGATTCGCACCGCCATCGAGCAGGACCGCATATTTTCCATGATCCTGTGGGGACCACCGGGATGCGGTAAAACCACCTTGGCCCGGATCATTGCCGCGGAAACCCGTTCGCACTTCGTTCATTTTTCGGCCGTGCTTTCCGGTGTCAAAGAAATACGTGCCGTTATCGCGGAAGCGCAAAATCAGCAGAAGGTTTATCGCAAACAAACGATTCTTTTCGTTGATGAAATTCATCGGTTCAACAAGGCCCAGCAGGACGCATTTTTACATCATGTGGAAAACGGAATGATCACCTTGATCGGCGCCACCACTGAAAATCCCTCATTTGAGGTCATCGCACCCCTGCTCTCCCGCTGCCGGGTCATTACGCTGGAAATGCTCGCCGCAGATGATATCGCGGCCATTATTGACCATGCTCTGAAAGATCCCCAGCGCGGGCTCGGCCGACTGGAATTGTCGCTGGAGCCTTCCGCAATGTCATACCTGATCGATATTGCGGACGGCGATGCCCGGGTGGCCTTGAACAGCCTGGAGATAGCCAGCTCCCTGGCGGCAAAGACCAACGAGTTATCCGAACAGACAGCCGGTTCTGCCATTGCGCTGGAAGATCTCGAACGCGCCCTTCAGAAAAAGGCCCTCGTTTACGATAAATCCGGCGAAGAACATTACAATGTCATATCGGCCTATCACAAAAGCCTGCGGGGCAGCGACCCCGACGCCGCACTCTACTGGCTCGCAAGAATGTTGGCGGCCGGTGAGGATCCGTTATACATTGCCCGCCGCATGGTGCGATTTGCCTCGGAAGACATCGGCAATGCCGATCCTCAGGCACTGAACATCGCCCTGAATGCCATGGAGGCATTCAAGTTCCTGGGACATCCGGAAGGTGAGCTGGCCATTGCCCAGGCGGCGGTATATCTGGCCACGGCCCCCAAGAGCAACAGCATTTATGCCGCCTTTGGCGAGGTGCAGCAGGCGGTTAAAAAAGCCGGATCGCTGCCGGTGCCGCTTCATATCCGCAATGCACCCACCCGGCTGATGAAAGATCTGGGGTATGGCCGGGATTACAAATATGCCCATAACTACAAAGATGCCATCGTGGCCCAGGACCACTTGCCGGAGAAGCTCAGCGGCCGGGTGTTTTACACTCCCAGCGGACGCGGTTATGAAAAAATCGTTAAAGAGCGTTTGGACAAGTGGCGGCAGATTAAACAGCGCCGGAAGGGAATTGACGAGGAGGATTTGAAAAAAAGACCGGGTGAAAGTTGACTCTCAGGATCTATAAATAGGATTGGAGTAATGGAGTGTTGGAGTAATGGATTACTGGAGTTATGGAGTCCTGGATTTTTGTTCAATTTCTTGAATGACGAATGTCAACCTTATTTTAACTCCCACTGCAAGCTGAGCAAAGGCCACTTGACTTATTTTGCATTACTCCATTACTCCAACACTCCAGGCCTACTGTCGACTGAATTTCAATTCATATTTGATGGCCCTTTAAGCGGTCAACTTTCTTGACCTGGAATGTTACTCCTTGACCCGATAGCGCAGGATGCGATGATTGTAAGTATCTGAAATCCACACATCGCTGCCCCGCACGGCCACGCCTTCCGGCTTGTTCAGGCGGTCCGGTTGTTTGCCCGCCTGGCCGGTACCCAATATCCCCACAAGCCTGTCGTCCGTTGCGATAACTTTGACCATGTTCGCGTATTTATCAGCGACATAGATGCGACCATCTGCATCGAAAACGGCATAGCGCGGGCCATTGAAATTAAACGGGGCGCCGCTCAAGATTTTGATAGTCTGCAAATCCGGTGTTAAAAACAGCAGTCGGTCATTATTCGAATCAACCACGAGAATGTTGCCGGTGTCATCCGTTTCCACGTCATGGGGACCGGCGAGGCCGCCGATGGCTGACACTTTAATGCCATTGTCAAAGGCTACCAAATTATCGGATCGGGCACCGGAGACATATACCCGTTGCCCGGGATAGGTTGCCACACCCTCAGGCCGGCGGAAGCCGCCTTTGATGACGGCCACTTTTTCACCCCGAGCACCGTTTACCCGGTAGACAACAACCCGGTCGTTGCCGGTATCGGCGACGAGCAAACGGCCTTGGGAATCAAATGCTGCATCATGGGGTGCCGATAGTTCGTCTGCACCGATGGTGCCGATCACCTCGAGAGAATCCGGATCTACCACCGCGATGCGGTCGTTGCCGTTGTCAGCCACGTACAAGTGACGTCCATCCGGTGAAAGCGCCAGATCGTGAGGCAAATTAAATGTTGCTTTGCTGGCCTGCAACAATTCAAATTCCAGCGCCCTGAGCGGTGCGGCGAGGGCGATGAGCCAAATCACAATTATTGCAATACAAAATTGTCTATTCATAAGAGTACCCGTGAATAGTTGAAGCGTACGACGCGATCAGATCACCGGATCGTTGCCGGTCCGGTCTGCATGATTTCGCGATCTTTCGCTCTTTAAAGATGTCTATCCCAAATCGGATTTTAAAGGCTCAACGATCCGTGAGACCGGCAGCCAGGCGGGCCCATTCCTGCGGTGATAATCGCGCTATAAATGCGAAGGTTCCATCGACCCGGGGTTGAAACACTATGGCCTCAGCCTCCTGGGGATAGACGCCGGTGGCCGTTACCAGAACATTGCCGTGAGCGACCAGGATGGTGTTTGCAGCTTCTTGCGGCAGCATTGACAGGCGCCGGCGGGTGCGTTCGGCAATGGCGGAGGAACCACCAAAGTATTGTGCAACGCGCATATTCATAATGTCCGTCGTGGTCTCCACCGGTCCAACGTTCATGAGTCGCGCGGTTTCGATCGTGCGACAGTATGGACTAGCCAGCACTTGTCCGACGGGAATTTTCAGCTCGCGCAGGGCATCGCCAATGGCGGCGGCGGTTTGCCGGCCGGCATCGGACAGCTGGCGCATTTCAACCGGGTCGCAGCTGGTCCAGTCGCCTGCTTCGGATACCTGGTCATGTTGCGTCCAGTCTGTCGCCGCATGACGAAAATAAATGTTGTATCCGCCATGGCGCAGTGCATCGACAAGCGCCCGTCCCTGGAGTCCAGCAGTTGTTTGGGCTGCGGCAATATCAACCTGGATCAAAATGCTCAGAAAAATCGCGGCAGTCCAGACGGCCCGCGTTAAATTCATTCGATACCGCGACAATCCGATTCCTGGAAATAGTCTATTTGATATTGGAAGGGTATTTAAATTTCGCATCAATCGGTAATCGGTTCCATAGTTTTTCTAGCTGATCCATATAAATACCATTATGTTAATCATAAGAACGCCTGCCTGGGATGCAACTGTGGTGATAAATATATACTGTTGTGGATCGATTCCGAAATCGACGGTTGTTGGGTTTCGTATTTCATGATGACGATGGGAAAATGTAGGTTGGGTAGAGTGCAACGAAACCCAACAAAGCCCTGAGTTGGCTCAACCCAACCTACAATGAATGTCTATTTCAAAACGACTGAGCGACGTGTGGGGTCGTAGCTCGAAGAGCGAAGCCCCAAGCGATTCCACCATTCGTCATTCGTCAATCATCATTCGTCATTTCATGAAGTTTCATAAGAGCACTGCCTCTGGCTAAAAAAACGGCCAGTCTGATCAATGAAAAGAAACTGCGCCAGATCAATGCAGTATCATTTTCCTAGGAACTCACTTGCCATTTCGTCCTCGTCCTCGAAGCTTTTGAGCCGCTTTTAAACCCGAGGACGAGGACGAGCACGAGGACGAGGACGATTTAGAATCCCTTTCTTGGGGTTAATGTAGATGTAGTTTCACACGAGATTTTTAAGTACTGAATCACATTCCGATTCATGATTCCCTTGCGGATTTCAAATATCAAACAGCCCTGAAGAGCGTCTGAGGAGCTAAAGGTAATCAACGCTTGAACAAGAGTGATGAATTTTTTTATCGCAAAAAAAGCTATAGACACTTGAATGGCATTTTGATAGCATAGTCTGGGATAAGTGT